>FUFK010042026.1_pt1 | contig 15417 bp, 20 predicted proteins | sample 1021851 | NCBI WGS metagenome assembly FUFK01 (sample SAMEA51879418, study PRJEB19060) | metagenome | reverse complement strand
CCACCAGTATAGTATGGTGTCATTGTTCTCGCTCTGTAATTCTCTACGGAGCCGGGGGATCTATCCTCGGGTGGTATGAATTGAATCTCGTCTTTGAAGACTCTTTCCATAAAACCTCCCCAATTTCTTTGAGCGTATACTCTGCCAGTGCGGGGCAACTCGTATTTCTTCCATTCGTTGCCTACGTATGTCTTTGCTTTCTCGGGTGCGTTCGGCATCGCTGACTCAATGTAATCAACAACACTCTCGGACAAACCTATGTCTCGCAAGCCCTCTGTTAAAACTTCTTCGCGAAGATACTCAAACCAATTACCAGTAGAAATGTCCATTTATTTTAACTCCAACATTATAAATAGTTGTTTTAAACAGTATCTACGCAAAAGGCTCAGTCTTTAGTAGTTCTGCTGTATCTTCCCAAGTTTCAACCTCATAAGCATGCCCATTTGGGTGCTCACGGAGAGCTTGCGCTAAAGTATGGTCATTACCCGGCGCAGGGATTCTATCGCCTACAAAGTGAATCTGGTTGTGTTCTAGCGCATCTGCAAAATAACGAGGTATAACCTGCGATTTGTCGTTGCCTTTGTCGAAGATATCGATACTAACTGCACCTCCGATAACAAAGTCAAGTTCAGGATACTTCTTGCCTAATTTTTCAACGATTCGTTTTCTTTCGCCAAGGTCGCCCTCCCACTCTTTAAACTTTTGGCGCTGTTCTGGTGTAGCATCTATTCCAACAATGGAGAAGTTCATCATGCCCGGTCGCTTCTCCCAGTGTGTGCCAGTTTTGATCGAGAAGTCTGATTTAAGCACATAAGAGTTTAACGATCGTATTAAGTTCTTGGCGCCGTTAAACTTATTTTCATAAACTATATCCCACTCGCTGTATCCATTTTCGTTTATTTGATCTCTTTTTTGATACATCATGTTACCCATGCACGGAAATATACCGTGAGTCATGTTGATAATGTCCAACCCAAGCTGGTCTGCTATTCTAACGAATGTTCCACCTGATACAATGTAAACTTCTTTCTCTCTCATCCAATTATGGAATTGTTTTTTAAACAACGGAGTAATCTTAGATTTCGCTGGCGTAAGTGTGCCATCAACATCAAACAAATAAATACTAGACACGCCTCATCTCCAAAATAACTGTATGCCGACAATCATAAACGAAAGTAACACACAAATAATTGTTTTTGTAGTAAACATGCTTTCATTTAAAAACCACCAAGTTAAAAGTGGGAAAGTCAAATATGACATTGTAAAAATTAAAAATCTTGGACCCCAAACTTCTCCCCACTCTTCATAACAAATTTTTATCCCATACCAAAAACAAATCCCTGTCGGAATTGAAAAAAGGGCGGCGGAGAATATAGGTTTGTCTTTCCACCATTCCCACACAAATTGAGCGTTGAGTTGGAACCATCCTAGTGTTTGCCCTAAAGCAAACAAGCAGCATGCTAATGCTATTTTCTGTGACATTTATAAACCCAAATTTGTGATGATTACTTCTTCTGCTAGCTCTGGTCTGTTAGTTATTTTACCAAACTTATTAACAAAAACATGATTAAAGCCTCTAAACTCGTCCATAAGTCTGGGGTGTTTTTTGTAAACTAATGCAAAATCATTTCCCAATTCATTTAGTCTATGTTTTATTTTATTATGATCAACGTGATATGTTTCATAGCCTCTATGTGAGTGTTTGCCAATCAAATTGTAAGAATATTTACCAATCGGTAATAAAATAAAATCGGACTTTTCAGTTTTATCTAATCCATCCAAAAAATATTCGGTTTTATCATAATGCAGTTTTAAGTTTTCAGAAAAATCATTAAACCTTTTTAGTGTCTCAGTCGATAAAAGAGAAAAATTCTCACGACGCACATCGCCGTGTGATATTGTTCCAGTGGGAGAGTATCTATTTAACAAATAAAATAAAGCAGATCGAAGGTATGGATCTCTGTATTTTGGCCACTCATCTTGATAATGATATATTGACTGTGGGTGTGTTCTTTTGTGGATGCCGATTGCCTGATTCGCTATGTTATATGAGTCATTTTTAGCACAATGCCAAAATTCAAAAATGACGTATTTGTTCGTATGCATATGAATATCATATCCAGCAGCATGAAGTGGAAACTCAAGTTCACCAGAAAAAAGCAAAAAACTATCTATCTTTTTATCTTGCGGAATAATTTGCTTCAGAGCATCGGAACTAACAAAGTTATTCGGATCTTTGATCGGGCTCTTGAAGTTCATTGTTTATTTCACCATTAAATAATTTTGACATTTCAGAAAAATCAAAGTTTGATAAATCTGGACCGTTTGTCATCTGTGGTACCTGCGTTAAATCGTCTGATTGTGGTTTTTTGTTTGATATGTCATACTCGATATAAGAACTGACAATCGATTGTACATCTGATAATATTAAGTCCAGTTTTGCTATTTTTTGTCTAATCTCATCAGCTTTGAGTGCTGTAGTATGGTTTAGCATATTTGACTTTTCAATTTGCGGAAAATCAATGTCATTAAACTCATCCAATGCTTTGGAATATAGCCGCTCCACTTCGTCTGGTAGTTCAGACAGATCGATAGAAAATTGTATGTTTATTCTTTTATTTGTCATTTTATCCCTTAATTAACTTTTTTTTACTGTTTAATGTTCCCTCGATTATCGAGGGAGCGCCTACCACCACAATTTCTGTGCCGGTGTGTCCACGATTTATAGTCAGTCTTGTAAACTTGTGACCATCAATCAAGTCGTCTGGTAAGGCGCCCTGCTCTTTTAGTTGTTGCATTCGTGCCTCTTCTCTAATCATTACGACATGCTCTGGATTAATAAAAACCTCTCTAAGTGTATACGCTTGCTTTTTGCTGGTCAACATATTGTTCTGACATACCTCTGTTAATCGAACTAACATGCAGGCTCCATTGGGTATACATCTCTTCTTTTAAGTTTCCACTCATGACCGTTAGCATAGACTTGATAAACACGATTGGTACCACTCAAGTAAACGCCAACAGTTGGTCTTTCTGTCATTCGCAATCTCATTCCTTTATCTGTTTCACACCATAATTCAACACCTTGTGGGATGTGCACTAAATCACCTTGATTCATCATTTCTTCTCCGTTTGTATGATGCCAAAATTAGTTGTCAGCAGTGTGCCTGCACAACTGGCAGCGTTTTGTAACGCCGTTTTGGTTACCTTTACCGGATCAATTATACCACTGTCAATCATATTTGTCAATCTACCGGTTTTAAAATCCCATCCAACACCTGACTCTGACTGCAAAACCTTGTCAATAATTAAATCAGGCGAATCTCCTGCATTTGTAGCCATTTGTTTAATGGGAGATCTACATGCGTTTTTTACAATCATTGCACCGGATATGTGATCCTGCCCAACGCTGCCATATGAACCAGACTCACACTCATGTGTTGTTATTATAATAGTTTCGCTAGCTTTCAAGAGCGATGTACCCCCACCAGAAACAACACCTTCCTCTTGTGCCGAGCGGACTGCTTCCAGTGCGTCCTCAATTCTATGTTTTCTTTCAATCATTTCAACTTCAGTGGTGCCACCAACACGAATGACAGCCACACCAGAAACAAGGCGTGTTATTCTAGACTGCGATAACTCTGCGTCTTGCATGTTGTCGGTGTTTTTAATATCACTCTTCAATGATTCTATTCTTCTCTCCACTTCCTCATGATCCGCGTTGCCTCCAACAATTGTTGTTGAGTATCTGTTAGATTCGATAAACTTGGCTGAGCCTAAATGTTTTAATTGAACGTCTGATAACTTAATACCAGACGATCGAGATACAAAAGTAGCACCAACGGAGACTGCTAAGTCGCTAAGAGTGTTTTGTCTTTCATCACCGTAATATGGTGCTTTTATTCCTGCAACCTTGAGTGTGCCTCTCATTGCATTCATGATCAAAGCAGCCAAAGCCTGACCTTCAATTTCTTCTGCTATTACAATCAGTGGTCTAGATTCTCTAGCAATCATTTCTAGTATTGGGAGAATCGGATCGACAGAATCGACCTTATAGTCTGTCACTAAAATAAGCGGATCATCGTGATACATCACAGATCTCCTCTCATCCGTTACAAAAGCACCAGCACAATAGCCAGAGGCAATTTTAAAACCTTCCTCAATATCAATACTGGTTTCAACGGAGCGAGACTCTTCTATAGTGATAGAACCATCTTGACCAACCCGATCAATAGCCATTGATATGAGTTTACCAATCGATGGATCGTTGTTTGCAGAAATAGTTGCAATGTGCTCAATATCCTCTAGGCTGTCAACCGGTTTAGACATTTCATCTAAATTTGAAACGACTTCCTTAACCGCAGCGTTAATACCTCGCTGTAGCTCCGTTGGAGATGCACCGGCAGCGATGTATCTTTGCGACTCTGCCAATATGTCCCGCGCTAGCACAGTCGCGGTTGTAGTGCCGTCGCCGGCAGTGTTATTAGTCTCAATGGCTGCTTGTCTAATAATTTGTGCACCGGCATTTTCAAAGGGATCCTCTAGCGTGACAAAATGAGCAACCGTGACTCCATCTTTAGTCACAAATGGGTTTTTGTCTTGCTCTTGGAGTAACACATTTCTCCCTCTTGGTCCCAGTGTCGAAGCCACATTGTCTGCTAGTATGTTTGCTCCATTCATTATTTTTTGTTGTAAAGTTTGATTATTGTCGTATGCTCGACTCATTAGTGCCTCTTGGTTGTTTATATATTATAATCATTTTTTTAAAAAATGTCAAACTTTATTTTCATCATCAGGCTCACTTAATTGAGCTTGAAGAGTCTGCTGGATAACAACAGAGTCTTTTATTGCTCTCTCGCCTGAATTTATTGCACTAGTTCTTTTTTCAACCAAGAAATATCGGTTGATATTATCAGACAAATCCTTTGTCGCTGTAAAAAGTTCCATAATTTCTTGATTTAGCTTGTTCATGTGCATACGTGCGACATTTAATATTGCTTCTTCGGTGTAAGGTAACTCGCCTAATTCTTCATACTCCACAAAATCAAAGGTGATAAGCTGTGCAGGACTGATATGCCACTGTGTGCCTCCAACTTTTTCAGTGATCAGGCTCCATTCCTCTTCAATAGCCTCTGACAGATCTCTCTTGGCTGCGAGTTGTGCCTTCATCGCCTCCTCTGAATCTGGATTCTGTTGTGCCTGTTGATCTGTTTGCTTTGCTAGTTCTCTTTTCTTTCTTATTCTCTCTGAGTAGCCAGCTGTATGTTGTAGCAGATCGTATTTTTCTGGCCAACTGTCGGCTGCTTTTAATATTGCAATTGATTGCTCTGCTGTTTTATTAGGTAGTTGAAATAAGTTAGCGCCCTTAGTTTTACCTCCGCGGGCTGAAGTCGAGAGTGCATCAATAAAATTATTCTGGTCAAACCTGAATTTTTCGATAGCGATGCCGCCTGCCTCTGGATCCTTTCGAGCCACTATATAGACCATTTCGTTAAACTCATCCAAGCCATCAATGAGGTTGGTGTAACTACCTTCAATGTTTGTGGTCCTGTTTAAGAGTTTTAAACTAATGGGAACCGGGTTGTCGCTTTCAGAAAACGCAATCAAGTCTTGAATTGGTAGATTGCCTTTCGCGGACACTTCAGCCTCTTGAGTACCTTGCAATAACGCCGATAGGAAGCCTTCAAAAACAAAACCCGCGCTTGAAGCGTTAAAACTGGTAATTACAGCCTTCAAACATTCTAAGATTATAATCGAAGAAATAATGCGTCTTGGTGAAGTTATCTTAGTATTTTCATTAGTAATCCTCTGAAGAAACTTAAGTTTACCCTGAATTGTTCTACCGCCACCGATTGCATTAAACAATTTAGTTATTTGTTGTCTTTCTATGCTGTTTGGATCTCCCCAAGATTCTGTTGGGGTAAATTTCGGCAAAGACATCACAAAGTCTTTCGCCCGGTCTGCTGCCATCTCTGTCACCACTGAGGGCTCTGCCACTTTTACAAAGGTTTCGTATATCAAGTCTAAAATGTTATCAGATTCTTCTTCATCTTTTTGCTGTCTAACTTCAATAAACATGTCTTTCAAATAATCACTCATGTAAAAACCTCATATAATTTCGTCAGCGATGCCTAATTCAACCGCTTCTTCTGCTGATAAATAGACATTAACTTTGCGTTCCAGCAACTTTTTCAATTGTTTCTTGGTCATGTTTGTCTCAGAGACGAGGGCTTCAATATAGTCTGATTGAATTTGCTGCATTGCCTCCATTTCATTGGCGAGATTTGGTAACGAACCGTGACTGCCGCCAATCACAGAGTGAATCATGACCCTACAGTATTTGCCAATTTTTCTTTTTCCTTTTGTCCCAGCCGCCAACAATAACACACCAGCAGACATAACTTTACCCATGCCGATGGTGTGTATCTCGGTTGTCTTCTTCACTTGTCTCATGATGTCATATAAAGCGAACATATCATCCGCCGAGCCACCGTAAGTTGAAATGTAAAACTCAATCGGCAAGTGCTTTTCAGGATCAGGCTCCATTTTGTTAGTTTCATTAAGATACAAAAGAGCGTGTACCAACTCTGCTATCTTTTCAGGCTCAACATCAGTAAAAATACCAATTGTCCTTAAATCTGGCTCTTTCGGTGCCATTTCATTTGCCAATTCTTGTAACAATTGGCTATCAAGGGGAATAATTTTTTGCTCTGATGTCTCCTCACTCAAGGCGCTGTCCAGCATTTCTTTAATTTTCTTTATCATCGTATTTCCTCCAAAAGTCGAATACTAATTGTTTATTCTCAGTTAGAAACTCCATTGACGATTGCCAATCGTGAAACTTTAAAGCCTCTCTGTAAAATTCTGGGTGTAGTTTTAGCATATGTTCTATTGAATTATGCTTTAGGTTGTTTATGTCGTTATTAAACTTTATTTCCATGGAACTAATTTGAACCGAGTCTTTGTCCATATTTAAATAGTATTCTCTCAATCTTTCCCGCGTGTAAACAAGATTTTCAACACACTTCAGAGTATTAGAAAGGTGAACTATTTGCCCTAATTTTATTAAAGACAAACTAATCCTGTTAGCTCTTAAGAAGTAAAAAGTCTTGCATGTCACGTAGCCAAATAAAAAAATTAAAAAATAAAGAATATACTGCATATTAACTCAAAAAAATAACCACCTAAATTACTCTAGGTGGTTATTATAACATCCCGTAAATGTAATGTCAACTTATTTGTTAGTGAGTCTATTAAGAATTCTCTCTGCTAACTGATCAACCAGTTGCTCATTCTTGTTCTTACTCGCCAATCTAGCAGCGACACGTTTCGCAACCTCGTTGACAATTTCTTCTTGACTATCTTCTTCCATCATGCCTCGCATGCCGGGCTCTTCGTCGTCATCCATGTCCATATCCATGTCCATCTTAGGCTCATCATCCATGTCCATATCTGGCTCATCATCCATGTCCATTTCGACACTGGTTGGCTCGCCCATAACATCTTCAAGAGCAGATTCAAGTGCGCCCATGAAATCTTCAACTGAGACCATCTTGGACTTGGAATCGCCGGCGTCCATGTCCATGTCCATGTCTTTATCGTCGTCCATGTCCATGTCTTTATCGTCGTCCATGTCCATATCCATGTCCATATCAGCTTCTTCCATGGAATCCCTCATGCCGGGCTCATCTTCATCATCATCACGCATGCCGGGCTCGTCACGCATTCCGGGTGCATCGCGCATTCCCGGATCTCTCATACCGGGCTTATCGCGCATACCGGGTTCGTCTTCGTCTTCCTCATCACGATCACCGGGCATGCCGTACATCTCTTGAATTTTTGCATCACCAACGGCTCCAAGATTAGCCAATTTCAGAAACTTTCTAATTTCAGATTCTGTTAATAATGTTTTACGGGACATTTAGTTTTCTCCTTAAAGTAAATTTCCTAGTATAAATAGTGCTCATTTTTCTAATAACCTAGTTTAAGAACGAATTTAGTGGACTGTTTTTAATTTTCTTTAATGCTGCTGATTCAATTTGTTTGATTCTAGCAAACGAAACTCCAATCCTTTCTCCTATCTCTCTTAACGTCATTGGTCCATTTTCATATATAGAGACTAAACAACAGTTGTACTCCTGCTGATAATCAATAAAGTGCTTGCATTGTTTTTGTTCACAAGTTTTTTGTTCTTTCATGCACTCTCTACTGCAACTCCATAATCCATCTTTTTTCATAAATCTGGAAACTCCTCTGCTATCATATCAAATATGTCTTCAACCTGCTCTTCGTCCAATCCTAGCTCTTGTGCCAGCACTTTTCCTTTTTCCTCTAGCTTATATATTTTATTTTTTCTTTGTATGGACAGATTACCATTTTCTCTAACAAAATCTACAAGTCTAGGATCGTTATCAAGATANCCAGTTATCAATTGACGAAAAAACTTCGCTTGTGTGATGCCGTCATTCTTTAACTTAATAACGAGTTGAGCGTGCCTATGATCTGTGTCGGTAAAAACAATCCTTTTTAAATTTTTGCCATACTCTAAATTTGACTCAGACACTACCAATTCCTGCTAAGAATGTGTGTCTTGCTCTCTCCTAGTCCTGCAGTTGTTTGATTAACAAATTCTGCCTTAGAGTGTAGCTCCGTAACAGATCTACATCCACTATACGACAGTCCAGAACGAAGACCCCTTTCAAGACTTTCGAGAATCTTTGTGACCGACCCACGATAAGGAACTCTAGCAGAGACACCCTCATGAGAAGAGTATTTTCCCCTCCAACTAATTTGAGCCTCTTTGCTAGCCATTCCTCTATAAGTTTTCCAACGAGTGCCATCACTCTCTTCAANAACGGTGCCGGGAGTTTCGTCAGTGCCCGACAGCATTGACCCGCACATTATAGAATCAGCACCAGCAGCCAAAGCTTTTACCATATCTCCAGAATTTCTTATACCGCCATCTGCGATTATGGTTACGTCCCTATCAGTTTTGCGACAGTCTAAAATTGTTTGTAAGCCGGGCACACCATGACCAGTCTCAATTCTGGTTGAACAGATGGAGCCACCGCCTATGTTACATCTAACTGAGTCTGCTCCCCAATCCGCTAGATCATTAATACCTTCAATGGTGGCAACATTGCCCGCCATAATGTGAATATCATCTCCCAACTTATAACGTAGCGTTTGTAATGCGTCTTTGACTAAGACATGGTGACCGTGTGCAACATCAACACAGATAAAGCTTACACCCAACGCGGTAAGGACAGCAGCACGNTTTAAGTAATCTTCAGTCACTCCAATCGCAGCGCCAATTACAATATCTTTTTTGTGCTCACTTTCAGCTATTTGTTTAGCCATTGTAACCATATCAGCCTGCTGTTGAATAGAGTTATATCTGTGTATAATCGCAGCACCACCGTAAAGCCCAACAGAAATAGCCATGGCGGTTTCAGAAATAGTATCCATTGGTGAGGCAATAATAGGGACGCGCAAGATAAGACCATTACCCAAATCGACCTGTGTTGAAACCTCTGTTCTGCTTCTGATGTCTGAGTATTGCGGCTTCAACAATACGTCATCATACGATAGTGATTTGTTCACGTTGCCTCCTTATTTAAAAATCTCTTAATATCGCTAACTTTGTACCAAGTTTTATCATTTGGTTTTTCTGGCTCTGGTAGCAATCTTAGTGTTGGTTTTCTATTTCCAACGTTAGTGTGAATCACAAATATTGTAGGCACACCATTGAAGTTTAGCTTTTTTTCAATTTCTGGATAATCTGCAAGATTACACGCTAGAAAGTGTAAGTCACTATATTTTTCTTCATTGGAAATGTCCGTGTAATAATCACTGAGTGCATGGCACAAGTGACAATCATTAGAATAAAACTTTAACACACATGTTGAGTTTTCTTTCACTTCTCCATTTAATATCTTCTCTAGAGATTGCTTAGAGATTCTGGTTACTGCCATCTAGCACCTCCTTTGTTTTGTTTATACATTCTGGACAAAACAATCTTACAACTTCTTGCTTTACAACAACTGACCATGATTGTACCATTTCTTTATCCTTCTTATCAAATTCTTTTTCACAAGCATTGCACAATTCTGGCAACTTACTAAACTGAGTTATCATATTGCTCATTTTTTCTTGTGTCTTGGCACCAACATGCTTTTTCAAGGCTCGTCTTTGTTTCCGGTTCATCGATTCATTGCTCCAAATATTTGTCTCTGGTTAGAGCCATCAAATACGATCACGGCAGATGGAAAAGGAGCTGAGTTTTCGCTGTCGCCAAACTTAAGTCTACCTTTAACAAAGTGAATCTCATCAGCTTTCATGACATAGTTGTGCCAATATTTTGTATCAGTCCTTGACGGAATAAGCATTACAACTTTCGTGTTTTCTTTGCGAGATTCATCATACGCTTTCTTGATCCATTTGTCAATACCTCTTCCATATGGGGGATTAACAAAACTTGTAAAACCCTCCCAGCTTTGTGATAGACCATTATCTGCCTCAGTGAAAAACTTATCGCACTTTGCATTTGATTCGCATGCGCATGGATCCAAATCAAACGGTCCAAAGCGCCAATCTAGCTTATTGAAAAATTCTTTAGGTGTAGCCCACATTCCGGTTTTAGATGAAAACATCACTATTTTAGTATTCTTATCCATCTGTGCTCCCCAAGGCTCCATCGCCTCTGTCACTAATTGTGATTGGGTTCCGATATAAATCTCCACTAGTGCTTTGAACTGCACGGAAATGAACAACTGGCACCATCACTACTTGAGCAATCTTGTCGCCGGGTTTAATAAACTGTGGTCGCTTGCCTACGTTATGAAGGTTAATAAACACTTCGCCATCGTAGCCAGAATCAACAACACAAGCACCAACAAGCAAAGATTGTTTAGCAGCAACAGAGCTACGGTTTTTAACTTCTAGCATATACCCGTGAGGGATGCCAAATCTTAAACCAGTGGGTATGACCCGGCTCTCGCCGGGATTTAACGATACAGCTTGTTGCTGATTTTCTGGTGAATAAAACACATCCAGTCCCGCATCTGATGGATTTGCTCTTTGTGGGTCGTGTGCGTTAGGGTGTGTTCGTGCATATTCAAGAATCATTTTCACCGCCACTAAGAATGTTGAAGTTTTCAACAACCTCGTCGATGTTTACCTTTCCCTTGAACAATCGGTATGCCTTGACTGCTGCGCGGATCTCGTCGGTGTTCAGCCAACCATTGTTGCGAAACTCGGCGCGTAGTTCTCGCTTTTGCTCTTGGTACGGTTCGATGCAATCTTCGATTGCTGCTAGAGAGCGAATATACTCTTTAACGTATTGTTGTTTTTGATTGTTTGATGTGGCCATTTAGCCCTCCTTTCTTTCATTAATAATATACCCTATTCATTGTTGCTTGTCAACGATTTATTATGCTAATAGTTTAATTACTTTCATGTTTATCCTCTGGAAAATTTAAACTGGCGAATTCGCCATAATACTCTTTTGCTGCTTTATCGTAAGCGCGAGCAGCCTCTTCTTCNATTTTGTAATATCCTAAATATTTACGCTTGACAATCGAACCCTCCTTACCTGAGCCTATATAAGCAGACCACTTTTTAATGTTTTTTAACCAACATACTCCCTTGTACTTGCTGCTATAGTTCCCTCTTTGTTTATTTTTATTGGCATGATTCTGAGAATTGTTTGAAACACGTAGATTAGCGCGCCTATTATCGAGCCCGTTTCCGTTAATATGATCCACGTGCTCGCTTTTTTTTAGTTCTCTGCCAAGCATACGAGACATAATTAGACGATGTATTTTTGGTTGTGTGCCTAATTTACCTAAACCTTCTGAAACCATCCTGTTTGTTTTTTGCCCAACACAATATAATGTTCTGCTACGGCGTGAGGGCTGGTGACCTGTAATATACCATTTACAATATTGTAATATTTCTTTGTCTTCTANGCTAATAAAAATTTCTCTTTCAATTTGATCAGATGGGGTAGATTTGATTGTAATGCCGGTTTCAGTTTCGATAAAGTCGTTCGTCTCTGTGAAGTCAAATTCTCCATTTCTGCCGGCAAGGGCGACAGTTCTTGTCTCAATCGCACAGATGTGACAACCAGATCCTTCGAGGTGCTTTCTAGTTCTTTGTGAAAATTCTCCGTGTTTTGGGCATATTATTGTGACGTATGCCTCTGAGTGGTATTCGGGCAGCTTTCTCGTTAGGGCACCGTTGTAAGATTTGCCATATCCCCTATCTTCAAATTTAACAAGCGAATAGTCATAAAAATTATTATGCTTCTCATTGGCGCGCTGAATAAACTGCTCTCTTGTTTTGATGTGTTTAAATTTTTTTCTCATATTATCCTAATAGTTTAAATGTTTTGCCGATAGCGTATGTCGAGAAACCCCAGTTCGCATCATAGCTACTTATCAATTCTCGTCCGCAAACCGTAAATCCGATCGACGTAAAATCTTGGAATACTCTTGAGCATCCCAACTATCATCTACAACGTCAACAAGAGTTTTTAATTTAGCTAGCAAATTGTTGTGAGCCGATTCGGATACTCCGCACTTAGCCCAATGAAACTCCGCCCACAACTCATTTATATACTTGATAGCTCCTGTTTCGATCATCTTGTTTAACACTTCGTACTCGCTACCCTCGATGTCCATCTTGAGAATAACGTAATCGTCCGCATAGAGTGTGTTGTGCAGCCAGTTGGAAAAATCAACACAGTCTACCAATATAGACTCCGACTCTTGATGGTTGCCGACTGTTAAGTTCCATTTGTTTTTTTGCTCTGAGAGTGTGCTAGAGCCTGAAATTTTATTAGCCTTTCCATTTTTATTTTTGCTTACAACGTAGAAATTTTTTTGGGTATCCTCAATCCAGACTGCTTTAGGGATAAGTTTGGTTCCGGTCTCTCTTATCAAATCATAAAATATAGGATTTGCTTCAAAAGAATACATTTTAAATTGCCTCCAGTCTTTTTTTATCATTTTAAATTTTAAAATTGAACACCCATTATGAGCGCCACAGTCGATAAATATTTTTCTCACTAAATCCTCTTTATGCTAAAAGTTTAAACGTCTTTCCGATCGCATAAGTTGAAAAACCCCAGTTCGCATCATAGTTTAAACGTGCTAGATAAGGGCGATTCAAGTGAATGCGATCTTTCTCTGGTTTTACGCCCCAGCAACGAATTTTTGTTTGTTCATTGTTAGAATCAATAACACTTACAATCCAATAGTTTTTACCATTCTTTGTTTTGCGTGCTATGATCTCGCGTGGAATAAACCAGCAAACTTGCAATTCTTCATCAAACTCTGAAATAGGTGGGATATATTTCTCATGTAGTCGTTCGATAGTTTCAGTGCTAATAACAAGATTAATTGGGAACACGCCAGTCAGATCGGTCTTAAACTGAATGATCTCTTCCTCGGAAAAGTCGCCCTCTGGTTTATATAACTCAACATTCTCTGCGAACTTCTTTAGGTTCTTTGGTCTCTCCACAATACATGCTGACCAAAAGTGCTTACGTCCTGTAAAGCGATCATCTACAATATTATCTAGCGCACCGCCCCTGCACAGGGCATCAAGCGCCTTCTTGTTCAGTTTGCTATATGAGACACCCTCCCTAAACAGCAGATCTTCTGCATTCATAAATGGTCGGTTATCGAGAACTTGCTCGATCGCTGCCATGCCAAGACCTTTGATGGAAGTTAGCGGCTGGATCAGTGTCGCACCATCCTCACTAATCTCCCAAACAGTGCCTGACTTGTTAACATCTAGTGGAGCGATGGCGAAGCCATACTTCTTTGCAAGGTTGATTGCTTTTTCCTTGCGGCTCTCAGGTTCCTTATCCAAGAACGCAGCCATCCACTCCGCTGGGTAGTAGTTCCATAGCCAAGCGCACTGGAACGAAATGATCGAGTAACTAACAGCATGAGACTTGTTGAAGCCATACCCTGAGAAGTATTCAAACTTATCCCAAAGCGCTTGTGCTTCGTCCCTATTGATTCCGTTCTCAGCGCAGCCTGCAATAAACTTGTCGTGCAGCTTGCCCTTCACAGAGCCCTTGCCTGTGCCTTTCTTGGTAAGTACCTTGCGGAGCATATTACCCTCATCGAGCGTCAAGCCACCAAGCTTGTGAGCTAGCAACGCAATCTGCTCCTGAAAGATAAGGAACCCGAAGGTCTCTTGCGTGATGTCATGCGCATCATCATTAAGATAGTTGATGCGATGAGGACTTTCCTTAGCTTCCACATATTCATCGTGCACGTTCGCTGCCAGAGGACCGGGGCGATAGATAGAAGTAATAGCAGAGACATCGATAATGTTTCGTGGCTTTGCACGAACGCAAAACTTCTGGGCGCCCTGCTCTGTAAACTGAAATACTCCAGCCCACCTACCTGTGTGGAATATGTTTTCGTACACCTTTTGATCGTTGAGATTAATGACGTCTGGATGAAGATTCTTTTCGTAGTATTCTCGAATCTGTGCGAACGTAGGATCATCAACACCATGATGGCGCTTAAGGATATGATAGATCGCACCCTCCATCATCTTAAGTGTGGACAGCCCAAGCAGATCGAACTTGATGAAGCCCATCGGTTCAAGGTGTCGGACGTTCTGTCCCTCTGCCCATGGAGCCTGACGCACGCCGCCTGAATTGATCAGGGGCATGCTCTTGTCTAGATCCTCTGCGATAACTACGCCGCCGGCATGGCGGGAGCAGGAGCGAACCTGACCTACCAGACCCTCAACGTGTGTCTTAACTTGTGGGTACTTGTTAAGGTATGCTGTCAAGGTTGGTGAAAACTCCATAACTTCTTCCCATGTCGGCGCGTATACACCTGCCTTGATGCCATGCTTACGCTTGGCTTCGGGTGTTGCTTCACGAATCATAATAGATGTTACAGTGTTAACCTCAGTGAAGGGAATATTGTACAACTTGGATATGTCCTTAATGAGAGATTTAAGCTGTAGTGTGTTCCAGTTAGAGATTGGAGCAACACAGTCCTCTCCCCACATCTCAACCAGCTTCTCTTTTAGCGCCATCGAGTCAGATACATCGTAATCGATATCAGGATAGTCAGTGGCATCTGACCGCAAGAATCGAGAGAACAGAAGTCCGTGCTTAATAGGATCGACCTGTGTGATGTTTAGCGCATATGCCACCAGAGAGCCGGCTGCTGAGCCTCGACCGGGACCGGTCAACATCATGCCTGTAGCGACATCAACAATAGATTTCATGGTCAGGAAATACTTTGAGAAACCACGATCATCGATTACGTGAAGCTCTTGCTTGAGTCGATCCGTGTATTCCTTATTTGTGTGAAGTCCCTTGTCCTTGAGTCCTTCAAGTGCAAAGTTAACCAACGCTTGCGTTGCAGTAAAACCAGC
>FUFK010046007.1_pt1 | contig 15419 bp, 15 predicted proteins | sample 1021851 | NCBI WGS metagenome assembly FUFK01 (sample SAMEA51879418, study PRJEB19060) | metagenome | reverse complement strand
ATAAAACAAGTATGATAAATTATGCCACCATTTGATGTTAAAAAAAGCAATGAAAATCATTAAAGGAAAAAAAATTATTATTTTACTAAAATGACTTTTTGTATGAAAAAGAATTTCACCACCATCTGTTGAATACATTACAAATAAACTTAATATTGAAAGTAGAAGTACACTTGTCAGTAAAATATAATCTAATTCTTTAACTTTTTGCCAAAAAGTAAGTTCGTTATTTAATCTATCGTGTTGAAACATTAAATTTTTATTTCCTCAAAGTTTTTTTGTTTATTTCTTAAATCGTTTCTATCTATAATTAATTTAAACAATTCTTTTGCTATTGGCGCTGCAGTTCTACTTCCCGAACCACCATGCTCAACTATAATGCTTAATGCATACCTAGGATTAATATACGGACCATAGGCAATATATAATGCATGATCNCGNTCTTTATANGGGATTTGNTCNATTTTNANATCAAGTTCTCTTTCTCGCATNCTAATTCTCTTNACCTGNGCNGTNCCAGTTTTGCCNGCAAATTGNTATTTTGGATCNTCTATTCTAGATTTGTANGANGTNCCNTATAATTCATTNGTNGAACTAAACATNGCNTCTTGAACAATTTTTATATTTNTGGGATNNTNAAATAATTTNTTTTCTTNAGAANNNAAAGNNTCTTCTTNNAATTTNCTTTTTANCTTCNTCNANNGNNANAGNATTATTATCAACNATTATTCTTGGTTTTATNGAGTAGCCTCCATTAGCAATCTGAGCTGTCATAAGACATANTTGAAGNGGAGTTGTTTGNGTNTANCCTTGNCCTATTCCAGTTATTAATGTTTCNCCTAAGAACCCAACCTTTTCCAAGATTATTTTTTTTCCATTTAGTGTTTGGAAATAAACCTGATTTTTCAAAATCAAAATAATCTCCTAATACCTTTTTACCTAAACCAAATTTTTCAGCTGTAACATTTAGTCGATCTACTCCTAGTAATCTTGCAACTTCATAAAAATAGGTATCACATGATTGTTTCATTGCATTTTTTAAACTTACAAATCCATGACCTTTTTCTTTCCAACAGTGAAAAGTCTGTCCATAGAGCTCCATCTTACCAGTGCATTTAACTTTAAAACTTGGGCTAACAATTTTATTTTCTAAAGCAGATAAAGCTACAATTGGTTTTATTGTAGATCCTGGAGAATAAAGTCCTGCAAGTGTCTTATTTACTAGTGGTTTTAATGGATTATTTCTAATTAATGCCCAATCATCATTGCTTATACCAAATAAAAATTTGTTTGGGTCATAAGAAGGAGAAGAATACATTGCTATGATATCACCCGTATAAATATCCATTACACTTATTGATCCTGCTCTGTCATTTAAAAGTTTTCCACAAGCTTTCTGAACCTCGGTATCAACAGTTAATCTTACTCTTAAACCTTGTTTTCCTTTTTGATGCTCAAGTTGATTAATTCTTTTCCCATAAGCGTTTACTTCATACCTTTGGATAGCATTTGTACCAATCAAGTAATTTTCTAAAGTTTTTTCTANACCTAATTTTCCAATTTTCATACCTGGAACAAATCTTTCTTGAACAGTTTCATTGGCTAAAATCTCTTCCTCATTAGGTTGACTGACATATCCTAGAATATGAGTATAAGTTTCGCTAAAAGGGTAATTTCTTGAAATAGTCATAACTGGTTTAACACCAACTAAGTCATATAAATAATTATTTATTTTTAAAAAATCNCTCCAAGATAANTTTTCAGAAACAATAATACTTTCCCAAGGTTTTAATTTATTTTTTGATTTTACAATTTTTTCTATTTTTTTATCACTCAGGTTAAGTAGAGTTTTTAATCGANTTAACAAATAATTGAAGTTTTCAACTTGTTCAGGAATTATATGAAGTTGATATACTTTTAAATTTCCGGCTATAACATTGCCAAAATAATCAACTATATCACCTCTTATTGGTGGCAACTTCCACTCTCTAATTCTATTTTTATCTGAAAGAGTAAGATATTTTTTATTTTCGTTAACTTGCAGAGAAAAAAGTCTAGCTATAATTCCTGTAAAAATAATTACTTTTGCAGCACCAATAATAAACATCCGTCTATTAATTACGTCTGTTTTTCTAATACCTGAATTACCGCTAATCATTCTGTTTATGTGAAATTTTGCTATTTAAAATGTTAAATAAAATAAAAAATAATGGGTAAAATAAAAAAGTAAAACCAGAATTTATTAAGTAACTCATATAATCTACCTGATATAAAAATACTAAGTCTAAGATTATCACTTGAATTGAATTGATAAGCAAAACTGCAATGATAAATGAAAGCCAATCATTTATAAATTTTGGACTTAGTGTAATTTGTCTTATATATGAGGTAATGGCACAGATTAGTAAGTAACAAAAACTACTTATTCCAATTGGAATACCAATTACTACATCGTTAATAATTCCTGCTAAGAAAATTGAGAAATATCCCAGGTAATCTGGATTTCTTAAAGTCCAAAAAAAGATTAAAATGAAAATGAAGTTGAATGAAAAATAATCTAACTTTAAATAATTAAAGTCAAATTCATTAAACACTGAAAAAAACAAAATAATAATCGGCAAATAAGAGAGGAATGATCTAAAAAATGTACTTTTATTCAATGAAGCCATTATTGACCCTCCCCTATTTTAAATTCTACAATCTTTACAAAACTTAATTGTCCAAAATCAGAAAAAAAACTTAGTTGCTCTGAACTATTTGTTATTTTACCAACTGGAATACCTGGTTTAAAAATACCAGCAAGACCAGAGGTGTATACAACAGCCTCATTTTCAATCTGATTTTCTTTGTACTCATCTTTGGTATATTCAATTATTCCATGATCCTTACCAGTTCCAGAGGCTACAGCTTGTAGAAATGGGGGCTGAATTACCACTGGTATTTTGCTATTTAAATCTGACAGAAGTAGAGCCCTTGAATTTGAATAATTTACCTCAATAATCTGACCGACTAAATAATTTCGATCCATTACTGCCATTCCCATCTTTACATTATCTTTAGTTCCTCTATTCAAGACTATTGATTTTAAATATGGACTTTCTCTATCAATTAAAACTCTTGCAAATATATCTTCTGAATTTATGCTTTCATCAATCAACTCTCTAAGTCTTTTATTTTCAGCAGTTAAAATAGTATTTAATACTTTAATCTCATCTGCATTCTCTATTTTAATTAATTGGTTTTGATGATTTTTATAAAAATCAAGGTGTGATTTAAATTTAGCTATTGCCTCTTTAATTTTATTTTCTGGTACTGATACAACATAAGAAGATCTATATATTACTTCGTTAATTCCTAACTTAACAAGTTGAATTGGTTTAAAATTAAAATTNCTTAAAATTATTATAACAACAGATAAAATAATTAAGCTTATAAGNGAAAACTTTTGTTGATCTTTCTTTTTTAAAAANACTGATCTTAAGGCAATTACAAAGTCGTCTCTGCCTTTTACCATCTTTTAATATTCAGATAACATAGTAGAAAAAGTTTCTTCTTGATCCAAAGCTTTACCAGTTCCAACCGCAACGCAAGACAATGGATCATCAGCAACATGTACTGGTAAACCTGTTTCCTTTGAGAATCTTTTATCAATATTTTTTAATAAAGCTCCACCACCTGTTAAAGTAAGACCCATATCTACTAGATCAGCAGATAATTCAGGAGGAGTATTTTCTAAAGCATCTTTGATTGCACCAACCATTTCTTTCAATATATCATTTAATGCTTCAGCAGTATCTTCCTCGGTAATATTTACTTCTTTAGGAGTGCCTGATCTTAAATCTCTACCTTTTACTGGGTAAGTGTTAGTTCCTGTTGGAACAGCTGTACCCATTTCCTTTTTAATTTTTTCAGCAGTAGTATCTCCGATAAGCAAATTATATTCTTTTCTCATATAATTAACTATTGCTGTATCCATTGCATCACCTGCAACTCTCAAAGATTTAGAATAAACCAATCCACCTAGGGACATGACTGCTATCTCACTGGTACCACCACCTATGTCAACAATCATTGACCCTGTGGCTTCAGAAATTGGAAGTCCAGCTCCAATAGCTGCAGCAATTGGTTCTTCAATTAATTGAACTCTTCTTGCTCCCGCAGCTAATGCGCTGTCTTGAATTGCTTTTCTTTCAACTGGTGTTGAACCAGTTGGTACACAGATTAAAATTCTAGGATTAGCAAAAGTACTTCCTTTATGAACTTTTTTTATAAAGTGTTTGATCATCTCTTCTGTAACTATAAAGTCTGCTATAACACCATCTCTTAAAGGTCTGATAGCACTAATATTCCCAGGTGTTCTTCCAAGCATTGTTTTGGCTTCATCTCCAACAGCTAAAACATTTTTCTTTCCGCCTTGATCAACAATCGCAACAACAGAAGGTTCATTAAGAACAACACCTTTTCCTTTTAATACTACTAGTGTATTTGCTGTTCCAAGATCAATNGCCATATCTTGGCTCCANACNTTTTTAACGCTATCGAATAATCCCATTATATTCCCCTTACCTTTTGACTTTCTTGCTCCATTGGAGCTGTTTTATCTCGTTTAATTATCATTTTATTTAAAGCATTTATGTAAGCATTTGCAGAAGCAACTAAAGTATCGGTATCTGCTGCTTGACCTACAGTAGTTTTTCCATTTTCCTCAATTTTTACACTTACGGTTGCTTGAGCATCGGTACCTTCGGTTACAGCATGTACTTGATAAAGCTGTAAATTTACATCATGAGGATAAAGAGTTTTTATACATTTAAATATTGCATCAACTGGTCCATCCCCAATTTCTGAAGCTTGTTTTACATCCCCGTATACATCTAAAGTCATCTCTGCTTTTTGAGGTTCTCCTGTACCGGCAAATACTTTTAATGATTTTAAATTAATTGCACTAACTTTATTATCAACAATTAAACTATCATCAACTAGTGCAATAATATCTTCGTCATAAACATGTTTTTTCTTGTCCGCTAAAACCTTAAACTTTGCAAATGCATTTCCTACTACATCGTCTGTTAAATCTGGNTAACCCAAACTATTTAATTTATCTTTAAAAGCATGNCNTCCAGAATGTTTACCCATNACTAATGAAGTTTGTTTAACTCCAACACTTTCAGGGGTCATTATTTCGTATGTATTTCTATTTTTAAGCATTCCATCTTGATGAATGCCAGACTCATGGGCAAAAGCATTTTTTCCAACAATNGCNTTNTTAAATTGAACTGGAAATCCTGTTGCATTTGATACAATTTTTGAAGCTTTACTAATTAATTCTGTTTTTATACCTGTCTCATAGGGTAATAAATCATCTCGTGTTTTAATTGCCATAACTATTTCNTCTAANGCNGCATTACCTGCTCTTTCNCCAATTCCATTNATTGTNCATTCAATTTGTCTTACTCCAGCTGACAATCCTGACAATGCATTNGCAACNGCTAAACCTAAATCATTATGNCAATGAGCTGAGATAATTGCTTTATCAATATTTGGAACATTNTTTTTNATTANTTTAATAGTTTTTGCAAATTCTTCTGGNATTGANTATCCAACTGTATCAGGAATATTTATNGTTGTNGCACCACANTTNATTGCAAGNTCGATTGTNTTGTACATAAAATNCAANTCTGTTCTTGTGCCATCTTCACAAGACCATTCAACATCATCAGTGAATTTTTTTGCATAAGTAACACTCTCTTTAATNGCCCCTAAAACTTGTTCNTTAGTCATATTTAATTTATGCTTCATATGAACAGGGCTTGTTGAAATAAAAGTATGAATTCTAAATCTTTTTGCAAATTTTAAAGACTCGTGACAAGCATCTATATCTTTTTTAGTTGCTCTTGCCAAACCGCAGGGGATAGAATTTTTTAAACTTTTGCTTATTGCACTTACAGCCTCAAAATCACCAGGAGATGATATTGGAAAACCTGCTTCTATAATGTCGACTCCCATTTCATCAAAAACTCTCGAGATCTGAATTTTTTCTTCAACACTCATTGAGGCTCCAGGTGATTGCTCACCATCTCTCATTGTTGTATCGAAAATGAATACTTTATCTTTATCAGCCATATCAAAAATTTTTGTTTTTGAAATATACAACCTCTCGTTTAGATTGCAAAAATAAAATGCAAAGTATGACGCAATTTGTAACTAAATTTACTTCTTGTCACTATCTACTAATTTCTTTTTACCAATCCAAGGCATCATAGCTCTTAAATTAGCTCCTACTTTCTCAACTGGATGTTCAGCTAATTTTGCCCTTGTAGCAAGAAAGTTTTTTTGGCCACTTTTGCACTCATCCATCCATTGTTTCGTGAATTTACCAGATTGAATATCAGCCAAAACCTCTTTCATTCTTTTTTTAGTTTCCTCTTTATTAATTACCCTAGGTCCAGATTGATATTCTCCATATTCTGCTGTGTTTGAAATAGAGTAATTCATATTTGCAATTCCACCTTCATANATAAGATCAACNATAAGTTTTACTTCATGAACAGTCTCAAAATACGCCATCTCAGGTTCATATCCAGCTTCCACTAAAGTTTCATANCCATTNTTTATTAGTTCAACTAANCCNCCACANANAACAGTNTGNTCNCCAAATAAATCNGTTTCNACNTCATCTTTAAANGTTGTTTCAATNATACCNGATCNNCCNCCNCCNANNGCNGAAGCATANGACATNGCNANATCTCTNGCTTTNCCTGATCCATTTTGATGAACNGCAAANANACATGGTACNCCNCCACCTTTNTCATATTCACTTCTTACTAAATGACCAGGTCCTTTAGGAGCTACCATAAATACATCTAAATCTTTTCTAGCTTTAATCAAATCATAATGAACATTTAAACCGTGAGCAAATGCAATACTTGTGCCTGGTCTAATTCTTTGATCAATATGATTTTTATAAATTTCTGCTTGTAATTCATCTGGTGTTAGGATCATTACAACATCTGCCCACTCGGCGGCATCAGATAAATTCATAACTGTTAATCCCTTTGATTCTGCTTTAGGTATACTTGAGGAACCATCTCTTAATGCAACCACAACTTCTTTTACACCACTGTCTTTTAAATTTAAAGCGTGGGCATGTCCTTGACTACCATAGCCAAATATTGCAATTTTTTTATCTTTAATTAAATTTACATCTGTATCTTTTTCATAAAACATTTTCATAATTTTCTCCTTTATAATTAATTAAAAACTTTATCACCCCTCGTCATAGCAACAGCTCCTGTTCTAGAAACACTTACTAAGCCAAATTTTCTTAAATTTTTGGCCATCTTATCTATTTCTCTTCTAAGAGCAGTAATTTGAATAACATTTGATTTTTTTGTTTTATCCAATATTACAGCATCATACTTTTTACAAGCATTTAAGGCCTTTTTGATCTTAACATTGTTACCAACAACTTTGAATAAAGCCATTTCTTTAAATATGACACCTTTGTCATTTCTTTTAAAATCAGCAACTTTATGGACTGGAACCAATTTTTTTAGTTGTAATTTAATTTGATCAATTACTTGGGGAGTTCCAGTAGTGACTATTGTAATTCTTGATATATTTTTTTTTGGATCAACTTCAGCGACTGCCAAAGACTCAATGTTGTAGCCCCTACCAGAAAACAATCCAACAACCCTTGCTAAAACTCCAGCTTCATTGTCTACCCAAACAACAATAATGTGTGTATCCGATTTTTCCTTTTTTGAAGCAACACTATATGCAGATTTTGGATTTGCCATAACTAAACTAGAGCTTTACCTTTGCCCGTAATCTTATTGTCCTTTTTTTCACTTGGCCCTAATATCATTTGGTTATGAGGTTTTCCTGATGGGATCATTGGAAAACAATTTTCATTTGGATCTACTCGACAATCAAAAATGACAGGTCCATCAAACTCTACCATTTCTCTAATTTTTTCGTCTAATTCAATGGGTTTTTCAGCTTTTATACCCTTGCAACCATAGGCCTCTGCCATCTTAATAAAATCAGGTAAAGCCTCTGAATAACTCTCAGAATAATTTTTTTCATGTAACAATTCTTGCCATTGTCTCACCATTCCCATGTATTGATTATTTAAAATAAAGATTTTAATGGGAAGATTATATTGAACCGCTGTAGACATCTCTTGCATAGTCATCAAAACTGATGCCTCACCCGCAATATCAATTACTAATTTTTTTGGATGAGCTATTTGAACACCAACAGCTGCAGGCAAACCGTACCCCATTGTTCCAAGACCACCAGAAGTCATCCAACGATTTGGTTTATTAAATTTATAATGTTGGGCTGCCCACATTTGATGTTGACCAACCTCAGTTGTAACAAAAGTATCTTTATGTCTAGTAAGTTCATATAATCTTTGAACCGCATGTTGAGGTTTTATTGTTTCGTCGCTATTTTTAAAATGAAGAGAGTTTTTTGTTCGCCATTTTTGTATTTGTTCCCACCATTTAGAAATTTTTTGTTTATTTGATCTTCTCAAATCTAAATTTTTCTTTTTTAATGTTTTAGTGACTCCTTTTAATACTTCTTTAACATCACCAACTAATGCTAAATCAACTTTAATGATCTTATTTATTGACGAGGGATCAATATCAATATGAACCTTTTTTGATTTTGGAGAAAACTCGTCAATTTTACCAGTTATTCTATCATCAAATCTAGCACCAATATTTATTAATAAATCACAATCATGCATGGCATTATTAGCTTCGTAAGTTCCGTGCATACCAAGCATGCCTAGAAATTGATTGTCATCTCCTGGATACGCTCCTAAACCTTGCAATGTAGAAGTAATTGGAAAACCTGTGAGTTCAACAAGTTCTCTCAAAACATTACTCGCCTCTGGTCCTGAGTTAATAACTCCACCACCAGAGTAAATGATAGGTTTTTTTGATTTATTCATTAAATCAATCAAAGTATCAATGTCTTTTTGTGAAAAATGATTTAATGATTTTCCATTAAGTTTTTTTTCAACTTTAGGTTTTGAATAACCTGTTTTGGCAAACTGAATATCTTTGGGTATATCAACTAAAACTGGTCCAGGTCTTCCTGTTGTTGCAACTCTAAAGGCCTCATGAAGAGTTTTTGATAGTTCTTTAATATCTTTAACTAACCAATTATGTTTTGTACACGGTCTTGTAATTCCTGTTGTATCACATTCCTGAAATGCATCTGTTCCAATCAAATGTGTTGGCACTTGTCCTGATATACAAACTAACGGAACAGAGTCCATGTAAGCATCTGTTAAAGCAGTAACAACATTAGTTGCCCCAGGTCCAGAAGTTACAAGCACAACACCTGGTTTGCCAGATGATCTTGCATACCCTTCTGCAGCATGTCCCGCACCTTGTTCATGTCTAACTAAAATATGCTTAATAGTATTATGATTTTTCAGCTCATCATAAATTGGTAATACTGCACCGCCTGGATAACCAAAAATAAAATCGACTCCTTGATCTTCAAGACATTTAAAAACAATTTCAGCACCTGTAAATAATTTAGACATTCATGCAATCTAGCTGAAGTTGTGCTTATTGGTCAAGAATTACTACGTGATATCTAAATTTTTTTCAAAAATTTATTTAGGTCCTCTGACTTTATTTTGTTCCAGTCCGTCATATTACCTCTGCCCCAAGTAGATTGTCTCTTCGCATATTGCCTAGTCTTTATTGATATTTTCTCAATTACCTCTGATATCTCAATTTTTTTCTCAAGATATTCTGTAATTTCTGCGATTCCGATCGCCTTTGAGGCAGTTTTAACTCTTGGAACTTTTAATCTTATAAATTTTTTTACCTCTGAAATTGCTCCATTTTTAATCATACTTTCTGTACGATCACTTATTCTCTTAATTAATTCAACTCTTGGAAAATCAATACAAATTTTAAAAAAATCATCATTTTCATAATCTGATCGTGTACTTTTAAACCAATCGTAAATTGATCTTTTTGTAAATGATTTGACTTCATAAGCTCGAATAACTCTTTGAGTGTCTGTAGGTTTAACAAAATTTTTTGATATAGGATCTAGCTTAACTAATTCTGAAAAAAACTTCTTTGTTCCAATTTTTTTATGCAATAACCTTATTTTTGATCTTAATCGAATTGGAATATTTGGAATATTTACTAAACCCTCTGTTATTGCTTTAAAGTACAATCCGGTACCACCAACAAGAATAGGTGTCTTATTTCTTTTTTTTATATCAAGAATTTTTTTATTAACTAATTTTAACCAATCTCCTGAGGAGAAATTTTTTTTTACACTATGAAAACCATATAAATGATGTCTTATTTTTTTGTAATCTTTAGGAAGTGGTCTTGCAGATAAAATTTGAAATTCTTTATACACTTGCATGCTGTCAGCATTTACAATTTCTCCATTAACCTTTTTTGATAATCTTATTGCAAATTGAGATTTTCCTGATGCAGTTGGTCCGTAAATCAAAATAATTTTGGATTTTAAATCCATAAATTATTCTAATCTAATTCCAATATAATTTTTTTTTCCTGAACTATCATAATAAACCACTAGGATAGTTTTTTCACTCAAGTTTAATGATTTTTCTATAATTTTTTCAAAGTCCTCTATATCTCGAATTCTCTTCTTTTGAACCTCTACAATTATATCTCCAACTTTCAAGGATTTAAAAGGGCTGCTTTCTTCAATGTTTGTTATAACTATACCAGTAGTTTGATTTGGTATTTTTTTATCTTTAATCTCTAAACTTGTAAGTGGTTTCACAGATATTTTTATCGATGATATATTTTTTGAAGTTAGTTCTATTTCTTTATTTTGCTGTTCCTTTTGAGCTTTGTAGCCTGCCTCAGAAGTTTCAAGTCTTCCTAACACTATAGTTTTTGTAATTTCTTTTTTATTTCTCCATATCTTTACTTTAACTTTCTTACCAACTTCGGTTTTTGCAACTACCGTTGGAAGTTCACTCATTTTTTTTATTAATTTACCATCAAATTCTAAAATAATATCACCAGCTTTTACTCCTGCTTTAGCAGATGGACTGTTCTCTGCAACACTTGCAACTAATGCTCCACGAGGTTCATCTAATTTTTCAACATCAGCGATTTCTTTTGTTACATCTTGAATTCTTACCCCAAGCCAGCCTCTTTTTGTTTCTCCAAATTTAATTAATTGATCAATTACATCTTTTGCCATATTGGATGGTATTGCAAAACCGATACCAACATTTCCACTTAAACCAAGTATAGCGGTATTAATACCAATTACATTTCCACTCATATCAAATAATGGACCTCCGGAGTTACCGGTATTAATTGATGCATCAGTTTGAATAAAATCCTGATATCTTAAATCTTTAAAAGAGCCTCCCGTTCCAAGGTTTCTATTTTTTGCTGAAATTATTCCAGAAGTTACTGTTCCTCCTAGTCCAAATGGATTACCAATAGCAATCACCCAATCGCCAATTCTTGCATCATCTGAGTCTCCAAATTTTACTGCATTTAATTTTACGTCTGTGTCAATTTGTAAAACAGCAATATCCGTAAGTGGATCAGCTCCCAAAACTTTTGCTTTAAATTCAGTCTCTCCATTTACTTGAACTACAATATCTTTTGCCCCATCAATTACATGATTATTAGTAATTACAATTCCTTTTTCATCAATAATAAAACCTGAGCCTAAAGCATAAGCGTCTCTTTGCTGAGGCACTCCAAATTCGAACATGTCACCAAATGGATTGTTTGGAAATGGATTGGTTTTTTCTACTATTGTTGAAGTTGTTGAAATGTTAACCACAGAAGGAATCAGCTTTTCTGCCAAATCTGCAAAAGAATTAGGGTGATTTTCAGCAAACGACTTGAGTTGAGGACCTATAATTAAAATAATTCCTATAAATAATGTGTTTATTCTGCTCATTTTAGTTCTTCATATAATAAATAATTATAAAACCTAACACTGCGAAGATTAATCCACCTGATCTTAACTGATTATCCTTTATAAGCTCTAATTTTTTTAACATACTTTTCATTTTTGATGGAAATATGGCATATAAAATTCCCTCAATAAACAAGAATAGACCAAAAGCAATGATCAATTCTTTCATAATTAGTTTATTGTGATTTTGGTTTTATATTTCCAAAAAATTTAAAGAATTCACTATCGGGAGATAATATCAAAGAAGTCTCTCCACCAATTAAAGCTTTTTCGTAAGCTTGCATAGCTCTGTAAAATGCAAAAAACTCAGGATCTTGACCAAAAGCATTGGCAAAAATATTATTTCTTTTTCCATCACCTTCTCCTTTCATGATCTCAGATTTTTTTTGTGCATCTGCTAGAATAACTGTCACTTCTTTATCAGCAGTTGATGTTATCGTGACTGCCATTTCGGCACCTTTTGCTCTAAACTCTTTTGCTTCTCTCTCCCTCTCTGTCTGCATTCTTCTAAAGATCGCATCACTATTCGCTTGAGGAAGATCAGCACGTTTTATTCTCACATCTACAATTTCTATTCCAAAATTTTGTGCTTCATTATTTACACCTTCTTGAATTAAAGTCATTTGTTTTGTCCTATCCTCTGATAAAAGCGTTTGTAGTTCTTGCTGACCTAATACGTTCCTAATTCTTGAATTGATAATTGTTGCCAATCTAGATCTTGCAACTCTTTCATTGCCAACCGAAATATAAAACTTTAAAGGATCTACAATTTGAAATCTTGCAAAAGCATCAACAATTAATCTTTTTTGATCTGAGGCAATCACTTCTTCAGGTGGTGTATCTAAATTTAAAATTCGCTTATCTAAAAATACGACATTTTGAATAAATGGTAATTTAAAGTTTAATCCAGGTTTTAAAATTATTCTTTTTGGATCACCAAATTGAAGTACGATTGCTTGATTAACTTCTTTGACAATAAATATTGAAAAGAATAATGTTACTGCAACTAAAACAGCTAATCCTGCTATAATTTTTCCTGCTTTCATCTTAATTGGTCACTTTCTTTTTTAATTCTGGTAATGGCAAATATGGAACAACACCTGAGCCAGCATTTTTCTCAATTATCACTTTATCAATATCAGCCAAAACTTTTTCCATTGTTTCTAAATACATTCTTTCTTGAGTAACTGATTTTGCTTTTTTGTATTCATTATATATAGCTAAGAACCTACTTGCTTCACCCTCTGCTTTAGCTACCACCTCTTTTTTATAAGCTTCTGCAGCTTGCAAAATTTTTGCAGCTTCCCCTCGTGCTCTTGGGATCACGTCATTTGCATAAGCCTCAGCTTCATTTTTTGATCTTTCCATATCTGCTCTTGCAGCTTGCACGTCACGAAACGCATCAATTACTTGATCTGGTGGATCTGCTTTTTGTGTTTGAACTTGAGTGATTTGAATTCCTGATGTGTATTCATCTAAGATCTTTTGGATTATTTCTTGGGTATCTGTTTCTATTAAAGATCTTCCCTCGGTTAAAATTGGCTGAATATCAGATCTTGCGATTACTTCTCTCATCGCTGTTTCGGCTGCAGCTTTAACTGTTCCTTCAGGATCTTGAATTTTAAATAAAAAATTACCCGCATCTTTAATTACCCAAAAAACAGAAAAATCTATGTTTACGATATTTTCATCACCAGTAAGCATAAGACTTTCTTGTGGTACATCTGCTACCCCTCCAGCTGCAGAAGAAAAACCACTATCTCTTTCTGACCTAAAACCAATATCAATTCTATTAACTTTGGTTACTTTTGGAGTTAAAACAGATTCTACTGGAAAAGGAATATGATAATTCAAACCTGGTTGAGTTGTTTTGACAAATTTTCCAAATCTTAAAACAACTCCTTGTTCATCGGGAAGTACTCTATAAAGACCACTTGCTAGCCAAACAAAACCTAAAATAATTAAAACTAAGATAGCTTGTTTTCCTCCAGATGAACTTCCACCTGGTAAAAATTTTTTAATTTTTTCTTGAAATTCTTTTATGATTTTGTCTACATCAGGTGGTCTTGGACCTCTTCCAGAGCCATTACCGCTACCGCCTCCACCCGGAGGTGATCCCCAAGGACTACCGCCTCTTTGTTGAAAATCATCTGACATAGACTATCTATATAGTGTCTAATTTCACAAAAACAAGCTAAGATCAAATAATGCCAGATAAAAAGCCAGAACTNAGTGCCGCAACNAGNAANGANAGTGGGCGAAAGGTATTTACNAAAAATCCAATNATTGGAACAAAATTTACTATTGCTATNTCNAGTGCAAAAGGAGGGGTTGGAAAGTCAACTTTTGCAACNAANCTTGCAATAGCATTAAANCATNTTGGNTGNAAAGTTGGNTTNNTAGATGCAGATATTTATGGACCNTCGATTCCAAAAATGTTTGGGATAACTGAAAAACCAAAAAGTGATGGCCAAAAATTAGATCCTATAATTAAGTATGATATTCAATGTATGTCTATNGGTTTTCTNACTGATCAACAAACTCCAATGATTTGGAGAGGTCCAATGGTGACNAGNGCNATTAGAACTTTTACCCAAAAAGTAAATTGGAAANANTTAGANTTNATAATTGTNGATATGCCTCCNGGCACAGGAGATACACAATTAACTTTCTCACAAGAAATTAAAATGGATGGAGCAATCATAGTTTCNACACCNCAAGAAGTNGCTTTNTTAGATGTAAAAAGAGGAATTAAAATGTTTGATAAANTAGGNGTAAAAATTTTAGGACTTGTAGANAATATGAGTTACTTCATTGGAGATGATAANAAAAAATATAAAATNTTNGGTGANGGTGGAGTTCGTAAAACNTCAGAAGAATTCAATAAANAATTTTTNGGNGAAATACCAATTAACTCTGAAATAGGNAANACAAGTGANAATGGAAAACCAATAGTTGAGGANGATCCAAATNNTGAAATTTCAAAAATTTANATANATTTTGCTAATANAATTAAATCAACTTATCTTTNAGATTAAAAGCNTCCATTAACTCATTCCATTCTCTTTTNGACAAACCAGAANTNTCTAAAGANACNNNTTCNCCNTTNATTAATTTTTGAATTACAACNTTTCCTTTNGNAGAAACTTCTGTACCACCNACTCTNTAATCCATAAAAGCTTCATGGGTTATTGGTACCCATCTTTTTAAGGTATCTAACATAATGTCAGCATAAACTCTAATTTCATATTGAGCATGATGATCTGCTCTGAGTCTTAAAAAATTCATCAAATTTAAAAGATCTGTTTTCCAATACCATTGGGTATAAGTATTTAAGGTTAAATTCATTCTAGCAAGTTCCCTAGCTAATCCCTTTTTATTATCATCTATAGTAGATCCATCATATCTTTCATTAAGCATGGTTTCATAATTGGAATAAGTTCTTTCAG
>FUFK010802645.1_pt1 | contig 15420 bp, 16 predicted proteins | sample 1021851 | NCBI WGS metagenome assembly FUFK01 (sample SAMEA51879418, study PRJEB19060) | metagenome | reverse complement strand
AGCCGACCCGCCAGCCGGTCATGGCGTAGGCTTTGGAGACGCCGTTGACGATGAAGCAGCGGTCGGCGAGATCCGGCGCCACATTGAGCAGGTTGCGAAAGGGCTGGCCGGTCCAGTTCAGGTGTTCGTAGATGTCGTCGCTGACCACGAACACCCGCGGGTAGCGGCGCAGCACCGCGGCCAGAGCGCTGAGGGTGTCGTGATCATAGATACGCCCGGTGGGGTTGTTGGGGCTGTTCAGGAACACCAGCCGGGTGGCGTCGGTGAGCGCCGCGTCCAGGCGCTCGGCGCGCGGCAGGTAACCGTCCCCGGCGTCCAGGTCCAGATAGACGGTCTGTGCCTCGGCCAGCGTCACCTGGGCGGGGTAGGTGACCCAGTAGGGACGCGGCACCACCGCTTCGTCGCCGGGGCGCAGCAGTGTCTGGCAGAGATCGTAGAGCGCCTGCTTGGCGCCGCAGGTCACCAGAATCTGGTCGTCCCGAAAACGCAGGTCGTTATCACGGCGGAATTTTTCCCGCACCGCCCGCTTCAGGCCGTCGTAGCCGTCCACCGCGGTGTAGTGGGTGAAGCCCCGGTCGATGGCCTGGTGGGCGGCGCGTTTGACGCCGTCGGGGGTCGCGAAATCCGGTTCGCCGGCGCCCAGGCGGGCCACCGCGTCGCCGCCACGGTGATCGGCCTGAATGGCCGCCGCTTCGGCGTTGATCTTCAGCGTCAGCGACGGCTGTATGNGTTCGACTCGGTCAGCGTAGGACATCCTTGCCTCCTGACGGAAATGCCCTTCAAGGGGTACGCCGATCAAGGAAGCGTGAAAAGNGAGGGAAGGGAAAAAGGTGTAAAAGGNCCCGNGNCNGGGANCTAGAANCGNTGCGGCGGCAGCACCACGCTGTGCACNCGCTCNCCGCGCAGCCGGGTTTCGCCTTGNTAGCGNTCGCCGCCGGTGACCGTGAACTCAAAGGCGTAGATGCGCCACAGGCCCCAGCGGCCGCGCTCGTCNCGGGCCAGGCGGAAGCGCTTGAGGCCCACGGTCTGGTCGAGCAGCAGCACCTCTTCGCGCTCGCAGTGCCGCCGGGTGGCGCGCAGCGCGGTTTCGCGAATACGCTGGGAGCGCCAGAACAGCGCCGCGCCGATGGCCAGCGCCGCGAGCAGGAGAAGGTCGGTGAGATTCAGGTTCACAACGGTTTCCGTTTCCCGGTAGTAAGGTGCACCATGATAAGCGCCGGACGTGGACGTTAAAACGCCGGTCAGGAGATACCATGAACGCATTGTTTGAAAAGCTTCGTCGTTTATTCGGCGCGGCGCCTGAACCCGCCCCGGAAGACCCCGAGGTGCGCATGCACTACCCGGAGCCGGGCCCCCACGCCCATATGGGCGAGCACGGCGCCGCCCACCCGGACGACGACCCGGAGGATCTGCACCGGGGCCGCCGCCGGCTTAAGGAAAGCCACACCAGTCACTGGGACCTGGACTACATGTCCCGCGAGGAGATGGAGAAGCTTGCCGAAGCCAGCCGCCAGGCCCGGGATAAAGAGCACCGGGATTAACTCTTCAGCCGGTAACCGGTTTTGAAAATCCACCAGATGGTGACCAGGCAAAGCAGCATGAACATCACGGTCATGCCCAGGCTCACCGCCACGTTCACATCGGCCACGCCGTAGAAGCTCCAGCGGAAGCCGCTGATCAGATAGACCACCGGATTGAACAGCGTCACGGTTTGCCAGAACGGCGGCAGCATGTTCACCGAGTAGAAGGTGCCGCCCAGGAACGTCAGCGGTGTCACGATCATCATCGGTATGATCTGCAGCTTCTCGAAACCGTCCGCCCAGATGCCGATGATGAAGCCGAACAGGCTGAACGTTACCGCCGTGAGGACCAGGAAGAACAGCATGGCGAACGGATGCTCGATGCTGAAGTCCACGAACAGGCGCGAGGTGGCGAGAATCAGCAGGCCGAGGATGATCGATTTGCTGGCGGCGGCGCCCACGTAGCCCAGCACCACTTCCACATAGGACACCGGCGCGGACAGCACCTCGTAAATGGTGCCGCTGAACTTCGGCATGTAAATGCCGAACGAGGCGTTGGAGATGCTCTCGTTGAGCAGCATCAGCATGATCAGACCGGGAATGATGAAGGCGCCGTAGCTGATGCCGTCGATCTCCACCATGCGTGAGCCGATCGCCGAACCGAACACCACGAAATACAGCGAGGTGGAAATCACCGGCGAGGCGATGCTCTGCATCAGGGTCCGCCAGGTGCGGGCCATTTCGAAAAGATAGATGGCGCGAATCGCATGCAGGTTCATTGGCTTTCTCCGGCCGCGGGTTGCGGGGTGTCCGTGCCGCCCGGTTTGCCGTTGTGGACCAGGTCGACGAAGATTTCTTCCAGCGAGCTTTCCCGCGTGCGCAGATCGCGGAACTCAATGCCCAGCTCGCCCAGGCGTCGCAGCAGCCCGGCAATGTCGCCGTGCTCGTGGCGGGCATCGAAGCTGTAGACCAGCTCGTGGCCGTCGGCGGACAGCGTCAAGGACATCGGCGCCAGGCTTTCCGGCACCGCCGACAGCGGCTCGGAAAGCTGCAGGCGCAGTTCCTTGCGCCCCAGCTTTTCCATCAGGGTGTGCTTGTTTTCCACCAGAATGATCTCACCCCGGTTGATCACACCGACCCGGTCGGCCATCTCTTCCGCTTCCTCGATGTAGTGGGTGGTGAGAATAATGGTCACGCCGTTCTCTCGCAGGCCGCGCACCATTTCCCACATATCCCGGCGCAGCTCCACGTCCACGCCGGCGGTGGGCTCGTCGAGAAACAGAATGCGCGGCTCATGGGCCAGCGCCTTGGCGATCATCACGCGCCGCTTCATGCCGCCGGACAGGGCGATGATCTTCTCCTTGCGCTTGTCCCACAGGGACAGATCACGCAGCACCTTCTCCACGTAGGCCGGGTTCTTGGGCTTGCCGAACAGCCCGCGGCTGAACGTGACCGTGGCCCAGACCGTTTCGAAGGCGTCGGTGGACAGCTCCTGGGGCACCAGGCCGATGGTGGACCGGGCGGCGCGGAAATCCCGCACGATGTCATGACCGTCGGCCAGCACGGTACCGCCGGTGGGATTGACGATGCCGCAGATGACGCTGATCAGGGTCGTCTTGCCGGCGCCGTTGGGGCCCAGCAAGGCGAAGATTTCGCCCCGACGGATCTCCAGATTCACGTCCTTGAGAGCCTGGAAGCCGGAATCATAGGTCTTGTTGAGTTGCTGCACGGAAATGATAGTACTCACGACCACTCCTTGAATGTTTTCGTTACGTTCCCGCTGGGTCGTCCGGGAGCCGCGAAAAACGACACCGTAGTATGCCTGAGACCACGGTCCCCGGTCGTGCACGGGTTCATGACACCGCCTGGTAGTCGGCGCCCGCCCGGGCGTCGCGCAGCGCGGACGCCCACCAGCGCAATTGCGTCAGCAACAGGTTCAGGTTGCGGTCCCCCCGTTCCATATCCCGCCAGCGGTGCTGCGGGTCGAAGTGCGCCCACACGTTGGGGAAACTGACCACCTGACGGATGGTGGTGGCGTGCAGTTCGGCGAATATCTGGCGCAGTTGCTCCACGGCGCGGCTGCCCCCGGAGAGACCGCCGTAGGAGACGAACGCCACCGGTTTGGCGTGCCAGGGTTCATTGAAGCCGTCGATGAAGTGCTTCAGCGCCGCCGGGAAGCTGTGATTGTACTCGGGCGTCACCACGATGAAGGCGTCGGCCCCGCTAAGGCGGGCGGCGATGGCCTTCTCCTTCGCGCCGTCGGTACCGCGTAAATCGGTGAGCCCCTCCGCCAGAGGGTCGATGACGTCCAGCGTATAGTCGGCGCGCGCCGCGATCCGGTCGGCCACCCAGCCGGCAACCGCGTCACAGAGTCTTCCGTTGCGGACACTGCCGTAGATCACCGCGACCTTGATGGGTTTTGACATGGTTGGTCTCCTCACTGGTGTGCTGATCGTTGGACGCCACTTTGAGACCTGAAGTAAGGTTGAGATCAATAGCCATNGGGAAAGGTTGTCACGATGAGCAAGATAGCGGCGGCCGATATCGGCAAGGCGCTGACGCCGGGGGAGGTGGCCCGGCGCAGTGGCGTGGCGGTNTCGGCATTACACTTCTACGAGAAAAAGGGGCTGATCCACAGNCANCGGAGCAGCGGCAANCAGCGCCGCTACAGNCGNGACGTGNTGCGCCGGGTGGCGGTGATCAAGGTNGCGCAGCGGATCGGTATTCCTCTGGCGGANATCGGCCGGGCGCTGGCGGAGCTGCCGGACGGCCGCACCCCCAACGCCCATGACTGGAAACGTCTGTCGGCGCATTGGCGCCATGATCTGAACGAGCGTATTCAAAGCCTGACGCAGCTTCGCGATCAGCTGGACGGCTGTATCGGCTGCGGGTGTTTGTCGATCAACGCCTGCCGGCTCCGCAACCCGCTGGATGAGCTGTCCGAGGACGGCCCCGGGCCACGTCTGCTGGACCCCGGGTAAGCGGTGCGCACTCGCCGGACAAGCCTAGCCGCCGTGTTCGCGTTTGATGGCGTCCATATCGAGCCCGCTTTTCACTGACCGGTTCTGGGTGCGTGTGGGCTTGCGGCGGGCGTCCGCGCCCTCGTCGTCCATCTTGATCAGCAGCCACTGGGGTTTGTCCCCCTCGCGGAACCGCTTNAGCACGTAGCCGCCGCTCAGNTTCTCCCCTTCCATCCAGATTTCGATCAATCCTTCACGGTGCGATTGTTCCAGGGTTCGCGGCGGGTCCTCGTAAGCGCGCAGATTGGCGTAACGGCCGCGATCCCACACCATGACCGTGCCGGCGCCGTAGTGNCCNGGNGGGATNACCCCTTCAAAATCGGCGTAATCCAGCGGATGGTCCTCCACCTCCACCGCCAGACGTTTGTCACGGGGGTCCGTGGAAGGGCCTTTGGGCACCGCCCAGGAGCGCAATACCCCTTCCGATTCCAGGCGGAAGTCGTAGTGAAGCCGGCTGGCGGCGTGCTTTTGAATAACGAAACTGTCGCCGGCGTCCCGGGTATCACCTCCGGCCGGNTCCCGGCTTCGGCGCAGGTCACGCATTTCGCGGTAGGTTCGNAACTTGTCTTTCGCCATCGCTCCATCTCCGGCGTATGTCATTGACTCTTAACACTAGGCCCGCACGGCCTCGGAATGCATGTAAATTCCGGTAAACCGCGGCGCGGTTCGGCCGGCGATCCGGTATCTTTGGCGTGACACCCACAGGCAGCCACNATCCCCGGTCCGCAAGGACAGGCAAAAGGAGAGGCCACCCATGACGCTATTCAAAACGCTCATTAAAGACCACGACACTCAGCGCGANCTGCTGGAACGCTTGATGCAAACCCGCGGTGACAGCGAGGAGCGCGAAACCCTTTTTAAGAAGGCCAGGCTGGAGCTGGTCAGCCACGCCGCCGCCGAGGAGCGGGCGCTNTATGTTCCAATGATGGAGATCGACGAAACCCAGGAACAGGCCCGCCACAGCGTCGCCGAGCATAANCAGATCGACGAGCTNATCGAAAAGTTGGAAGGAATCGACTTCGACGCCGCTGAGTGGCTGACCACCGCCGAGAAANTGCAGAAGGCGGTAACGCATCACCTCGACGAAGAGGAAGAGACGGTNTTCCAGATGGCGGANAANGTGATTGAAGACNATCGCCAGGCGGAGCTGGCCAGGCTCTACCGGGAAGAGATGGACGACGCGCGCTAACCGCTCCGCCCGCTCTTCATAGCCGTACCGAATCCGTCTAGAGTAACCGGACCATGGGACTGGAGCACAGGAGAGCGGGTCATGAGTATTCTGCAACTGCCGCACGACAAACCGGCGGCGGTGTTGATTGACTGGCACGCCACCCTGGTCGATACCCATGATGCCATGTACCACGCGGTGGACGACGTGCTGCCGCGGCTTGAGGAGCTCGGCCTGTGGGAGCGGCTGCTGACACCGGAGCAGTCGAAAACCATCGAGGACGNCAAGCTGGTCAAGTACGTGCGCGAGCACCACAANCTGCACCCCAAGATCACCGCCCAGCGGAAAATCTCACGCACCGATATCTTCGAGGTGCTGTTCGGCGCCGACGGCGACGCCAAACGCCGCATCCATCAGGCCTTCGACGACTGCTATAAAAAATATGTGGATGAGGTGCACCCNCTGGAGCAGGGCATCCGTGCCCAGCTGGAACGGCTGCGCCAGTCCGGCGTGCCGGTGGGATTGATCTCCAATCGCAANCGGGAGTTCCTCGAGCACGAGCTGCGCATCGTGGACGGCACCGGCTGGGAGGATCTGTTCGATACCATCGTCTGCGGCGACGATGTGGANCANCGCAAGCCGGCGCCGGACATGCTGCTCAAGGCGCTGGACAACCTCGGCCTGACGCCGGCGGAGAACTGCTGGTACGTGGGCGACAGCACCACCGACGTGATCGCCGCCAAGGAAGCCGGCATCACCGCGATCTTCTATAACGGCGCCGGTTGGCCCGATTCCTGGCTGGACAAGATATTCCCCAACACCGTCAGCCACCCGCACCGCCCGGACGCGGTGGTCACCAGCATCGCCGACCTGGTGCACCTGGCGCGGGTGATGCTCGCCCAGGGCAAGCGGGTGGACCGGGCCAGGGGCTAGGCCCTCATCGTCTCGCGATTGGCCCGCTGTGAATGTGGCACCATGGTACGATCTTTCGCCATCGACCGCCTTCACAGCAGGACACACCGATGAATCAATACGCCGGACCGGCCCCCGAAGCGCGCCTCCATGCCTTCCGTGACGACGCCCTGGGCGACCACGANGCCACCGCCCTGGCCGACTTGCTGCGCCGGGGCGAGCGCAGCGCGGCGCANCTCACCGAAGCCGCCATCGAGCGGATCCANGCGGTGAACCCGGCGCTTAACGGCCTGGCGCTGGACACCTTCCAGGCCGCCCGCCAGGAGGCCGGCCGCCGCCGGCGGGACGGCGGGGAATTCGCCGGCGTGCCCAGCCTGATCAAGGACAACATCGATGTGGCCGGCCTGCCCACCGGCCACGGTGCCCGCGCCGTACGGCCGCGTAACGCCGCCAAGGACAGCCACTTTGCCCGCCAGTATCTGGATCAGGGGTTCGTGCTGCTGGGCAAAACCCGGCTGCCGGATTTCGGCTTCAGCGCCACCACCGAGTACGCCGGCGCGCCGGCCACCCGCAACCCCTGGGCGCCGGGCTACTCCAGCGGCGCCTCCTCCGGCGGCAGTGCCGCCCTGGTGGCGGCCGGCGCCGTGCCCATCGCCCACGGCAACGACGGCGGCGGCTCGATCCGCATTCCCGCCGCCTGTTGCGGCCTGGTGGGCCTCAAACCCACCCGAGGGCGGCTGGTGAAATCGGAAGCGTCCCGCTCGTTGCCCATCGATATCATCGCCGAGGGCGTGCTCACCCGCAGCGTGCGCGACACCGCCAATTTCTTCGCCGCCGCCGAGCAGTATTACCGCAACCCCAAGCTGCCGCCGATCGGCCGGGTGGAGGGGCCGGGCCGGCGCCGCCTGCGCGTGGGCCTGGTGGTGGACTCGATCACCGGCAGCCCCACCTGCCCGCAGACCCGGGCCGTGGTGGAGGACGCCGGCCATCTGCTGGCCGGGCTCGGCCACCGGGTGGAAGAGGCACCGGTGCCGCTGGAGCGCCGCTTTATCGACGACTTCGTGCTCTACTACGGCTTCATGGCGTTCATGGTGAGCACCTTCGGCCGCGCCCTGTTCGGGCCCGGCTTCGACGCCCGGCAGCTGGACGGCCTGACCCGGGGCCTGAGCCGCTACTACCGGCGCAAATTGTGGAAGACGCCGGCGGTCCTCTATCACCTCAAGCGCACCTGGCAGGCCTACGCCCGCTCGTTCCAGCACTACGACGTGGTGCTGTCGCCGGTGCTTGCCCACACCACTCCACCGCTCGGCTACCTGAGTCCCAACGTGGATTTCGAGGTGCTGATCGACCGGCTGATCAAGTACGTCAGCTTTACCCCCGCCAACAACGCCTCCGGTAGCCCGGCCCTGTCGTTGCCGCTGGGCGAAAGCCGCGAGGGCCTGCCCATCGGCGTGCAGTTCTCGGCCCTGCAGGGCGATGAGAAAACACTGCTGGAGCTGGCCTTCGAACTGGAGCAGGCGCGCCCCTGGCGACGTATTCACGCCTGATGCGGCGCCTGCCTTGAAACCGGATTTATAGACCCTATAGTCACGTTGCCGGGTTCCGCGCAACGGGCCCGGCCGATAACGCCAATCTGGACCTGATCCCAAATCTCAGGAGGTGATTTGATGTCAGTGCAGACGCCCACACGACCCATTACCGGACCGGCTCCGGCGATACAGGATCCTTACCCCACCCGTCTGGCGAAAAAGCCGGACATGCCCTGGCTGAACCGCCGCGAAAAAGTGGTTAAGGGCGAGGCCGCCGACGGCCCGCTTTCCCAGCAACAACTGGACGAGTTCGAGCAGCGCGGCTTCCTGTTCGAGCCCGGCTTCCTGGATCAGCGGGAAGTGGAGGAGCTCACCGTCCACCTGCATGAACTGCTCGCCCGGGATGAATTCCGGGGCCGGGATTTCAGTGTCACCGAGCCCGGCAGCGAGGAAATCCGCTCCCTGTTCGCGGTGCATTTTCTGTCCGAACGTTTCAACCAGCTTGCCCGCGACCCGCGCCTGACCGGCCGCGCCCGGCAGATACTGGGCGGCGACGTCTACGTGCACCAGTCACGGATCAACTACAAGCCGGGCTTCCACGGCAAGGGGTTCAACTGGCATTCGGACTTCGAGACCTGGCACGCCGAGGACGGCATGCCGTCGATGCACGCGGTGAGCGCCTCCATCGTGCTGACCGACAACCACCACTTCAACGGGCCCCTGATGCTGATTCCCGGCTCGCACAAGGTGTTCGTGCCGTGCCTGGGCGCCACCCCGGACGACCACCACAAGCAGTCCCTGAAGACCCAGGAATTCGGCGTGCCCGGCAACGATGTGCTGCAGACGCTGATCGAGCGGGGCGGTATCGAGGCGCCCACCGGCAAGGCCGGCGGCCTGATTCTGTTCGACTGCAACACCCTGCACGGCTCCAACGCCAATATGTCGCCGGACCCGCGCAGCAATGTGTTCTTCGTCTACAACCGTCGCGACAACGTTTGCGACCGGCCCTACGCCGCCCGGCGGCGCCGTCCCTCGTTCCTGGCCCACGGGCCCGGAGAGACGTGGACGCCGTAACCCGGCCCGGTGTCAGGGTTCGCGGTGTTTGAAGAACGTCTGAATGCTGGAAAAGTCCTTGCCGCCCAGGCCCTGGTTGCCGAGGGCGGCGTACAGGCTTTTCGCCAGTGATCCCATGGGCGTGCTGGACTGGCTGGCCAGCGCCGCTTCCAGCGCCAGGCCCAGATCCTTGTTCATCAGTTTCACCGCGAAACCGCCGTTGTAGTCGTTGCTGGACGGCACGCCCTCCATCACGCCGGGCCAGGGGTTGTACACCTCCAGGGACCAGTTGCGTCCGGAGCTGGCTTTCATGATGTCGGAGAGCACCGCCGGGTCCAGGCCGTGGTCGGCGCCCAGCTGCAGCGCTTCGGCGGTGCCGATCATGTGCACGGCGAGCAGCATGTTGTTGCAGATTTTCGCCACCTGACCGGCGCCGTTGTCGCCGGCGCGGAACACGTTCTTGCCCATGCAGTCGAGCACCGGGCGGGCGCGTTCCACCGCCGCTTCCGGGCCGCCGCAGATAAACGTCAGCGTGCCGGCTTTGGCGCCGCCGACACCGCCGGACACCGGNGCGTCGATCATGGCGCGGCCGCTGTCGGCGGCGGCGCTGGCCACCCGGCGGGCGGTGTCGGCGTCGATGGTGGAGCAGTCGATGATCAGGGTGTCCGGGTGGATGGCGTTCAGCACGCCGTCGTCGCCCAGGTACAGGCCGGTNACCGCGCCGGCGGAGGGCAGCATGCTGATCACCACCTCGGCGNNGGCCACCGCCGCCGCCGGGTCGGCGGCCACGGCGACGCCGTCCGCTTCCACGGTCTTGAGCAGTTCGGGCACCAGGTCGAAGGCGGTCACCGTGTGGCCGGCCTTGACCAGATTGGCGGCCATGGGCCCGCCCATGTTGCCGACGCCAAAGAATCCGATGTTCATATTGTTCTCCTTTTCGAATCGGGCCTTATAAAAAGCTCAGGTCTTTCAGTACCCGGCGGGCGATGATCACCCGCATGATTTCGTTGGTGCCTTCCAGAATCTGGTGCACCCGGCTGTCGCGCACATAGCGCTCCAGCGGGTATTCCTTGATGTAGCCGTAGCCGCCGTGCAGCTGCAGCGCCTGGTTGCAGACGTCGAAGCAGAGGTCGGTGGCGAGCCGCTTGGCCATGGCGCAGAAGGTGCCTTTGTCCGCGTCGCCGTTATCCAGCTTCCAGGCCGCCAGCCGCACCATCTGCTGGGCCGCCACCAGGTGGGTGGCCATGTCCGCCAGGGTGAACTGCACGCTCTGGAACTCGCTCACCGGCTGGTCGAACTGGCGGCGTTCCTGCACGTAGCTCTGCGCCTGGGCCAGCGCCGCCGAGGCCGCGCCCAGCGAGCAGCTGGCGATATTGATGCGGCCGCCGTCCAGCCCCGCCATGGCGATTTTGAAGCCCTGGCCCTCGTCGCCGATGCGGTTTTCCACCGGGATGCGCGCGTCCTCGAGAATCACCGCCCGGGTGGGCTGGCTTTTCCAGCCCATCTTGTCCTCGTTGCGACCGTAGCTGACGCCGGGCGTGTCCGCCGGGATCGCGAAGCAGGAAATGCCGCCGGCGCCGGGCCCGCCGGTGCGCGCCATCAGCACCAGCAGGTCGGTGTCGCCGGCGCCGGAGATGAACGCCTTGGCGCCGTTCAGCACATAGTGGTCGCCGTCGCGGCGGGCGCTGGTTTTCAGCGACGCCGCGTCGGAGCCGGCGCCGGGTTCCGTGAGGCAGTAGGAGGCCAGCGCCTCGCCGCTAATCAGCGGCCCGTTCCAGCGCTGGCGCACCGCCTCGGAGCCGAACCGGGACAGCATCCAGGTGGCCATGTTGTGGATGGTGATGAAGGCGGTGGTGGAGGTGCAGCCCGCCGCCATCTGCTCGAAGATCAGCGCCGCGTCGAGCCGGCTCAGGCCCATGCCGCCCTGGTCCTCGTCGCAGTACAGCGCGCAGAAGCCCAGCTCGCCGGCGCGGCGGATGGTGTCCTTGGGGAAGGTGCCGTGCTGATCCCACTCGGCGGCGAACGGCGCCAGTTCCTTATCGGCGAACTGGCGCGCGGTGTCGCGGAACGCCAGCTGCTCGTCGGTGAAGTTGAAGTCCATGGCTATTTCAGGTTGATGGTCATGTTGGGTCCGCCGTGGGCGCCGTCCGGGATGTCGTCGTCGAACCAGCGGCTGGTGACGGTCTTGGTCTCGGTGTAGAAGCGCACCGCCTGTTTGCCGTAGGCGTGCTGGTCACCGTAGAAGGAGCCCTTCCAGCCGGTGAAGCTGAAGAACGGCAGCGGCACCGGAATCGGCACATTGATGCCCACCTGGCCCACTTCCACCTCGTGCTGGTACTTGCGGGCGGCGGCGCCGCTGGCGGTGAAGATCGAGGTGCCGTTGCCGTAGGGGCTGTTGTTCACCAGCTCGAGGGCCTCTTCCAGGGTGTCCACGGTCATGCAGCACAGCACCGGGCCGAAGATCTCTTCTTTGTAGAGCGCCATCTCCGGGGTCACGTCGCTGAACAGGGTGGGGCCCACCCAGTTGCCGTCCGGCAGACCGTCCACGGTGCAATCGGAACCGTCCAGTAAACAGCTGGCGCCCTCTTCCTTGCCCTGTTTGATCAGCGTCAGCACCCGGTCGCGGGCCTTGGGGCTGATCTGCGGGCCGTAGGCGGCGTTCTCGTCGTCCCAGGCGCCGGGGCGGATCTTCGCCAGCTCGTCCTTGAGGTCGTCGATCCACTGCTTGGACTCGCCCACGAACACCGCCACGCTGATCGCCATGCAGCGCTGGCCGGCGGCGCCGCAGGAGGCGCCCACCAGGTTGCTGATCACCTGATCCTTGCGCGCGTCCGGCATCACCACCATGTGGTTCTTGGCGCCGGCGAAACACTGGGCGCGTTTGAGGTGGTCGGTGGCGGTGCGGTAGACGTGCTGGCCCACCGGCACCGAGCCGACGAAGGACACCGCCTTGATCTCCGGGTGGGTGAGCAGGGTGTCCACTTGTTCCTTGCCGCCGTGGACCACCTGCAGCAGGTTCTTGGGCGCGCCGGCGCGCAGGAACAGTTCGGCGAGAATGTTGGGGGTCATCGGGTCCTGCTCGGAGGGCTTGAGCACGAAGCTGTTGCCGCAGGCGATGGCCATCGGGAACATCCACAGCGGAATCATCGCCGGGAAGTTGAACGGCGTGATGCCGGCGCACACGCCCAGCGGCTGGGTCCAGGCGTGGCCGTCGATGCCGCGCGCCACGTTTTCCACCGTCTCGCCCATCATCAGCGAGCCGATGTTGGCGGCGTGCTCCACCACTTCGATGCCGCGCCACACATCGCCCTTGGCGTCCGCGAACACCTTGCCGGTTTCCTTGGCCAGCACCTCGGCGATCTCGTCGTGGTGCTCCTTGAGCAGGTGCTGGTAGCGCAGCATCACCCGGGCGCGCTCGGACACCGGGGTTTCCCGCCACTCCAGGAACGCCTCGCGGGCGGACTGGATGGCGCTCTCCATTTCCTCGGCGGTGGCCGCCGGCACTTCGCAGAGCACCTCCTGGGTGGCCGGGTTGGTGACTGGAATCCAGGTGTCGGTCTGGCTTTGCTGGAATTCGCCGTTGATCAGTTGCGGCAGTCGCGTGCTCATGGAGCCTCCGAAAGTGGGGGTGTTGTTCTATTATTGCTATGGTTTACCACAGTATCGTCCCCCTGCGGATGGTTTCTATTGACCACTAATGGACTATATTGCGGTATGGATTCCAAAGACGTCCCGGTTATCGAGACCTCCCAGTGGCCGCTGCCCCGGGACGGCCGCCGCATCGTGGTGCCCCAGGCGCTGATCCAGACGCTGGGCGCGCATCCCCTTTGCGGCGACTGCCTGCCCCACGGCGTGGGCTACTACCCGCGCGCCGCCGGGCACCAGATGGGACGCGCCTCGCCCCGCGATCATCTGCTGATTTATTGCGTGGCCGGCGGCGGCGAGGTGGACCTGGGCGGCGACACCCACCCGGTGGGCCCCGGCGATGTGCTGCTGTTCCGGGAAGGTCAGCCGCACCGCTACCGGGCCCGTCCGGACGACCCCTGGACCATCTACTGGGTGCACCTGGGCGGCGCCGCCGTGGATGCGTTTTTCGACGCCATCGAGCCGGACCCGCGCGCCGGGCTGGTGCCGGTGGGCCTTCACTCGCGGCTCAGCGAAGAGTTCGAAGTGCTGCTGGCCACCGCCGTGAGCTTTCAGATTCACCATCAGGTGCACGCCGCCAACGTGCTGCGCGGCCTGCTCACCTTCCTGGCGCTGGTGCGCCGCCGCCAGCAGGCGCGGCAGGCGGCGCTGGACGTGGACCGGGTGCAGAGCTACCTGCAAAGCCGCCTGCACGAACGGCTGGCCCTGGACGATCTGGTCGCCGCCACCAGCACCCTGTCGCGCTATCACTTTATTCGCGAGTACAAACGCCTTACCGGGCAGACGCCGATGCAGGCGTTTCAACATCTCAAGATCAGCCGTGCCTGCTACCTGCTGGATGTGAGCGACCTGGGCGTCAGCGACATCGCCCGCCACCTGGGCCACGACGACCCCTACTACTTTTCCCGCCTGTTCAAAAAAGTAATGGGCGTCGCCCCGCGCCACTACCGCCGCGAACGCTCCGCTCACTAACGCGGTGGACAACCCCTTCTCGACGTGGGGTTGCAGCACCAATAAAAATATTGCATAAAGAAAAAAGACGTTCTCAAGGAGATAGGGAAATGTCGTTATCAGCGGAAGATAAACAGAAATACCATGACCTCATCCAATCCATCTGGTCTGGCTCCGTAAGCTCTACGCCCTCGCAAATCACCGAAGAAGTGGCGGATATTGTCGATACGGTGATTGATGAAACATACTCATGTTCAGAAGACTTCGCCGGGACTTTGACGTTACTGGCCGCGATAGGGGGCGCGTGGATCTTGCCGCGTAATATTGTGAAGTATTATTTCGACGCCCTGGAAACCTGGTTGTCTGATGTCGAAGGCAGTATCACCTATAAGGCATGTATCAATCAGGCTGCTTTAAACTGGAAGAGCCCTTTGGTGCTTGCCCTGATGGGTATCTAATCGATGGATGTCCTTAAAGTTTTGTTCTGGGTCCTCGCGGCGATAAGCGCGATTTGGTACTTCAAGGACAGAGACAGTCCTGTTTTCCGCTGGTCATCATTTTGCGCTACGTTACTTATAGCCTACATTTTGATAGCCAGGATTATTGACTGAGTTTTGCGGATTTAATGATGGCGGTAACAGCTTTTTTTGAGAAATTGAAATCCAAATAATCGATGTTGCCGCTTTTCATGATTAGCATGGTTCTGTATCCCGCTGTGTTCTTTTGAAGCCTTAGATACAGCGTCGTGTCTTTGAGTTCGCGCCAGTATATTTTTACTTCGCACGATAATTTCGATGCGGGGATATCGGATCTTGCCTTCAATAATGTCCGTGCTTTTTCTGTCTTTGACGTGTCGTTTTCGAATAAGGTTTCGATGGTCGTTCGGCTAAGTTCTCGATGTGTTAGGACGTCCCCATTCTTGTACTTCATAATTAACATATCGTTGACGTGAGCCACGGTTTTCAGACTGTGATCTGGTAGAAAGAGTGTCGCTGGACCGAAGCGCCCCGTAAGGACGGCGTCGTTTGATGGGCTTTGGCTATCAAGCTCGATCATTTGAGTCGTGCAGGCATCAGCGAAGGCGGGAGAACCGCTCAGAACGCAAGCCGCCATCAAAGCCAGTCGAACAAGGTGCATGTTAGACCTCCAAGCATGTGTATTGCTGGATCCAGAGTTCACTATAACGATCCGGATCGCCAGGCGAGGAACGCTTCACCAGATTGCTCTACCGCCGTCTCGAGGGCATCCCGACGCTTTACATCCCCTGGCTGGCGCGGCGGATCCTGCAGCGCTTTTTGCAGCCGCTGGCGCTGACCGCGCGGTAACTGTTCCAGCCAGTGGCGGTCGGCGTCGCCCAGAGTGAGCGGGTCACGCCCGGCGTGATTGCGGTGACTGACCTGATGCCAGTGCTCCAGGGCCCGGCCCAGCACCACATAGCCGAACTGTGGATCGCGGACCGGCCCGAAGGCCGCCTCGGCGCCGCCGGTGAAGCGCTCCAGCACTTTCAGCGCGCCCAGTTTGTCGGCGTACTTGCCGCCGTAGAACACGCTGCCGGCGGCGCCCAGCACGCCGCCGATCAGGGCGCCGGCCCCCAGCGAGTGGCCGGCGGCGAGGGCGTCGAT
>FUFK010719900.1_pt1 | contig 15423 bp, 20 predicted proteins | sample 1021851 | NCBI WGS metagenome assembly FUFK01 (sample SAMEA51879418, study PRJEB19060) | metagenome | reverse complement strand
CGACTTTTTCTAGTCTTTCCAGTATTGCTGTGTTAATGTCAGACATTTTTCTTTTTTCGTTGAGATTGTAAACGTTTACGATAGAACATGTTCAACTTTCTGCCATGCCTTTTTCTAAGATCTAACGCAGGATCAAATCCGGAGACAGGTCCTTTCGGATCTGCCTTCCCACTAAAACCGGGAGCACTAGCAGTACCACCGACACTCATCATCTCTCTTATAAATTTTATAATCCTTTCGTTGTCCATTAGATTTTGTTGAGTAGATCAAGGCATTTTTTATCTACCTCCAAATCATCAATACCAGATTTCGGAAACTCAGGTATCCTATCAAGGAATAATAAGAATGTTTTTATGAGAGACCAGTATTCCTTTTCTATTTTATAAAACAGTAATGGAATCGTGGCATCTCCAAAGACATTGAAACATATGATAAAATGATTAATTATCAAATGATATTTCAATTCACCTTTCATAACATATTTTTTTAATAATCTCTTTATGTATTTGAATCTTTTCAGATCTTCATGAAAGTCTTCGATCGTTACCGCTTGAGGATTGTCATAAAATTTAATAGCAAAGAGGAGATGATTTTCATCATTCAATTCATCGAATCTCATATCATATTATGCTGCTACAGTTATTGTGCCTGCTGCTGCACCAATCGCAGCAGAGTTAGTGATAGTAGATGTTGTGTTAGTGCCTTTATCCTTGACTGTTCCACCGTTCAATGCCATGGCATTTGTTCCGATTGATAGTACGTCACCTGCATTGGTTGCAGCGTCATTTGCAGCAATAGTGAGTTGGAATCTTAATTTATTACTACCTGATCCTGAAGTATATGCCAATGTGTGATTTGCCCTTTGGTCATTCACCACAGTAAGTTGTGGAGTACCTGTTACAGTAACTTCCTCGTTGAATCTAACATCTACTGTCAAAGCGACACCACCTGCTTTACTGAAGGTTGTTGTTACAAAGTCTATGTCTGTAATGTCTCCTGCACCAAGAGAAACTGCTAGTCCACTAACTGCTACTAGAATCTCTGGGTCAGCGTTTGTATTGCCATTACCGGTTAGTTTAGATCCTGCTTCAAGAACCCATCCACTAGCGGTAGCATAGACTTCTTTCTTCTCCGCAGTTGTTAAATTCTTAGGTTTTGATTCGTCTGAATCACTTGTTCCCCAAAGAGCCATTTCTTTTCTTATAATAATTTGTCTTTAGATATTTATAAAAATACCACGGGGGACCCGTGGTATCTGTGATGTTGTGCTATCTGGACTTGATTGCTGCTTCTACTTGAGCAAACAATTTATCATCAGCATCTGTCTTGGTAAGTTTTACTGCTTTACCAATAATTTTGAGGCAGATATCGATGAGTTTTTCACCTAGTTCTGCATCTTCAGGTATTTTATCCACTGCATCAGAGATAATCTTTGATGCTAGAGGTAATAGGAATGAAAACATAGTAATAAATGTGTTGGATCCACACCTATATATGCACTATGTTCCGAGTCCTCCTTTACGAACTGCCTGTACATTTACATAGTCTTGTGTATTCTTGTAACCTGCTTTCTTTGCTGCTGTCTCGGTTTCCTTCTTCTTGATTGCCATCATCTTGAACTTACCGCCACCACTAGGTTTTGCACCTTTGACTTTCTTCTCTTGCTTGCTTCCGGTTCTCATGATCTGACCCTTNTACTTTGCNTTGATAGCATCGAGTGCAGCGTCTTTTGCTTTAGGACCTGTGGGTTTCTTTGTACCACCCTTATTGTATCCCATTTCCTTCTTCATACGAGTTGCCTCGTCCACGTATGCATTAGCAACTTGATCTAGAAGAGATTCATTAGCAAGTTTGCTTGCTGCCTTCATGATTCCTGAATGCCTTTTCTCTAGTTTTTTACTATCTTTTTTATTAGGTTTGCTACCAAACTCCATTGAGTGTTTTGCTAATGAAGTTGCTGACTTCCTAGTATAATTAGCAAGAGTCTTCTTACTCAACTCATCAATATTTTCACCTTCTTTTGGTTGGTACTCGTCAGTAAACTTGACAGGCATAGAGACTGTGCCTTTACCCTGTACATATTTTGTAGTTCTAGGATTTTTAGGATCATCACTCTTGAAGTCCTTATGTATCTTCTTATATTCTTTCCTACTCATCTTGATCTCCTCTACCTGTACAGTAGGATTGATCGTAATTTTATTTTTTACACCACCTTCCTTTATCTTCTCACCTTTTTTTGATGCTGTTCTAGGTTCTCCAGAAGGAGAGATTTCGTTTAGGTCTTTTTTACAGAGTCCCCATCCTCCCAAACAAACTCAGATCTCCAGTCAGAAAATGATTCTTTCTTTACCATCTTTTCTCGTTTTGCTTTTGTCTTAGCAAGAACTCTGTCTGCTGCTAATGAACGTGCCTTGTTAGGACCATCGTATGCCATTGCACCCTTCTGCATTCTGGGTGGTTCTTTTTCTTCTTTCTTGAATTGAGGATGATCTTTCATCTTGGACATTGGCATCCCTCTTTTCTTTGCAAGTTTCTTAAGTCTTGCTGCCTGTTCCTTCTCACCGTCACCATATCTCATTGACTTGACGTCCTTTTCCATCTTCTCATCAATGACATCACCTTCTGGTTCATGACTGTTTGCTAATGGTAAGAAGTTAGAACCAAGTCCACCACCTGCTATATACCCTTTGAATTTTGCTGCCTTTGCTTTAGCATATGCAGAAGTAGGAACATTTCTAGAAGCATAGTCACCTCTTGTCAAAGTGATATCCTCTTTTGCCATTTTCTCACCTGCCTTCTCCATACCCTTCAGTCTCTTATTGACCTGCTTGAGTTTTATATCCTTTGCTTTCTTGGGTATGCCAGATCCATGTTGTGTTGCCANCATGTTTCCTCTGGTTTCTTTACTTGCCTTCTTTACATAACTACCCATAGTCTCTTTACTTAATTCAGATATATCTTCTACATCCTCATTTCTGAGTTGTGCAGCAGGAGTTTTCATCTTACTAAATCTTTCTTTTTCCTTTGCAGTAGATATAGTGCTAACAATCTTTGAAGATCTATCCTGTGCCTTACTACCTTCTTTACTATCAAGTCCTTTGCTAAGTGCATCACGACTTAGATTACCAGCTTTACGATACATCTTTGTTGTTGGAAGTTCTTTCTTCTCCTCTTCCATTTTCTTTTTCTTGGCAACCATCATATCTTCTTGTCTTTTTTTCTTCGCCATGGCAATCGCTGCTTGTTGTGCAGGATTTGATGAGTGCATAGACTCTTTCTTCATCTCCTGTTTAGGATTTTTACCCATCGCTTTCTTTATAGCTTTATCTCTTGAACCCATATATTCCTGAGTTCCAGTTTCTATCTTACCGTCACCATCGTAATCTTTCTTTGCCATTTTCTCTTGCAAAAAAGGTTCTCTGATGTCTTTATAAACTTCTGTCCAAGGATTACTCATGGTTTTCTATATCTTATACACTATATTTAGACAACTATTGGTCTAGAATCAGTGACCCACGTTCTAAATACATGACCTTGCTCGTCTAGACATATCAAATGATTTGCTCCTCTTCTTATAATTTTACCAATTCCATGAGAAGAATTAACAAAATCACCTTCGTTAAAAATATCTCCTGAAATATATTGTTCTCTTACTGATCTTTCATCTACTGGGTATACCATCATAGAGGAGAAGTTATATAATGACCCGTTCTGTTCCTGTGATAATTTTTGTATCTCTTCAGCTCTGGACTTTCGCACGACAATTTTGACATTATCATATCCACTATTATTAACTGATTGAAGCACATCATAAATTGTCTCAGCATTTTTATCGTCTATAATATATTCCGCCAACTCTGGATTTTCTTCTTGTAATTTTTTTATATCTGCATCTCTACTGGGAAAAATATAAAACTGTCCATCACCTTGTTCTTTGACTGCTGCTAATACATTATCTCCAATTTCATCATCATCAAATTTATCAAATGCAATAGTGAGTGGAGGTTTTTCTGCAACCTGTGTTTGTTGTTGAGATCCTGCTAATCTTGTATTTGATCTTGATTGATCTTGCCCATAACCTATAACTCTACTTGGCGTTCTAGCAACTGTTCCTCTTGATTTAGATCCAAATTGTGATGCTGTAGATCCTACATTATCTTTATCATCATCGGGTGAACCATCTTTACCACCGCCAAACATTTTTAGTTCGCCGTCAATAGTTTTTGCTTTTAAATTACCCTTCTTATCATACCAGTCTCCGTGACCGTTTCCGACCAAACCTAAACGCTTCGCTTCTTGCGATGCTTTGGTTTCTCTTGCTTCTGTAATGAATTGACTGAAAGACTTCACGAATACGTTTATAGACCTGTGATTGTTTTTGACGGATTAAATTTAGTAATATTTTTTTCAGATAAAAGTATTTAGGGTCATCCTGTTTGACGTTAGACAATACAAACGCTGTGAACAAAGGTATCTCTTCACGAAGAGGATGTATTTTATTAATCTCTTTTACATATGTATTGATAATTTTATCGAGGAATTCCTCTATCATTTTAAGTAAGTGTGTATCATCTCTTTTTGCTCATGCCATTTAGCAACTTGACATAATTCTTTTTCTATTGTCTCAATCATATCAGGATGTTCTGCAACACCAACACCATTACTCATAAGTATTTTTATATTTGTCACATGCTTTTGAATATTACCATCTGCATGTGCAAGTAATGTGTTTACTATTTGACTTGAATGATCGATTGCCATAATGTTTTATTTTTATTTAGTTTGAATTACCTATCATCTGACTTTCTATTTTCAGAATAAAACTCTGAGAAATGTCCCTCTGGAAATCTTTTTTCTAATTTTTGAATATTTTTATCAGTGATCTCTTCAAGAGATACGCCAAGTGCCATGCATGCTTGTGCAACGTACCACATCACATCTCCTAATTCTATTTTTAAATGTTCAATATTATCTTCATTTGCAGGTTTACCCTGAAAGATCATCTTCTTTACGATCTCTGCAAATTCGCCACCTTCAGCACTGATTCCTATAGCAGCAGTCAACAACCTCTCAATCTTAATATCGTAACTTAATTCTTGTAATCTGTATATAAACGGTTCCATTTCTTTTGATGGTTTGCTTGTCACTTCATCAACAAACTTTGAATACTTATCAAAACTTGAATTCACTAAATTTCTCCTTCGTTTTATCTGCTTTATCATTGTAATTCACATCATCTTTGTCGTCAACGATATCATCTTGAGCATTTTGTTCACAATCATAAAGTCTCATTTTAGGTCTGTCTATACCAACTACAAATCTCCTGTTAAATGTAGGATCATTATATCTGTTCTTTAATTGTTTGACCATTATTTGCCCTAGTTGTTCCAACTCTTCACTAGAAACCAAAGCAAACATGAGGTCGGCAGTAGCAGGTAGACCAAAAGATTCACTTGTATCAGTAAGGTTGGGATCTGAAGAAGTAAAACCACTACGAGTAGTTTGTGTAGCAGAAACAATCGGAACATCAAATTCAACTGCTAGTCCTCTAAGTTCTTCTGCAATTGCTTTGACGTAAGAATACGAGTTGACGTTTACTGCTGACCTATAACGTGATGATGCACATATGTTCAAATAATCTATGAATATTATCTCAGGTTTAAAAGTCTTTTTTAGTTTTAATTCATTTAACAACGCTCTAAAATGACCCACATGTGCAGATGCAGTGGGGTATTCTTTTATTACTAATTTACCATTAGTTTTATCTTGTAACGTATTAATTTTTTTGAAGTATGTAGATCTAGGTAAATCTACAATTTCTCTAATATTAACATTCAATAAATTTGCATCAATTCTCTCTGCTATTTTTTCCTCTGCCATCTCCATGGTGATATATAAAACATTTTTTCCCTGAGTCAAAACACTAGATGCCATATGACACATGAATAAACTTTTACCTACACCTGTTCCTGCCAAAGCAATATTTAATGTTTTATTTGAAACACCTCCAGCAGTTATCTTATTGAACATTTCAAGATCAAAAGATATCTTACTTTCTCTACGATGATAATATTCAAAACGTTCTTGATAATCATCAATATAATCGTGTCCAACATGTTGATCAAAACCAACTGCCAATGCCTCTTGAAGTATTGAGGGTATGGCATCTGCTGATTTCTTTTCATCCTGCCCATCTGCAATTTGTATACTCTTCATCAACGCTAAGTATATTGCACGTTCCTTACAAAATTTTTCAGTAATATCCTCCAACCAATCTTGTTTTGAATCAGATGGTTCGAGAACATTTACAAGATCTTGAACTAGTTTAAATTCATCTTGTGTTAAATCACTTCTGTCTTCTGATTCTATGAATAACACTTCCTTTGTTGGAAGTGCATCATACTTTGTTATATGTTTGCAAATCTCTTCAAATACTACACGATCAGTTTTTTCTTCAAAATATTCTGGTTGAATGAAAGGTAAAACTTTTCTATTGTAGTCTTCTTTATGAAGCAGATTCCTGAGTATTGTCAGAGGAATCCTCTCCGCCATATGTAAACTCCTTTAATGCTGCTTGATCGAGTTTCCTCATTATATCATCAGTAAAATATTTGTCAGGGTTAGTATAAACTTCCTTCGCAAATACTTTTTTACCGTCTATTTCATATCTTGTAGAAACTTTTTTAAATATACCTGCACGTTCTGCTAAATCAAGTAAACCATAATACTTATCCAACCCTCTTTCATCATAGAACAAACGTATTTTTACTTCTTTATTTTCCTTACTTAAACGTGACTTATGAGTCTTTGCTTTGATAACTGTTCCAACGATCTCACTCCCGTCTTTTTCTTTCGCTTTTGAAAGATAGACGATAGTGGATGCAGCATATTTGAGACCAGAACCGCCACCCATTTCTTTTGTTGGTATATACGATCCGATGACATCATAGGTATGGTTGGTTACGATTAATGGAATTTTAGCTTGACCGAGTTTTAGTGTCAACATTCTGAAAGTACCCTTGACCAATTGTGATTTGGTCATGTCTCTAATTTGTTTATCATCTAAAACATCTTTTATTTCTTTCTCAGTAGAAAGCATCCCCAAAGAATCAAGAACGAACATTAAGGGTTTACGTTCGTTTTCAGGTAGTTGTAAATATTTATCAACTACCTTCAATGCACGATTACGAAATTGCTCTACAGTAACAACGCTTATAACACCTATTCGTTCAAGATCAAGACCACGACTTACTAATAAATCTTTAGTTATGGCAGATTCAGTATCAAAATACATGACACCACCATCAGGATTGTTTTTTAAAAAGTTTTTAACTACTGCGAGGGAGAAGTAGGTTTTACCTGTACTGGTTTCTCCTGCGATGGCGGTGATTTTATTTCTAGAAACGCCACCAAAGATGCTACCACTAACCAAGGCATTAAAAATAAAACTACCCGTGTCAATGTATTGTTCTGTGTTGTCGATTTGCGAGGCAATCTGGGAGTAATCATCGTCAATTTCCTTTAATACGTCTTTTAAAAAATCCATTCTACTAGATACCTAATAATTTTCGTTGTCTTTCAAAGTAACCATGTAATATCCATGAACTACTATTCATTTTATCATGCCCACCAACCCCCCAAATAAATTGTACACTGGGATCAGATTTATATTTTTCATATTCTGGAGTGTTAGAATCTCCTCTATCTCCACCATTACAAAAAATAACTTTGTCCGATATTTGTAAACATTTTGCTATGGCACCACAGGCAGTTTCATCACTATCATCCCATGATATAACAGCATCAACCATATTTAAATGTCTTATAATGTCTGCTCTTTCAGTCCAACACTGAAAGTATTGTCCTTTTTTTCTTTTTAACCATGGATCCCCATTTAATCCAACCACAAGATAATCTGAATAATCTTTTGCCCTTTCAAAATACCTTATGTGTCCACTGTGTATTGGATCAAATCCTCCTGTAACCAAACTAATTTTATCAAAAAACATTAGATTACCATTCCATGTTCTTCACGAAGAATTTTTTTATAAGGACCATTAGGATATTCATCTCTAACTTCCTGTACTAATTGTAATTTTCTTCTTAAATTAGAAGATGGAAGAGATTCAATAATAGAACTAAGTTCAAGATCATTGATAGGTAAATCCATTTTATTAAAAAATATAAGAATAAAATTCAAAAAAACATACGGTTGCTGCCAAACGTATTAAGAATTTAATCATCATGATCATCCCAAGGATCTGTTAAATTTTTATTATTAAAAAATGCTGTGTAAACACCCCAACTTGTAAATGTTATCAGCAATATTAAAATGATAGCAGCAAGTTGTCCTTGTGGTGGTAATCCTTCATATGTTCCATGAGGAATAATGGCATGTCCACACTTACCCCATGTGCCAGGTAAATGATATACAGGAGGACAAGATAAAAAAATCATGCAACAGTTTTAAGTTTATTATAGCATCAAACAAAAAAAGATTCAAGTGTAGGAACTTTTTCTACAGACCAACCAATAGAATCTAATATTGCTTTTAGTGGATCAAGAAATGATTTATCAAATTGTAAATCATAATCAATATATTGATTCAGTCCAATTTCTACAGGGAAATCATTAATAAATGAAATTACATTTTCATGTATTGGATTTGGTTTTTTTAAATATACAAATTTAATTTTTTCTCCATTAGCAATCGAATTATATTTTTTAGAAAGTCCTTTATTTTTAATGTAATGATTGAATAACAAAGCACCTCTAACATGCATGGGTGTTCCTTTAGAATATATTGAAAGATTACTTTTATATTTCATTACATTTGATGCTGTTCTAGGAAATGCAATATCCTCTGGGTTCAAAGTTTTAAATTTTTTACGAGATGTATCAATAAATTTTTGAACATCATCTTCTGTGCCATTCATCATCAACTTCAATGCTTCTTTAATCATTTGACGACATGGTGCAGGTGTAGAAGATTTAACTGCTTCAATACCCATCATTTTCAACTTAGGTTCTGTAAATCTTACACCTTCAATGTCCCATGAATTTAAAATATATCTCTTCTTTGCTGTCCATATACCACGTTCTGCTATTGTTTCTCTCTTCATAAACATTTTTTGTTCATATGCGTTGACGTATTTTGCCAACGCTTCGTAAGAACTAGCAATATATTTTTCAAGTTCCATCTCACACACCTTATCAAGGAACGAAACAACGACTTCAGTAGTTTTCTCTCTCCCTTTGTATACACTTTCAACAAAAGAACCCATATTGAGATAGATAGAATCGGTATCAGAAGCAATAACATAATCTTCACCAGTTGTTTTTAGTATTTTATTAAAGTATTCATTCATTTTATTTTCAATCCAACGTATGCTGAATTGACCACCAAGAGTAATTGCTTCAGCACATTCTAATTTGTAATAACGGAAGAAATTATTGCCGATAGCACCATAAGCACTATTAAGTTGTATTTTTTTTGCCATCTGAATGTTGTTACACCTAGAAATTTCCTTTTCGAGTTCTTCTGATGGATTTTTTTCATACTTTTTTTTCGCTTTTAACATCTTCTTTTTGAAGATGACTCTTTCGTTATATATTCTCTCCATAATTATGGGTAAAAAACCACGCTTAGTGGTATCAAACTGTGCTCCATTGGGACATACTGTTTTACCATCTAAGTTATTAAACACAATCTCTTGATTGAGAAGTTTATCTACATTGACACTAGGATATTTCTCTTCTAACAGGGTTTCTGGAGATATATTGTACTGCATAATAAGATGAGGATAAAGACTATTGAGGTCGAAAGAAACAACCCAGTCATACCTACCAGGTATAGGTTCCTTAACATACGCTCCAGCATATTTTTCACTTTTTGCCTCCTCTATTTTTGGTGGAATAACAATATTTTTTTTCTTGAGATCGTTGTAGATAATCATATCCCACATACGAACTTGATAAAAAACATCATTAAAATTTACTTTGGCATCAAACGCCATAGTGATGGCGAGTTCTACCAGTTTCATTTTTTCTTCTAAAGCATCAACAATTTTAACGTCTTGAATGTTGTACTCTACAAATTTTTGCCAGTTTCTTGTATAAAATTCTTTAAAAGTGTCAAACTCACTATGATCTAATTTTTTCTTACCGAGTTCTACTTCGCCAATAAAATCGAGTCGATAAGATTCTTGAGCTTTGTAGGTAAACTTTTTGTACAGATCAAGATAGTCTAATACGGTAACACCGCCAACATCATAAATGAGATGAGATCTACCAGCCATGTAAATCTCTTCATGTGTAACTAACCCCCATGGTGATAAACGTTTTGATGCTTTTTCTCCAAGCACACGAGTGATTCTTTTTGCTAGATATGGAATATCGTACAATTGACAGTTCCAACCCGTAACAACATCAGGAATATCTTGTTCCCAATATCCTAAAAATTGATTAAGTAAATCATATTCATTTTCACATGCAATATATGTGACATTAGGATCATTATTTTTAAAAGAACCTATCCCAAAAGTAGTTATAAGTTTAGTAGAAAAGTTTTGTAAAGTTATACATAACATTTCTTCGTCACATTTTTCTACTGTTGGAAAACCGTTTTCTGATTGAACCTCTATATCTATAGTGACAAGATTTATTTTCTTTATATCATATTCAATACGTTCCTCTGGGTATCTAACAGACATATATTGATAGATATATCTTCTGTTCCCATATATTTTAAAATTTTCTACACCATCATATTTTTTTATAAACTCTCTTGTATCTCTGACAGTTCCAGGTTTTATTGGTTGAACATACTCTCCCTCTAATGTTTTAAATTTTGTTCTTTTTTTACAAGGAACAAACAGGGTTGGTTGAAATTGTTCTCTAATTGTGAATCTTTCACCATTTTCATAACCACGGACAAGAAAATCATTACCCACCATCTGTACGTTGGTATAAAATTTCATTCTAAATCCCTCACCATTGAACAAAAATTATTAAACAAATATTGTATATCGTTTTTACTCATATATGGAGGTGGCATATTTAAATATGACCCATCATCGTCTGCCCTCATCTCAACGATTAAATCATCACTAATAAAACCTGCATCAACTGCAATTTTCCGTAATTCTGTTCCGTGATAGGGTGTAAATATGAATCCGTTTAAATCATCAGAGCGAAGTTTTGCTGCTAGTTCAACAGATTTCATAGCATCATCCATGGTTTCATAAGGATATCCAAATATAAAGTTACAAGTTGTAGATAGTCCTGCCTCATGTGCAATATCAAATGCCTTTATAGGTAAATCATTTTTGTATACTCTTTTAATATACTTGGATCTGAACTCTGGGCAACCATGTTCAACACCAATGTTTATTTTTTGACACCCTACTTCCTTTAAACGTTTTGCTTGATGAAGTGTAAACAATTCTGGTCTTGTTTGAGCAAAGAACGGCATGTTTAATTCACCCCACATATCACAAAATTCATCAAACTCTTTTGGTGGCATGGTCAGTAATGTATCTGTAATAACCCATGCAAAAGTAATTTGATGTTTATCAATCAAATCAATCATTTCTTTTTTTATATGATCTATTGATCTTCTTCTAAAAAAAACACCTCCATTTTCTTCCTTGTATAAAGTATTTTTTCCAGGTGAATTGCAATATGTACATTTAAACGGACAACCTCTTTGTGTTTCTATAGTTGCAACCTTCACTATCTTCCCTTGAAAAGGTCTATATAGAGATTTTTCTGGAAATATTGTATGATCTGTAATTGGTAAAGTATTTACATCTAATACTGGTCTTAATGGATTAGGATGCACATTAAGAACATCTTTACAAGATAACCCTTTTGATATTAGTTCTATCATCTCAGGTATCGCTTCATCTCCTTCACCTCTACAAATATAATCACATTGATTTTCAAATATATGAGGAGCAGCAGTAGGAAAAACACCACCCACAATGCTTATGAAAGACAGATCCTCCACCCTACTCATCATTTTTTTCCAAATGTAATATGTGTCTTCTACTAATGATGAGATAATTACGTCAGGTTTATAATCAATAACTTTTTGTCTCCATGCATCATACATGTCAACATTTTCTATTCTAAAACCAGTGCCATCCCATGTATATTCTGGGAGCATACCTCTTTTCGACCTTTCTTTATCCCTATCTGTTCTAGAAGATTCTAACGAAGTGTCAATAGGAAACCAAGTAGAATCAAATAATTCCACATCATTCCAACCTGCACGTTTAAGACATGCCGTTATTATTGCAATGCCACCTGGTGGAGTAACTCTAAGGTGTTGATTTGGGTAACACCAAAGTATTTTCATCCGTCATTTAAACTGTTATATTTTGCTAGTTGTTCTTCTGTTGGATCTACAATTGTTAATATAAAATCGGAGTGAATCATCAACTCTTTTTGATTGGTGAACCAAGGCCATGAAGAGTAAGTAATTGTATTTTTATATGGATCTGCAACCATCTCAAAAGGTCTATGTAATTTACAATCTGGTTCACCTAAATCCGTACTAACCTCAGTTAAACGGGCAATCAACACTAAGTTATTTTTTAATAATAAAACTTTTATCATAAAGACAGACTCTTTGATTTCAATTCTAGTCCAACCTTACGTACTTTGTCAATGTAACCTGCGTTTCTTAATTCCTTAAAAACAAGATTTTCCATACCATATTCACCATATTTTTGTATTGAAGCACCTCTTGCATCTCTCAATTTTTTAACTGCTGCTTTTAAACCCACAGCATTGTTACTTTGCAGTAGTCTATCAAGTATATTTTTAGCATTATTTACTTTTTTTTCTAATTCTTTTTCGTCAATACCAACATCTGCTTTTTCTGGTTCTTGTAACCATTTATTTTTTAAAATACTGTATACACCCTGTGATTTTTTTCTTACAATATTTGGTCTTTCAATGTATGGTTCTGCTTTTACACCAAAAATTTTCACATCATGAGTCAGTTCCCATAATGTTTTTTTATCCTTATAGTAATCATCAATGAATTCTGGATCACAATCAGGAACAAAGGATGGATTTATAACTAAATGAACATCCAAATCTGAATATTTTGTGTAATTATAACCTGCATTACCACCTAGTAAAATTATATCTATGATAGATTCCTCTGGTAGATCAACGTACTCTGCAAAAGATTTACCAAACCTCATCAAAGCATTTCTTACCACTGGTTTTAAAAACTTTCCTTCCCAAAAAATAGAATTTAATTTATCTCTAAACTTCAAAGTCAGATCCTCGTTCAATCGACGAAGATCTGACGCTGAAATGTGTTTTCTTACTCTACTATACACAACCTAATAACTTTTTAGTTATTTAGAGGTAATCCTTGCGTGAATGATGTTCTGGAACTACTTTATTAAGTTGTACAGTTAATAATCCATCTTCAAATACAACATTTTTGACGATAGAATCTTCAGACAATGCCCAAGATCTTTTAAATGATCTGTTTGACAGTCCTCTGTGTTGATAATCATTATCTTTTTTATCTTCTTTATTTCCTTCGACGATTAATTTACCGTATTCTGTGTATACTTTCACCTCTTTTTTCTTAAATCCCGCTAAAGCAATCTCTAATTTAGATTCATGATTGTTTAGTTGAATAATATTATAAGGTGGATAATTTGTAGAGTGAGAATTAATTAGTGAGTCGAAATAAGTATCTAAACCAATACTATTTCTGGTGATTTGATCTACTAGTGATGATAAATCATTTACACCTAATCTTAAATTGTCCATGTGACCTCCTTGAGCGTCTAGTGTGATGTCCCCGTAGGCGACATTACTAATTATAAGACTTACTTCTATTTCAGGATGAGGAAAACAATACTATTCTTTTAGAGATTTCACCCTTTATATTTAAATAATTCTATTTTTTTATCTATTTCACCTTTTTGTTTATTACCACAGTGTTTATTACATTCTCTAATACATCTATTTTCAAATAAAGTTTTCATTTCATCTCTTTTCAAACAAAATTTTTCTACTATATTGTCCCATGAATTTGTTCTGATATTATTATTAAAATTCATCAGTGATGGTACCATCGTTTTTTTCACATCATACTTATATTCCATGTTTGCCGAAGCCCACCAACAACATGGAAACACATCACCCTCGCACGATATAAAAAGTTCCTTTTCAGTTGACCCTTTACACTTCACAGGAATCTCCTCTTTATAGTGAACCCATTTATTAAAATCGTATTCTTTTCCTTTTCTATCAACGACTTTTTTAGTATATTTTAATTCAATATTCTTAGTAAGATGTTTATATTTTTCTTTTTCATCACCTGTATATCTACCTCTTTCTGATGGTTTTTTCATTTCAAATCTTTTAAAACCCATTTTTATCGCCATATCTCTTGCTTCTTCAACTTGATGTTCATTATGTTTAAAAACCAAATATTGCCACTCAGCATACCCCCCTGCATCTATGAAAGCTTGTGCATTTTCTTTTATTTTCTTGAAGTCTGTACCAACCCTGTAGATGTGATTAGTATCTTCTAAACCGTCAATATCAAAAGTTATTATATTATAACCTATAGTTCTTTTACTTAAAAGTTTACCGAAGTCATACCAAAATTTTTTATCGTGCATGCTCCCATTAGTTTTTATGACAATAAAAACATCCTTTTCAATTATATAATCACATATCTCATAAATTTCTGGACACAATAATGGATCACCAAAATTACCACAAAAAGATATGACCTCTAAATTTTGAAAATTTATTTTTTTTATATCTTCAAGAGTTAAATTCTTGATCCCAGAATTACCTACTATGGGTGTTCCTGTCCTCGGACACAATGGACATTTAGAATTACATGCATTAGTTAATTCTATGTGTAATTTATTTACTACACCATCATCGTAAAAAATACTCATAACCAAACAATATTATTATCTCTTTTCGTGGTGCCACAATGTGTTACACATGTAGGCAGATCATTATTACTCCATCCCTCTTTCATAATTTTACTTTTGGTTTGATAAGCATTTACAATATTTTCCCAAGAGTTTGTATGTAAAGAAATATCTATGTCACTTACAACTTTTGCAAAATCACAATTTTCTATTTCCTTATACTTATAAGGAAAGTATGCACCCCCCCAATGACAACAAGGTAATACATCACCATCACAAGAGATGTAAAATTTATAAGTTTTATTATTTTTCGATGCTCTACAAATAACTTCTTTCTTTTTTTTATTAACATTTTCAAGTGATGCCCAACCAGAATTTACAAATTTAATCGAGGTATCATTTGTTCTTTGTATTGCTCTTTTTAATTTAAATGTTTTAAATCCCAAAGATTTTGATAATTCTCTTGCTTCTTCGTTATTAGATTGGAAAAAGA
>FUFK010048636.1_pt1 | contig 15427 bp, 20 predicted proteins | sample 1021851 | NCBI WGS metagenome assembly FUFK01 (sample SAMEA51879418, study PRJEB19060) | metagenome | reverse complement strand
ACAATGAGACACAAAAGGCTATCACGAAAGTGGTGGGGGTTAAGGCGGAAACATGGCAAAGACGAGTGTCCTTATTGTGGCATGCTTACGGGGGGCGGATTCTGTAAGTTACACCAACGTGACTACGATGAGTATCTCTCGGCTTTGTCAACCCGTCAGAATAGGAGGTTTGGACTATGAACGTCCCACAAACTTACGGTTATTCACTTACGATTGACGGAGTGGTACACGAAATATATTGGAGGAAATTATGAGCGGATATGCAGGAAGCCCAGCAGGATACTTAAATCCTGTAGCGGTAGATAAGATACAGCATCCAGATTACGATGCGAAGGCAGCAGAAAATACAACAATGAGAATGGTACAATATTTGTATCCAGTCATTAAGAACTCTGTAGAGATGTTAGAAGCTCTTTGTAAGGAAACAGACGTGCAAGTACCTACTGATTTGAAAGATAACATGGAGTTTTTGAAAACAGTTTACAATACACAGATAGACTGGCATCCAAGAACTATGTATGGTGACGAGGCTGCGGAGGAGCTTAATGCTCGTCTCACCTTGCATGAGGAGTGGGCTACCGAGGATAACAGTCATCATTCTGTCTTAAACTGGCAAAATCCTTACGGAAGCGACGGTCAACTCCAACAAGCTCCTGCCGTGACTCAACAACCAATGATGCAAAACCCATATATGCAGCAGCAGATGCCTATGCAGGGCGGTGCAAGTATGTTCAAACCGTGGACATGGTTCGGAGTCGGTACAGCAGCCGCCCAACCTCAAGCTTGGCAATTGCCACCTCCACAGATAGACACATTGTCTAACGGAGAACAATTTTACACAGCAAATGGCGGAGGACCTCCACCATTGGCACAACAGCAAGGATACCTTACGTTACCAGTTGGAGCAATCGGCTGGAACATGGCAGGACAACCAATCGACATGAATGGTATGGTTGTAGCAACTACTGGCGAAAAGTTGATGAATACGGCGCTCAGTAGGATTCTGTAATGGCAGCAATATATTGTACAGCATCACAAGTAGCAGAGTTTCTTCAAGTAGATAATTTTAGCGGTTCTACCACACCAACAAGTGCAGTTGTAGAGTCATTTATAGAAATGGCACAAGAAAGAGTTAATCAACTTACAGACCATGCATGGAACTCAGATTCGACTACAAGAGGTAGTGTTACAGAAGAAAGAGTAAGAATACAACGTGTGCGCAATCAGGGATTTAATGTGTATGGTAGAATACAATTAAGACATTTTCCCATTTTAGCTTTAGATAATGGTCAAGGTGACCAATTAAATATTTGGCAGGATTCTGCATATGTAGATTATTTACATCCTTCTAGTAGTAAAACAGGAAGTGCTACTCCTACTGATGTTGTAGATAANGATTATTGGCAAGATACACACAGAGGAACTATTTACATTGCTAATTACAATACTATAAACAATNTGATTGGTAGTCCTAGNGATGTAGATGCTTATGTAACTTACAGATATGCAACTGCAACNACTCCAGAGGACATAAAACTAGCTACNATNTATTTTACAGCAGCAACGATTGCAATGAACGATGATTTAAATCTTATGCAAGAGGCAGATGATTCTATGGATAACGCTACTAAATCTCAGAAGTTTGAAGAGATGGCAATGAAAATCCTTACAGACAATAAAAGATTAGACCGCAAATTCACAATGGCAAGAGCTGTTGGTGGATTAGGTGTAGGCAACGTGGTGTTGCCATAATGGCCGTTACTTACGCAGAGATAAACGACCCTGTGACAACAGTATCGTCTTTATTAGATTCTAATTGGGATGTTAATGATATAGCAGGAACTTCTGTAAAACCAAATATTGGCGATACTTGGGACTTAAATAAAGTAAATTTAAAAGCAAATGATGTGATTCGTTGTTATGAAGTAGCAGCTACGCATGATTTTTTAGGGGTTGGCAATGGCCTTGACAAAGGTACAGCCACTATTTCAATAGATATTGCAACTAAGGTAAGTAGGTCAAGACTTAGAGATTTGTATTCAGAAGTTGTAAGTATCATTAGAGGTGCAAGAGCAGGCAACGCTGGAACTGCATTACACACCAATTACGCAGACATAAAGCTGCTTTCAAGAGTAGACCAGTCCGATAAGACTAGACGCTGGTTTCGTTACGTTCTCGATTGTGAAATCACAAGTTACGAGGCGGTGGTATAATGGTAAGAAAAGCACAAGATATACAAGCAGCATTTGAAGTAGAGACAACGTATGGAGACGCTCCAGACACAGAACTCTTTCACTTAGGTCTACTGGACACATTTGACCCAAGACAGGTAGAAATGAACATTACACCTGTTCCAAGTATTGGGCAGTCAACAGACGCACATCATGCTTCTGGACCGATTGACGTTACGTTACCTTTGAAGGTAGCATGTCATGGCACTGGCTGGCAAGAACTACTTGGTAATGCTATTGGTAAAACTAATATTGAAGGCACTGCTGGTGCATCTGGTATAGATACTCCTCATAGTCTTACAGGAGATACGTATTCTCATGTAATACTTGCTAAAGATTTAGTATCTGATAAATACACTGCATGTAATGGTGTAGTAGTAAATGAAGCTACATTAGAAGCAGATTATACCGCTGGCGGTTACATTACTTTAGACACTATTTGTACTGCTCAATTTTCTGAAGATTCTAGTAATGGTACTTTTACTTTTAATCCTACAGGCGGTGGCGCTATGAATTACCAAAATTTACCTTTTCCAAACGCACCAACTGGAAATCCACTTATTCCAACTGATTTAACTGTTTCATATTCTACAACTACTGTAGCAAATGCTTTGGTTGTTACAGACACGGCTGGTAATTACATTGAAGTTGGTGAAAGGTATATGCGTTTCTTTAAAGAAGACGACACTGCTGATGACGGTTACGTTGCATCGGGTCCTATTGTAGCACAAGGAGTTATAGATTTAGACCATTCTGATTATGATTCAGGTAACAGAATGACAACTTTAAAAACAGACATAAACGCAGTGGCTACTAGTTGCACAGAAAATTCTGCAACTACAGACCCACAAAATTTGTTAAAAGGAATTTACAAAATGACAGCAAGCGGAGTTAATATTCCAGCAGTAGCAGATGAAGATTTAGATTTAACGTCTATTCCTAATTTAAGAACTGTATCTTTAAAAATAGCTAACAACAATATTCCAATTCCTGGTAAAATTGATGGTAAATGGTTGCAAAACAAAGCTATTGCAAGAGGTAAAGCAGACATTACATTAGATTTAGAAATGACTGGTGAAAACGAAGATTTATATGATAAATATGTAGCAGGAGCTACACTTCCTTTAGTTAGATTAAATTTCGGCACTAATGGTTCAATAGCACTGACTAACGGAACCATTACTTCTTTCTCAAGACCACTTACAGGTGGCGGAGAAGTAATTGATACATTAAGTATTAAGTTTAGAGGTAATGGAGATTACAGAAATTACAGTGCATTTGCAATCAGCGCTGATTTCACATTACAGTAGGTAGGTAAATGGTAAGCACAACAGGTCAATTAGACGCACCCCTAGTAGACATAGGAGCAGTTCAGAGAGAATACTGGGAAAGAAAAACTGTTGAATTGCCAAGCCTTGCTAAGTTTCAAAAACCAAAAGGATGGAGGGGTTGGTTCAAGAAAACGCACACGCCTGTGTGCGTTATTCGGCGTTTAAACAACACAGAGTGGGATACAATCAATGAAAAATTTTTAGATTTACGCACAGAATTGGCTAAAGATTCTATATTATTACAAGAAATCATAGCAAAAACTATGGATGGAGATGAAATAAGTCAAGATGAAAAGTTAATTATTTCTAGTGCAACTGCAAAAGCAATGCCAATTTACATTGGAATGTTAGAAGCAATGATTGAAGAACCTAAAATGAATTATGCTGAAGTACAAGCAATGTTAGACGTATGTGACCAAAATGACAGAGATAATCTTATGGCACAAGTAAACACACTTACGTCAGAAAAGATGAGTGTTGCACAGGCTGTAGCTAATGAAAGAATGTCTGAAGTGAACGAATTGCGCACACAAATGTTAGGAGAGTTGAACTTAAATGGCTGAAGAATATGTGATTAGTGTAGTGCTTGAAGGTAAAGCTGCTGGTCTAACACAATCAACAAATAAAGCTGCAAATGCGCAAACTAAATTAGAACAAGAAACACAAAGAGCAAACATAGCATTTTTAGCACAAGTTGCACGTTATCAGGCAATGACTGCTGCTTTAAATCAGACTGTAGGTGGATTTAACAAATTAGCAGGAGCGCTTGACAGATTAGGATTCAAAGAAGGTGCAGAAGGATTACGTAAGTTTACAGCAGTGTTAGAATTATTTGCTGGTCCTGCGGAGATATACTTAGCGTATCTTACATTATCTATAGCATTAGGTAAGTCAGATATAAAAACAAAAACAGGTCAAACAGCAGCTACAGGAGGATTGACAGCAGCAACAACTAAGTTAAATTTAGCTATGAAAGCAAATCCACTGATAGCGATGGCGGTTGCTGTTGTAGCTTTAATTACTGTAATTATGATTTTAGAAGGTCGTATTAAGAAAGTCACAGATGTCTTTAAGCCTTTAGTAGCAATATTCAGAGAACTGCAAATAGTAACTGATGGAGTAATTTTCGGTATAGAAAAGTTATTTAATTTGATGCAAGAGTTTTCTTTAGACGGTTTAAATAGAAAATTAAATGACACATTCATTGGTGGTAGTGGACCAGGTAGTAGAGGGTTAGCATGACGAATTTTACAGACACTTTTGGTTTTGAAGGCGGAGGTCAAAATACTAGACTTACAACTTCGTCTGGAACTTTTGAAGCTAATGCCGANGACCCTCCAGCAGGTTTTGCTACCTTTCATAGTATTAGCACTGGTTCTGCTGGCTCTGTAATTTCTTCTGATAGTATCACAGTAGGCCGAGTTTCAGGAGAATATCTTAGAACTTTAGTAAGATTTACTTTACCTGAAAAACCATACAATGATGAATTAGAGATTTTAGACGCTCGGATAATGGTTAAATTTGCTGACCAGTCTTCAGCACCAACTATGGCTTTGTATCAAATGCCAAACAATTTAGACATTACTGATGTTTCTTGGTGGTACATTAGTCAATCTGGGACTACATTCTGGTCGCCATCAAGAAGTGGAACACATAGTGGCGGTACTTCTAATCAGTTACAAGACACAAGTGGTAATTTTAAAGACGCTAATTTGACTGGTATTGGCACGATTAATGGTAGTAAAGTGTTTAATACAACTGATGGTTCTAATGGTACAATTCCTGGTGTTGCTTCTAATAATGTAACTAATTCAATTACTTTATCAGGTGGAAGTGGTAATGATTTTGAGAATGGTGATGAATATATTATTATTGGTGGTGGCAATCCTATTTTACAAACTGATTATGGTTATGGTTCAAATGGTAAGATAGATGTTGTGGCTCCTGCTGGTTCTGGAGACTTTACTTCTTTTTCTTTAAAAAATTTTTTTACAAATAATAAACCAGAGTGGGGTCAATCATATGGTTTTATGATAAAAGCCGATGATGAACATCCATTAGGTACAAACGCTTATGGAAGAAATGCGTTTGGAGCTACTGGGTACAGTATATCAAACGCTAAAATTGAAGTAGAATATGACAATCCTAAGCCGAACAGGCCATTAATACAAGTAACACCACAAAAAGATGGAATCAACGCTAATATTTCTTTTACTGAAGAATATGGAGGTGCGCAACCTGACTTACAAAGTTATGTAGCTGTTTTCAAAGAAGCTGCGGACCCTGCATATCATGCTTCTGGAGTTAGTAGTGGCACTTATGGTGCAACTCTTACAGATGTAGGTAAAAATACATATGTAACTGCTGATTTAACTTCTGATGGTAGTAATAGTTTCTTAAAAAATGACAATACTGAGTATAGAATACAATTTTACGCACAAGATAATCAAAATACTGGGTCAGCAACGTTAGCACAAGCTGGTAATATAGTAAGTATAACAAGACCTGGTGTAAATGCTTCTTCTGCTGTTGATGATACTTCTCCAACAGTAGGTCAACAAATAACACTTACAATAAATGCTACAGGCGGTATGTTTAGTGGTAATGTAAAACGGTTTGCAGTTAATTGGGATAGTGGTACTTCAGATACAGATAAGGATTATAGTTTTGTAGAGTTAGATGAGGTTGCAGGTAGCACTACAATTACACATAGATATCATTCTAGTGGTGCTAAAGCTATAAAAGTACAAGTAGAAGATGAATTAGGATTTAGAAGTAGCAGAGTTGCTTTATCTTCTCAACCTACAGTTGCATCACCTACTCCTGTTGCTGAGCCTAAAATAAGTAGAGCAGAAGTCTTGAATACAGATTTTAATGATTCTGCATCTGCATTTTATATTACAGGTCAGAACTCATTTGCAATAGGAAGTGACCGAACTTTATCTGAATATAAATACAAAACCACAGATGGTTCACAATATATGACCTCTTTTGCTTTGAATAATGATAATTCAGTGTTTGAAGATGGTAGTAAAAAATTAAAACTTAAATGTAGTTTACCTGATTGTGGTTCTACTAGAATTACAGTATATGGTTTGGTAAGTTTATCTTTTAATTCTGCTGATAATACTACTGGCAATATAGCAGACACGGATTCAACATTTAGTCATTATCAATGGCAAAGTGTTGGTATAACTTCACCTGATAATATTACAGATTTTAGCACTTCTAGTGATGAATTTTTCAAAAGAGTAGATATGGTTGTTGTAGATACTTTAGATGCTCAAGATACGGGCGCACGTTACATGCTTTTAACTGACGATAATCAATTAGTCAACACTCAAATTAGAGCAGTCAAACAAGATTATCGCTGGGGAGGTAGTGCTGTTGCAAATCCAAGTAATGCACAAACTTCTACATCTGATGTAGCTCCTCAAAATATAACTGTTAACGTTAATTCAGGTTTTGTTATTACAGATATAGGTGGAGGCACCGCTGATTTTCTAACACAAGGGTTTGCACCTGGTGATAATATTATTATTTCAGGTCATGACCAAGCAGCCAATAATGGCACATTTGCTATAGATACTAATCATGATTCAGTTACAGAAACAGTTATACGATTAGCAGGCACTCCACTTACTGATGATGCGTCATCTACTTGTAAAATAATAAAAGACACTAGTTTCTTAACATCTATATCTTGTGCGGCTGATGACGCTCAAACTAACGCAGTTAAACACCGTGTAAAGGACAGCGCAGGGTCTTTATCTACAGAAGTACAAACAGACAATATAGTAGTGTTTTCAAGCACTAATAGGTATTTAGATTTACTTACAGAGATAAACAACAAAAGTATTGCAATTTTAAGTACAAGTTTTTCACGTTCAGGTGGTGTCGGTTCTAACATGGCTTTAGGTGACAAACGTTATCCTGTAGGAGTTATACAAACTAAATTAGGGTTACCTACTTTTTCAGCCAATATAAGAATTTTAAAACACAGTGGATATGTAAAGCTNTGGGCTTTACTTGAAGGTGGTAGATATAATTGGGCAGTAGTAGATACAGATATAGTTGATTCTCCATATACAACATTTAAAAGATTAAGAGTAAAATGCACTGGTGGCACTATTACTCAAGACCCATCTAATGCTGGTCAATACTTAAGCACTTTAAATTTTGTTGTAATAGGTGAACATTTAGAATAATGTCAGCAACTTCTAATGAATTAGTCATAGATGTTACAATAGATGGTGAGCCTTTTCCATTTGTTACACAACTAAATATTGATGCTAAAGTAAATTCTGCAAGGTCTGCTACTTGTTTATGTACTTCTGTTGATGCTTTAGAGAAAGTTAGAATCGGAGCTGAGGTAATAATTAAATATGGTAAAGGTGACCTTATTACAAATAAAGAGTTTGTTGGTATTATAAGAGTTATAAATCCATCAATAGGTAATTTTAGTTTTGTAGCTTATGATTATATTACTGAATTAGCTAACAGTGAAATTATTAATTTTAAACAAGGTGACTTTCAAGGTATGGATTTGTATATGGCAATAGCTGAAGTTGCTAATTATAAAAATACTTCTATTAGTAAAATGACGCAAGGTAGTGGTATAATACTAGATGACACTATGAACTTTAGTGGTTATGCTACTCGAAAAGATTTTATTGATAATTGTATAAATTTTATGGTAGATGTTACTACAGATGATGACCATCCTTTACATTCTTATTTACCATATTATTATGCTATAAAAGCTGGTAAAAACTTTGAAGTATTCCAACCAGACCACTTACATAATGATGTTAAAGCTGATTTGACTATTTCATTAGATGAGTCTAATATTATTTCTGATGGTTTGTTAGCTAACTATACCTCAGTAGGTATGATAAACAGTTGTACAGTAGTCAGTTCATCTAATAGAGATTTATCATTTACATATAATGATGAGGGTTCTATAGCTAAGTACGGTGTAATGTCTAGGAAAGTTGAATACCTTACAAGTAGAATTGATGTATTAGAAAANGTAGGAAGATTAGTAGTAGAACAATTTAAGAATCCAACTAAAGGATATAGAATTACAATCAACAATGGTGAATGGTTGCCTCTAGGTTCTATTGTAGAACTAAGAACACCTGCGTTAAAGAAAGTAGAATTTTTACCAGTAGTAGGTTATAAGATAATGATTAATGAAGAACTATCTACTATAATAGAAGTAGGTAACAATGCGTTAACATCAGATGTATTGATAACTAACTTTAGGCAGTGACACACACCTTTACTTCCACTGGAACTATTTAGTAAAGTCTCTACAAATTTTTTATAGTTTTTAGAGAGGTACGGCGGCTTATTAGCTATATAAGATATATTCTTACTTATATAAATAAAAGTTCCAGTGGAAATGAAGGTGTCTGTCTGTCTAAGATACACCTTCTACGGGTTAAACATTATTCACAAAAAATTATTTTTGGTCTAAAAAAGAGATAAAGTCTTGGTTTTCTTTAACATTTATTGTTTCTGCTTGGATTTTAGTATTCTTTTTATTCATAACATAGCCACAGCGAAAGCATTTCCAAGACTTGTATCTGCTTTCGCCTGCTCTTGTTGTGTAGCACTTAGGACATTTCAGTATGTAGTTCGTCATGGATTAGGTTCATAGCATTCTCCACATCTATAACAAATATAAAGCCAATCTAATTCTGACCCACATTGTGGACAGCCTTCTTCATCATATTCAGTAATGCTCATGTTAATCTATTATCTTGCCACATATAATACATTCCCAACCATTATCCCCACATATCTGAGCTTCATGTTTACAATTCATGGTCAATCCTTTTACCTAGATGACTTATTTTAGGTTCTACAGCTTTAGAATGTCCTACAATGTAAATCATACTGTCATTGTATCCGTAACCTTTTGTACCATGATACTGTCTAGGCCTTTCCCATATCCCTAATCTATTATGATGATTGGGATGATATGTTTCTTTCATTTGTTTAAGCCATCGTTTAGCAACTGTCAAAGAGTTGACACTTACAATTTTAGTTGCCATGTTGAACACCCTTTTCAGCGTCAGCCATAGCTTCTAGTAACATTATCTTAGCTTTGTTTCTAATTCGCTTCCAATCTTCAATAAATGTTTTTTCATCCATTGTGATGTCTAATTCTATATCAGCTCTCACTGATTCGTATTGTCTAGCTGTGGGCCTGGTAGCCCCTAATTTTATTTTGAGTGACTTTATAATCATGTTTATCACCAAAAGGCGATATGACCTGCTCTATTTAACAACTTCTATGGGTTAAACAAAAAACTATTCTAAAATTTTTACTAATCCTAAAGCAACAAAAGACCGAATAAACGCATCTTCTGAACTAATATCTATAGCATCTTTATCCACACCGTAAAACTCAACGTGAATATTGCGCACACTTTTCATATATTGTTGATTATNTACTTCTTCACAAAAAGGATGCCTCATTTGTCTTAGTTCTATGAATCTTTTAGGTGATTCAATATCATATTTAGTGCCGTTTAACCATTCGATTTTTTTCATGTGTGCATTATTTGGGGGGATAAGAGAAAAATTATAAAACAAAAGTGATAAACATGACTTACAAAACTTCTCTTATCCTATCCCCTACTACAAGGAACTGAATATAAACGTGTGCGCTATTCGTTAATTGCTTTATCTTCTATATCTAGCCATTGTTTTAGTTTCATGATGTGTTCAATACGATATTTGTACCGTTCACCATCACCTATCTTCTCTCTATGATACAAAAGGGCGTCATTTAGGGCAAATAAATGCTCTTTAAGGCCCTCTATATCTAATTCCCATAGTTCGTATAGGTACTTACGTTCTACTAAGCTAGTTTCTTTCTTCTTTCTCGGCATTTTCAAGGGCCTCCTTTACACGTTTTACATGCCATGCAGCGTTTGTATTATCTTCAACCATCTTATGATAGTCTTTGATTTCTTCCAAGCCCATCTGCATCATTTCTTCCACAGACTTTAGTTCTTTCTTTTTGTCGTTCATTCTTTCTCCTTTTTTGCTAACATATCTTCATGTATTACATAAATCTCAGCGTTGTCGTAACATAACGCACACAAACCCATTGATTTATTTATTACATATACTACACCTAACTTAGTTAGGTTGTCGCCACAATTATCACAACTATCTGTATAATAGTCTTTCCATTTTTGTATCATTGTATCACCTTAAGTCCTTTATTCCATGGTGTTTTACCTTTACTCCAGTCAGCTTGTTTCTCATTAGGTTTACAAGGATTAATTCTTTTTTTATGTCTTTTGTATCCATGTAATTTTGGAAATACTTTACCACAATCGTCACAAGTATATGGCGGTAAGTTTTGTGGATTGTGAGCAGGTAATTTAAGTTCACGTTTAAATCTTTGTAAAGTAACATTACCTATTGGCATCACTTTCAAAATGTCTTTGGATTCATATCCTTGATTCCACAATTCTAGTATTTGTTCTTTTAGTTTTTTTCTACAATTATCTTCATAACTTAGTAATTGTTTAGATAACTGGTTTTTTTTACGGCCAAACCATGATTTACTTTTAATATTAAAGACATCCCATATTTCCTTACAACATTCAAACTTATCATAACTATTACAAACTCCATGATATGTAGTATATCCATTAGTCTCTCTATCACCGACTGGATTAACTAAAATATTTAATTGATAACTACTTTTACTCTTAACTCTTTTAGCTCTTTCAACAAGATATGGTTGTGGTATAATATATACAGTGTTTACACTTTTATCTACATTGAATCCGATACAAATAGCATAATCAAAAGCTTTCTCTTTGATTTGGTTAACACTAAAGGGNAAAGAATATTTGTAATAACTATCTGCTGACTTTCGAGGTAAAGATGTTTTAACTTCTACACGTCTTTCAGTTTGCCATAGGAATACATCATAAGTCCTATCTATATAGTCATTATCAATGTCCATAGTGTCTAGTTTATACTGTGTCCAGCGAACTCCAGCCTTACCTCTTCTTTTCTTTGCATTTTCATCGCTCATTGTCTGAACTCCTTAGATTTTTTAGACCATGAACGCCAGTCTCCNTAGACTGCTTCCCATGTTACATCTATATCATCAAGATAGCGCACACTGTCTTCATCATATTCATCAAAATTGCGCACACGTTCAGCATGACTTCGCTTTGGGACCAGGCTGGGTTGCCTGGTTCCCTTTTGCTTTGTGTGTGTTTTCTTGCTTAAGTCTCTCCATGAATACATAGGTTGCTGCATTTTTCTCAACTGAGTTTTGTGTACAGTCATACCTGTGGGCGTAAACTTGTAGAGATGTCCGTGTTTTGCATCAAAGACATTTCTGAATCTCAGACCTGTAGTCATAAGATGATTATCAGTTGATGAATACATAAAGTCCCCATTGAATAATTCACCAATAACTAAAGGAGACATTCCATTAGTCCAAAGATACATAGTNTTACCCTTGGCCCATGAAATAGACATAGAGCCTTCTACATGCCCTGCAACTGCATCTATACCACCGTTCTTTAATGCCACAAGAATGGCCTCAGTATCTACATCACGCTTTGNTGATGTATTATACTTACGTAAGACACTATTTTTATTGTAAACAACACCATTATGACATAATGCTAGTTTACTTCCCATTAAGGGATGATTGTTTCTGTTTAGTTCTGGCTTACCATGAGTAGCAGCTCTAGTATGTAACATAACCCATCTTGGTGTTCTGTTCATACCAAAAGCTAGGTTCATACCTAAGCTACTTAGTTCGTAAGCAGATTTATCTGTCTTGACGTGCCTAATACCGCTAGGACTTTCATACGCAACGCCTGAAGCGTCGGTTCCTCTGGATTGTAGACTATTCCACATTTTCCTGAGGGCTGGCTTTGCCCACCGTGGGGCGTTTTCTGTATTACCTGTTTGGTAATATCCTCCTATTCCGCACATGTTTATCACTTTTTTGTGTTCGGATGGGTTGGTATAATGACCACACTAGGCCCACCCGAGCTAATAGGACATATGACCCACCCTATATAAAGACTTTGTTGCCCATTTCTTTGATTTCTATGGGTTAAACAAAAACTAAATAAATGTAAAATGGTCAGTTTATAGTGATGACCAGCACTTTTCTCAACATTGCGCACACATGAACATGTAATCAAAGAACAAAAATCGCCTGCCTGCATGGAGGCGTGTGCGCAATGTCTACCGTTTAATCTTTTTTAAAATCTTATTGATTTTCTTTTTTGCATTGGACCTTTTGCAGTCGGTCTTTTGCAATATTCATTATGCCATTGTGATAATCCAGCCCATCCACCTAGTGGATTCTCACAAGCATAACATACCTTTCTTTTCTTTGCGTCTATTTGCTTTTGTTTAAGGCTCATTGTATCGCTTCCCATACTTTGGTTAATACTTCTCTCTCTTTGTGGAAATTAGCGTCTTCTAAAGCAGCCTGTAGGACTACAAAGATGTCCTCCCCTACCCATCTACACCTATAAGCTTATATGGCGCCCTAGCTTCTCTAATTCTTGTTGATTCATTTAATCACTCCTGCGATTTAAAGCAGTAATAAACTCTTTAGCCATAATTTGAATGCCGTGAGTAGTGGCTGAATTAAATCGGCCTGAATCTACTAATCTATCTGTCGTATCAAATACTAAATCTCTTATCTCAGATTCACTTAATCTGCTGTTTAGTTCTCTTGTTAATTGTGCGATTATTGAAGACATTTATTCTACCTCCTTTCTTAGCATTTCNCTTACAGCTTTAGCCATATATTCGATACCTTGGATATACATTCTTTGACCGTGATAATTTCTTTTATCATTATAATCAAAGTTTAAAGCTACTCTACTGTGTTCACTTAACTCTATCAATTCAGTTTGATATAGTAAATCATCTAAAGCTCCTTTAAGAGTTAGCTGTCTTTCAGTTGATAACTGGTTGCTGGCGTTTGTTTGTGTTCTGGTATTTGTTTCCATGTTTATCACAACCTTACAGCTACAAGGCANTATATAATAGGCNCATATGTCCATTTAAGCACGAAATCAAGAATTAAGGCGTTTCTATAGCGCATTTTTGAATCCCGATTAAGGTTTTTGGACAGGGTAAAATATCGCTTACATAATCAATNATANAAATCATAATAACACACACATAAAATATAATTCATAATAATGCACACAACAAAATAATACACACACAAAATAGAGCACACACAAGATAACGCACACAACAGAATAATGCACACNCAAGATTGCGCACACAGTACTAAATGTGTGCAAAAAGTAGTAAAAAACAGTAAAAATCAAGATTTCTATGGGTTAAACAAAATCGGCATCTAGCCTTTTCTAATCAAATTTATCAAATCTACNNAGTTTCTTTGANATNNTCTAGGGTATGATAACCCTAGAAAACCTAAAAGTGCCCTTATCTTCGCTCTATTGGTACCTAGATGGCGATTCTGAAATCACCATCTAAGCCACTTTCTCCGTGCTTGCCTATCTGTTGGCTATTGCTGAGAATCCGAAGTCTGAAGCTCTTCTTCTGTAGTATTCTCGGATATTTCTCTTATCATATCCGAATCCTAGGAAGTCAAATAATCCATCAACATCCAAAAGGAAGTCTTCACAATTTTGGTTCTTATATCTTCGGTCCCAAGCTCTTGTGGTGAACCTTTCCAATAGCTTAATCCAGTTTAGAATCTTAGTAGGGTTTAAGGTTCCTTGATGTTGCCTGTATTCGATAGTTCCTCTTGTTTCCATATTCTGAATATTCAAGGTTCTATATTTTCCTCCACCTAAGCTGATTACAGGGTCTGAGTGGAATTCTCCGACTGGATTCTCAGCGAAGTATAAGCAATCATGTTTTGAGTCGATTTGTTGACGATTTGGGAGAGTTGCACAGTATGAATTTCCTCTCCTTGAAGGACTTACAAATGAGTCAAAAATAGGTTGAAAATATCTCATATTTCGTGTAATTTCAGCTAAGAATAAACGTGCTGGCTTATTCCTCAAAGCCTTGAATTTTCCCTCATAAGTCGAGGTGTCTACACGCCTTCTGAAGTGATATTTTCCGAGGATATCAAAGTGAATATGAAGGCCAGTATTTCGGTCAACTCGGCAGTATTGTTGAAGAACTGAAGTCATGGCGATAACTCTTNTTTCNATNTTCTTCATACTGACGATAGGCTCACTTACAAANTCCCAAANNGGGACTCCATCNTCNGANCTTGTACCGTCGTAGACTAGTTTCCATTCACATCCGTTGAGCCTTCCGCTCGACGTGTGGCGCTGGTCATTGCAGGTAATTCCTGCCCTTGCGACTTGTCTGAGAACTTCGTCTAAGGAGACGCCGTTCTGTAGCTTGCATTCAATTTCAATTCCTATCTTGTAAGTCATTGTTATCAGTTCTCTAGTAGCGTACTACATATAAAGGAAAATTCGCAATTCGTGCTCAAGGTCATATTATCCTAGAGCAAATGAGATTCCGAACGCACTTTGCAAAACACTTACAAAATTAACGTCAAAAATAAATCCTTCTACTATAACAAAAATACGCACACTTAAGCACAAAAGCAACATTGAGCACACCAACTTTTCGCACACATCAAAATATCTCTAAATCAGTGTGCAAAATCTTGTTAAGAATAGCACAAACCACGTCAATCCTCGACGATATCCCTCGGGTAATGCAACATTTAGCACACGCATTCTTGAGGTGGCCTTGTATGTCGAGGGTACGCCCTCTGTGCTTGAGGGGAGTATGTCTACAAATTTTCTAAGGTTTTTATCAAGAGGGTCATATTATTTTTTTTTT
>FUFK010041894.1_pt1 | contig 15429 bp, 15 predicted proteins | sample 1021851 | NCBI WGS metagenome assembly FUFK01 (sample SAMEA51879418, study PRJEB19060) | metagenome | reverse complement strand
TTGCTCCAACAATTCCAACTAACTGTTTCTCTATGGTCAGCTCTTCGTTTGCTTTAACGCTTAAGCTTCCAAAAAACAATAAAGCTAGAATTATTGTTAAAATTTTCTTCATACGGTTGAAAAATAACAGACTTATTAGAAAAATAAAATATTTTATATTCAAAATGGGTCTTTAAAATGGCTGAAAATAACACCTTTTAATAGCTAAATTAAGAAAATAGCAAAATTTACTTCATTATACTTAAAGATTTAGTAAAACTAAAAGCAAAAGAGTCTGCAATATAATCGTAGTTTAATATATTCGCTTCAGATATTAATTTTTCATAAGATAAGTTCATAAATAAAGTTCTATTTGGATCTAATGCTGGGAAAAAATCCCCTAATGCTTTTGTAATCATAATATCAGTAGTCATAGAATGATCTGATCTAATTCTGTTTGAATTTACAGTGGTATCCTCTTTTTTATAATCATTAAAACTATGAGAATTACCAACAGATATAAATGCCCAAGGAAATGCAAAATTTAATACNAGNCCAATATCATAAGTCTCAGCATCATTTCCTGCATCAACGACTGCATCACTATCAGTGTAACCTAAACTTAAGNAAGATGAAATTATCTGGGTAATGATTAAATCGTGACCTAAAGTATAATTGTGTGAAATTGAATTTGTTTCTTGTGCAGTTGAGTCCGAGTGATTTTGATTAGCTTTGGCATCAGTATATGAATATCCATAACTAAAGGAATTTCTTTCCCCAACTGAAAAAAATCCTCCAATACCATACATAAAAGAAAAGCTATCAGCATCATGTTGAGCATCAGATTTATTTGCTATTAAATAAGGACTTAGGCTTTGATTTCCCAAGGTAGTATCTAAACCAATAGTAAATCCGTAACTCTGGAAATCATCATCGGCTTCTTTATATTGATTAGATGTTGTATGAGCAAAATTTAATAATAAAGATGACTCTTCACCTATAGGTCTCGTTGCAGTTATTCCTAAAGATCCACTTTCTGTTCTATCAAATAATGCTGAATTAAATTCTGATATTGCATCAGACTCCATTTTGGTTCTAGTTTTTGAAACACTATTTACGTTATCAGTAAAGTTTAAACCAAATCCAATATCTGCTGCTATATTCCATAAGCTAGGTTCTCTATCTAAAATTTCTTCTTCAATTTCTTTTAAACTCTCTAAATCTTCTGGACTAAGATCTGTTCTTAGTTTCATCTCCTCAATAATTGTGGTGGCCTTCTCCGGTGAATCTACTTGGACTAAAACAGATAATAAATATAACTTGATTTCAATATTTTCTGGATAAATCATAGTTAATCTTTCAAGAGTTGAGATCGTTTGTTTGTAGTTTCCCATTTTACCTTGTTGCTGTGCATATTTTAAATTCAAATCTAGATCATTTGGTTTTTGTAAAATTTGCATATAAGTAATATTTTTTTCTGAAGAAAAAGAAGATGAGATTGAAAAAAATATAAAAAATAATCCAAAGAATAAAAGATATCTTACCTTGATATCAAAAATTTTTCGCAAAGAAACATTGTCAGTGTATAATTTCATAAATTTTAATTAACAAGAAGATCTATCGATAGAGCTATTTCTTCGTAAAGTTAACACACATCCATCTCCATTATCAGCCTTTACAGTAAAATCTATAGTAGAGCCATATACACAAAAATTAAAATCAGCCTCACTATCAATTACTTCTGAACCATCAAACAAATTTGACTCTACAGCAGTAGAGCTAGCATTGTCAGCTGAGCAAGTATCACCGCTAACATAATATTCGCCTGTCATAGAATAATATTCTGTCTCTGCTAAAGCTATTTGTTGCATCATACTTTCAGCTGATTTTTTTTGAGCGCCTCCAATGTAACCATTGTAAGCTAAAGTACCAATTGCTGATAAAATTCCGATAATCGCAACAACAACTAGAAGCTCGATTAATGTAAAGCCCGAGCTTCTAGAGGTCATAAGTATTTTAAATTACTACCAAGTAACAGTTGTGTTTAGTTCTTCTCCACCATCAGTAGCTGTAGTCATTTTTACACCAATACTTTTAGTTCCAGGTGTAAGGTATAATGTGCCTTCGACTACTCCAGCAGTACCACCTGTTGCAACAACTGTAACAGCGTCACCTGTACCATAAGGATTTTTTTGACCTGGTAGAGCCTTAAATCCAGCTGCAACGATTGCAGCAGTAAATTCTTTACCTGTTACTGTCCCGTCACATACAACTGCACCACCAACTGCTGTTGCACTACTATCTAAAATACATTTTTGGGTTTCCGCAGTTAAATATTTTACTGCTTGTGAATGAATAGTTTTTGAAGAATTTTTTTGAGCCGCAGCTGTGTAACCAGTATATGCAATGGTACCAACCGCTGCCAGAATTCCTATGATTGCAACAACCACAAGTAATTCAATTAGAGTAAAACCTTTATTATTTTTCATTTATCCCTCTTTAAATTAATTAATATGAATACATAATGATAAATTTTTTAGCATATGTAAATACTTTTAACACTGCAAATAGTGGCGTTTTTTTTATGGAACTTTAAGATTTTCTGCCCATAATGGACAAAAATATGTCATATAAAGTTGAAACTAAAGATAATACTAAAATAGTACATCTTGATGGAGAAATCGATATGGAAGTATCTGATAAAGCAAGACAAACAATTTTGCCTTTAATCGAAGCCGGTCATGATGTAAATTTAAACTTGAGTAAGGTAACTTACATGGACTCTTCTGGAATTTCAGTTTTAATTGAAAGTAAAAAACTTTCAGAGGAAAAAAAGACGAATTTTGAATTAAAAGACGTAAGTGAACCTGTTGAAAAAGTTTTAGCGATGGCAAGAAAGTTTTTATGAGTTACAAAATTTCTGAGGAGGGTAATATAACAACCGTTCATCTTGATGGAGAAATTGATATGGATGTAGTCGAAAAGGCTAAAGAGGTAATTTTTCCACATATAGACTCTGGTAAAGAAGTTCACTTAAATTTAAGTCAAGTTCAATACATGGACTCATCTGGAATTTCAGTTTTAATTGAAAGCCATCAAAAAGCATTAGAAAAAAACACTAAAGTAATAATTAAAGATGTTAGCAAATCTGTTCTTAAAGTAATCATGATGGCTAAATTGGAGCAAATATTAAACTTAGAATAATCTCAAATGAGTAGTGCTACTCTTGAAAACCACAGTGAAAAAAAAGCTTTTCTAGTAAAATCGTCCAGTTTAAAAGAGGTTCGAACTTTTTGTCGTGAGGTATTTGAAAAATTAAAAATAGATCAAAGTCTAAAAGATGAATTAGTTTTAGCTATCGCTGAGGCTGCACAAAATATCGTAAAACATGCATATAAAGATAATCAAGATTCAAACGATATTATGGTTGTAAAAATAAGTTGTGAGGATAACAAATTACAAATTGCTTTTTATGATATGGGTACTCCTGTTGACCCTAAGAAAGTTAAACATAGAGAAATTGATAATATTAAACCAGGTGGACTTGGTACTTTTTTTATTCAAGAAATAATGGACGCCGTTGAATTTAAAGATGGAAAAAGAAAACCTTGGATTAATCATTTAGTGCTAACTAAACAACTTTAACCGATTAATGCACCCACGTTGAAAATCGGGGAGTACATAGCGATCATTAACCCTCCTATCATAACACCCATAAAAACAATCATAATAGGCTCTATTAAACTTGATAAGTTTTCAACAACAGTATCAAATTCAGACTCATAATATTTAGCAACTGAACCAAACATTTCATCTAGTTGTCCTGTTTGTTCACCAACAGAAATTAATTGAGAAAATGTCGGTGGAAATAAGGGATCTTTGAGAAACAATTTTGTTAAAGTGTCACCAGAAAAAACACCCTTTTTTACATTCTCTAAAGATTCTAAAACAACGACATTGTTACTTACAGATTTAGCGATCTCTAAACTTTCTAATAAATTAACACCTGCTGCACTCAGATTACCCATGATCAATGATATTCTAGCTAACATTGATTTTAAAATCATTTCACCAAAAATTGGTAATTTTAAAACTCGTTTATGCCATGCGTATCTAATTTTTTCATTCTTCGCAGTTAAATATCTAAAAGNTATAAAAAAAGTTATAAGTGATAACAAAAGAATAAGACCGCCAGTACCTCTTAAAAAATCACTCATTGCCATAATGGTAGCCGTCGCGGCTGGAAGTTCTATGCCCATACCGTCATACATTTTAGCAAAAACAGGAACTACTTTAATTAACATAAATGCACTAACTGTAATTGCTACAGTGAACATTATACTTGGATACATTAAAGCTGATTTAATTTTCTTTTTAATATTCTCTTTTTTCTCTAAAGCTTCCACGATTTTAAGTAGAAATACATCTAATTTACCACTAGCCTCTCCAGCTTTGATTAAATTTATGTAAACGTTGTCAAAAAGGTCTGGGAATTTTTCAAAACATTTTGAAAGTGTAACACCTCCTTCTAAACTTTTACGAATATCTTCTACGACATCTTTCATTGCTGGACTTTCCAATTGATCTCTCAACATGGCTAAAACTTGAAGAATTGGTAAACCAGCCTTAACCATAGTGGCAAATTGTTTTGAAAATATAAGAACATCTTGCACTGTAGCCTTTTTTTTACCAAATAATGAAAAGCCAGATCCTTTTTTCTTATCTTTTGTATCTTTTTTTGATTTTTTTGAGGATCTTATTAAATTCGTAATTATTATTTTTTGTTCTTTTAACTTGTGAGAAGCTTCATCAACATTAAGAGCCTCAATATCACCCTCAACGTATTTTCCATCTGAAATTCCTTTGTAACTGAATGCTTCCATAAAACTTTAAATTTTATTCAGAAGATAAAACTCTTTCGTATTCTCTAAAATTAAGATCGCCTGATGCTATCATTCTTTTTCCCATATCTTGCATGGTTTGGAAACCTTCCTTAACAGCAATTTCTCTTAATTCCGGTGTAGTCGCTTGTCTTAAAATAGCTTCCTTAATTGGTTTTGATACAACCAATATTTCATAAATTCCTTGTCTTCCTTTATACCCAGTGTCATTACACTTAGCACAACCTTTACCCCTAAAAGCTTTAACTCTCGATGCCTGTTCAGCACTAAAGCCTAGGTCTTGTAAAACTTTTGGATTAACATCATCATCAGGGATTTTACAGTCTTTACAATTTCTTCTCGCAAGTCTTTGAGCAACAACTAATTGACAAGCCGCACTTATTAAGTAATCCGGTGTTCCCATGTTTTGTAATCTAGTAATTGTGCTTGGTGCATCGTTGGTGTGAAGTGTACTAAATACTAAGTGTCCAGTTAATGCAGCTTTTAATCCAATATCAACTGTCTCTTTATCTCTCATCTCTCCAACTAATATTATTTCAGGGTCTTGTCTTAAAAAGGATCTTAAGGCAGTAGCAAAACTAAATCCAATGTCATCTTTGATTTGAACTTGACCCACTCCATCTAATTCATATTCAACTGGATCCTCTGCCGTTAAAATATTTAAATGAGGTTTACTCACTTCTTTTAGAATACTGTACAATGTTGTAGACTTACCAGAACCAGTAGGCCCAGTTACAAGTATTAAGCCTTGAGTTGAATGAATTGCTTTTCTCAAACTGTTTAAATCCTGCTCTTCAAAATTTAATTGCTCTAAAGTAATGTCTCCAGCATCTTTATTTAAAACCCGCATTACTATTCTCTCATTATTTGCTGTTGGCAAAATTGATAAACGTAAATCAACTACCTTACCTTCAATTTTAAAATTGATCGCGCCATCTTGTGGTAGTCTTCTCTCTGCAATATCTAGTTTACCCATGATTTTAAATCGAGTAACGACAGCACCATAATTATCATGCAAGAATTGTTTATACTGCTCTTGCTCTTGAAGCATTCCATCTTGTCTGTATCTTACTCTTGATGAAAATCTATATGGTTCTATATGAATATCACTTACACCTCTTTTAATTGCCTCTGCAACTACTGCGGTACTAAATTTTATTACCTCAGACTCATTTTCAATTGCTTCAATGTCTTCCTCTGGGGCNTTNTCAAGAACTTCACCAGCTTCACCAAGATCAGAGTCAAAAGTTTTTTGTTTTTCTTTATTTTCTTTTCGAATTGTATCTGTAGTTACCTCACCACTTTCACTTGATAGTCGCTCAATAAACTCAGAAATTTGAGTCAAAGGTGCAGCGTGTAACTCAATATTTTTTTTTGTGATTGCTTTAAGATTTCTCATTAAAGTTAATTTAGAACTATCAGGAATTGCTATGTGTAAGGTTTTTCCGTCGATTTTAAACGGCGCAACAAAGTTGACTTTGATATAATTAGAAGGAAGAACAGTTTTTATATCTTCCGTAATTTCAATTTTTTTTAAATCTACAATTTCTAAATTTTGCTCTTTAACTAAAATTTCAAGAATCTTTTTTTCATCAGTTAATTTTAAGTCAAATACCGCCTCTATTTGTGATGAGTTTGCTTCGCTGCTCTTCTTTTTAATGCTAATTAAATCTTTTCCAGATATAACGTCATTATCAATTAAAACGTTAATTAAATTAATTTCGCTTTCTCTACTTATCTTCAACATAATATTACAGTATTCTTGGTGCTATAAACACCAACAATTCATTTAAAGTATCAGCTTTTTGTGTTCCTTGAAACATTTTTCCAAGTATGGGTACCTTGCTGACACCAGGTACAGTGGATTTATTTGAAGATATATTGTTCTTTTTAATTCCACCAATTACAACAATATCCCCATCAGCAACCAATAACTTCGTTTTTATTTCCATCGTATTGATTCCAACTGATCCTGGGTTTGTTCTGTCAGGCGTATCATTGTTTACTTTTACATCTAATAGAACATTTCCATCTCCAATTATACTTGGAGTAACGGTTAAGACTAAAGCGGCGTCTTTAAATGTATCTTGGCCATCTCCTCCAGAAACAGGTATTTGTACACCTTGTTTAATTTGGGCAGTTTGATTATCTAAAGAAAATAACTTTGGATTTGAAATTGTTTTACTTAAGCCCTCTTTCTCTAAAGCTTCAAGCTGAAGTTTAAGTACAGCAGATCCTGTTTTTCTTAAAACTCCGATACCACTAGTAGCACCAACAACATTAAAATTGTAAATTCCATCAGCTCCAGAAGCACCAGCATCTGCAATCTGTGCAGTACCATCACTTAACGCTGCACCAGTACCACTTGCTGCACCAACAGTACTACCACCTGATGTACCACCAACTCTTACACCTTTCCTAGTATATGCGGCACCAAGTTTGTTACCTAAAGATCTTTCAAAAGCAGAATTTGCTTCAACAATAAATGCTTCCATTAACACTTGTTTAGTTCTTACATCTATTTCTCTAACAACTTTATCAACTACATCTAAATCTTTTTCTTTACCTCTAACAATAATTGATCTGGTAGTTTTTTCCTCTGTTACCTGTATTGGAACAAATGAAGATCCACCTGCACTAGACGTAAACAACTCTGTAAGTGTTGCTTTAGCTTCGGCAGGAGATATATAGTACAATCTAAATATTTCAGAAATAATTGGCTCTACCGAGTCTTCTAATTCTACTTTCTTTTTAACCGCTTGTGCTCTTGCAGATTTATAACCTTCCTGTGAAGTTAAAGTTGCTGGTGTAGCTACCCTAATAATATTACTGCCAACATCTATATCTGCTGCATAATTTTTCATATCTAATAAAGCATTGAATGCTTTGTCCCAAGGAACATCGATTAATTCTGCAGAAATCGCACCCGCTACATCTTCACCAACAAGAATGTTAATGCCTCCGACTTTAGCCATTAAAGTCATTGCCTCTCTATAATCCATGTTCTGAAATCTAAAAGTTACTTTTTGTTTTAATTTTCTATATTCATCAGGAATTAAAAGATAATTTTTTTGTTTTACCGAGGATATTTTTTTTCTTTTTTTAAGTTTTACTACATCTGCCTCAATTGGAACTGGGCCCATTTCAGCACTTTTTTCTAATTCCTTTTTTCCAAGTTCTTTGACGTCTGTTTTTATTAACGGGGTATCGTGTTTAAAAACTTTTGTCTTTTTTCCTTGCATTGTACAGCCAGTCATCAGAAGGGTAAGACCGATTAATATGGGAAGAGCTTTTAAAAAATTACTTTTCATAAATTATTTTGCTCTCTCTATTATTTGATTTTTAAAATTAATTGCTACTAAAGATCCACCATCTCTTTCAAAAACTACTTCTTTAGTGTTAACGCCAACTAATTTGATGCCAGGTGATAACTCTTCAAACAATCCTAATGTTAAAATTTCTCCGTTTTCATCAATCATCGATGCATACAAATCATCACTTGAACCAATTACACCAACTAATTTAAAATTAAATACACTTAGTTTTCTTTTATCCTCATCAGAGCTTGCGATTAGCTCTACTCCACCTGAACCACCTAAAGAACCATCTCCAACAAAAGGATCGTTTAACGGTAATGGCTCTTCTTTGCCAGCAGCGTTTTGATTATTCGCAGCTTTAAGAGCTTGGTCTTTTTTTATTTTTTGATTTATTTCTTTTGCTTTTTCGACAATATTCTGTTGGGCATCATGACTATCTGCATATGCTACAGATGAAAATAATAGATAAATAAATGTTAATAATATTTTAAAAAAATTCATCTGCTAATCCTACTATAGTTAATGTGCCATTTACTTTTATCGCTCCGGTTGTATCGTTACTTTTTACCACTTGGATAGACTCTTTGTCAAAGTTTAACATCTTTTGAGAGAGAGAAAGCTGTCTCTTAAATTTGATATATCCCAAGAAATTGCCAGTAATCTCAAAGTTAACCGGAATTGTGTAATAAGCTATGTTTTCAACCTTTTTTTTGGTTTGCTTATTGCTCTGTTTTGCTTTCTTTCCAGCAGCTTTTGCTAAGGCTGCCTTTTTTGAAACCTCTTTAATTTTTCCTTTTTCAATCCTAGAAATAACTAAATCATTCATTCCTGCAAATTCACTCAATGTCTGATAAAGCCCTTCGACCTCTGCTCTAGAGTGAAATAAAGTTGAATATTGTTCATATCTAGGTCTTAATTTTTTAATCTTAACTTTAGCTAAGTTAATATTATTTATGAATTGTTCGGTCTCACCTTCTTTTACCCTCATATCGTCAAGCTGAGCTTTTTTCTTGTTTACAATTGGGTTTAATACTCCGTAATAAATAATTAAAAAGAATATTACTGCACCAAACGAAACTCCAATTTTAATCCATGTTTTCTTTTCGACATTTTGAAGCTTAGCTTTAATGTCGTCCATAGTAATATTTTTTAAATCCAAATTTTTTAAGTCAATATTAAAATTCATAACTAAACATTTTTAATTTTTACAAATACTCTAAAACCTTTCATTGTTGCTCCACCTTGTGTCCTTTGAGGTAATCTCATAGATGATAAAGAAGCTTGATCTATAAGTTGTTGCTTACCTAAATTTTCTATAAACTTAAGGATGTCTTGGTCGCTAGCTGCTATACCTTGAATTGTTATTAGGCTTCCACCATTATAATCAACTTTATCAAATCTTACTCTTGTTGGAACACTCGATGCAATTTGTGCCAAAACTCTATAAGTCAATTCTTTATTTGATTTAAGTGTTTTGCTTAATTTTAATGTTGTTTGTATCACTTTTAATTCTTTAGTTGCTTTCTTTAATTCAAGATTTTTTTGTTGATGTAAGTTTATAACTTTATCGTAATCTTCAAGTTTCTTGTTGTAGCTATGTATATTCCAAAAGGATAAGGTGAATAAGATTAAATAAAGTGCCGCTATTCCTCCTGCCAAACCTTTGAACGCAAAACTCGAAATTGCTTTCATCTTTTTCTTTTGGAACATGCTTTGTCTATCTGGAAGTAAATTTATGTTTTTGGCAGCTGTTACAAATTTGTAATAACCAAAAACATCTAACTTTCTAAAAGCTAAACCTATTGATGTTGTTAAATAAGATCTATTCTCTTTATTAAGTTCTTTATCGAATTGCTGAGGCACTTGTAATCCTGAGACAGGATCAAACAAATTAAAGCCCACATTCATTAAACTTTTTCTAAAATATGATAAGTATTCCTCCACATTGTCAATGTCTGAGACAACTTTTATATTTCTAATTCTTTTTTCATATTTGGTCTCAAAATCTTGAATTGCTTGTTTTACTTGAACTGCGTATCTTCTAACAAGTCCTTCTTTCTCTTCGATGACTTGGGACTCTGATAAAATCTTTCTATCTTGGCCTCTTAAAAAAATGTCAGTTATTATTGGGTTATTATCATACAAAATCATAAGATAATTTTCATCTAAACCAAATTCCAAAACAGCCGTTAAATTTGTGTCCTCAGCTTTTTTTGTTATTTGATTTATTTGATCAACTGCAGATTTTAGTGCAAAGCACTTTACATCTATAATTACTGGATTTAATCCACTGTTTTTAACAATAGAAACATAACTATTAATATCTGTAAGCTTGGANGCTACAAATAAAATATCCATCGTGTTATCTTTTTCATTTCTGTTTATTACCTGATGGAAAATAGAATAGTCGTCTAAATTATCTGTTAGTTGAACTAAATTTTCCCAAAGAGAATTCGTATCAATTGCTTTTTGAAGCTCCTCATCTTTCATTAATGGAGCAGTAACAACTCTGATTATTGCGCTTGTAACCGGTATCGAAATTGCAACATTATTTGTATCAAGTTTTATTTTTTGTAAAGCTAAAGATAGTTCTTCTGTAAACTTATCAGCATTTTCAATTACTGAACTTTCGTCTGCTATTTCAACTTTTTGGGTAAAAAATTTTTCTAAAACCCATTGATTAGATTTATTCAAGTTTACTTGAGCTAAACGAATTTCTTTATTATTTAACTCAACACCAATAATTTCTTCACCCTGTATTGAAGATTTTCCAATTTTTGATTTTAGTTTATCAATAAATTTAGTAATTGCATTNNTTGAACTTTTNTTAGAGGATGCAGGTAGTTTAATTCCATCCAAAGATGGTTTTTTTAATTTAATATTTTTAAGTTTTCCAAAAATATTTGAAATTTTACTTTTTGGTTTTGTGTCCTCTACATTATCATTTCCATCATTGATAATTTTATTTTGATCATTTTGTAAATTTTGATTAACAATATTTTCATTTGCTGGAGTTGAAGGACTTGNTATNGGANNTTCTGTTGNAGGTTTTGTTTCTACTGCAGGCGCAGATGGCTCTTCAATTACTGGAGCTGGAGTATTTTGTTGCTCTTCTGCTTGTTTTTTTTGTTTTTCACTCTCGGCTTGAACATCATCAAACCATTTTTCTAAAATAGGTATAGCATCATCTAAATTTTGAGTTCCAGATGAAGATATTTTCTGTTTTCCATCTATATAAAGTCTTCCAACCCAATTTTTCGATTTTAGTTCACCNTTGTATTTATCTTGTCTTACATAAATGTGAAGTCTTCCGTCTTTTTTATGTATAACAGTATTTTTTTCTTGTTTTTCTTCATCTGATGAATCATTTTGATTTGCATTTTCCTCAAGATTTTGATTTTGGTTATCTATATTTGATGTTTCATCAGCATTCTCTGATTTTTCAGTAGGATTTGTTGTAGTTTCAACTTCGGATTGATTCTGAGTAACCTCATCAGGTTTATTTTCACCTTCAGACACATTGGCTTCCTCTGCCTCTTTATTTATTTCCTCAAAATCTTTTTTATCTTCGTCTGTCATAGTTTAAATTAATACAACTTATAATTTATTTTTTCAATTCTCATACACTTCTCTAACACAAAATGACAATAAGTCTAACACAAAAATAATTCTTGATGTTCATTTTAGGTCAATAAAGGTAATTTTTGTTGATTTATATAGGTTTTTTTAAAAATTTATAAAATAAAAATATTTTTGACAATTTTTTAGATTCTAACACAAAAAAAAAATTAAATTTGTGTTAGAGTATTTCAAAATTAGGATTTTGAATAAAAGTCAATAAAATCAACAATTTTTTTTGAAAAAGATAAATTCACAATTTTTGTGTTAGAGTAAAGAATATTTGTGTAAGAGTTTATACTTTTTTTTGATAATTGAAAAAGTCAATAAAATCAACAAAAATTATTTTTATCAAATTTTGTGTTAGAGTTATTATTTTTCCTTATAAATTTCAAAAAAAAATCAAAATTTCCTTAGATGCTACCGTAACGAGAGCTCAAAAAAATAAATTTTAGAATTATTATATACAATTTACGGTGGATTTTAAAAAAATTATCATAATTTTCACTTCAAAAGTGAATTTTAAGGAATAAAAAATTAATTTGGTTCTCCTTTAATGTCAGTTGACAGTTCTTGATACAAAATAACAGAAATTATTTTTAAATTCTCTATTACTCGCTCATAATCCCAAGATAAATTGATATCATTACAATTTAGTTCTGTGTAGTAGTATACTTTTGCGTTTGCGATAGATGGATCTATGTCTTCTACTATTAAATTAAACTCTTTTGTTTTTTTTTCTATTGCAAAGTTGTAACGACAAACATTTGTTGATGCCCAANACAAAATTGTTCCAAGCACTATTGCAAACAAAATCATTACCTTTGATATATGAAACAATATTATTCTCCATCAACAGCTAGTATAGTTAAATCATCTTTTTGAATTCTGCCTGAACTTATTAAGTCTTCAATAATTTTTTGTAATCTTTCATTGTTTGATATGTTTTGATATTTCTTAATATAATTTTGAAAACCCTCTGGTCCTAACATTTGCCCAGCTTGATCTTTGATTTCTGTAATACCATCTGTAAAGATATACATTGAACTCTTTTCAAACGAAATTTTCTTTTCTGTAAACTTTACTTTGGGAGCAATACCTAAAGGTGGTCCTGCATCTTCAAACTTTGAAAAAAATTTATCGTTAGAATATATTAGTGGAGGTTCGTGACCAGCATTAGATAATATTAATTCTTTTTTATTCTTATCGTAAATTCCTATTAGCATTGTCACAAACATTCCTCTTGAAGTGGTCTCACATATCTCATCATTTAAAATATTTAACAACTCTGAAGGTGAAAAAATTGTTTTACTTAGACATCTGTACAGACTAGAAGCTTTAGACATTAGCAAAGATGATTTAATTCCTTTTCCAGATACATCAGCAACACCAAAACCATATTTACCTTCACTGATCTCAGAAAAATTATAAAAATCTCCTGATACTACTTTTGCCGGTATATTAATTCCTGCTATAGGAAAATTTTCTTTTATGTTTTTCGATAATAATGTTTTTTGTATTTCACCTACAATCTCAATTTCTTTTTGAATTCTGTTCTTAATGATTAAATCCTTTGCCATTTTAGCATTCCTAATTGCTAGCGCTGCTGGACCTGATAAAGTTTCTAATAACTTTCTATCATTCTCTTCAAATAGTTTTGTTTGACTCTTTTTATTTAAACAATGGATTACTCCGATGCATTCATCTGAAACAATTAAAGGTGCACATAGTACTGAGTATGTTGTAAAATTTGTTTTATTATCTAAATCAAAATAAAATTCTGCTATTTCTCTAACATCTTTTCTTACATCCCCTACTCTAATACATTTTTTATTTAGCACTGCTTTGCCCATCACACCTTGTGAAATAGGTATTTCAAAATCTTCAAGATATGATTGATACTTTGATGCTATGCATTGAAAAATTTGTTTTTTTTCATCAATCAAAAAAATATTTGCAGCTTGAGCATTAATTCTTTTAATTATTAATTCTAATGAGTCTTGAAGTGTTTCCGTTAAGTCTAATGACCGAGCCAACTCTTGGTTCATTTTAGTAATCAATTCTAAATCTTGATGTTTAGTGTCTACAACTTTTATAGGAGCCTCTTTTTTAGAATTAAAAAACATGTTATTTAGTATTTGAAATTCACTTTCTTTTTGAATATTATCAATTGAATGGAAATCATAATTCATGCGCCTAATTTCTATTTGCACCTAAATGATGCACTTTTATTAGTACAATATTGCATAAATGGGCTCATAGAATTTTCCTCTCAAATTAAACTATAAGTAGTGTTTTATATTACAGCATTTATTTTAGGAAGTATATGGGGAAGTTTTAGCAATGTTTGTATTAATAGGATCCCTAAAAATATCAGTATTTTAACAGCTCGATCNTTTTGCTTATCCTGTAATAAAAAAATNAATTGGTATGACAATATTCCATTGCTCTCTTTCATAATACTTAAAGCCAAGTGTAGACACTGTTCAACTAAAATAAATTTTGAGTATTTTTTAGTAGAATTAATTTCTGCAATTAATTTTTTAGTAATTTTTTATTTTTTCGGATTAACATTTGAAAGTTTATTATTAATTATCTTAAGCGTCTTTTTTGTAATAATATTTTTCATAGACCTAAGACATTTCATAATTCCAAACGAATTAACCTTTTCATTAATGGCATTAGGTTTTATTAAAAGTTTTCTTACAAATCCAAGTTTATTTATATTTCCTGATTATATTCAATCTTTGATAGGTGGTGTCACTGGATATTTTGTAATTTGGTTTATAATTTTCATATACAAAAAATTAAAAGATGTTGAAGGTATGGGACTAGGTGATGCTAAACTTCTGTCAGCTTTGGGGTTTTGGTTTGGATGGATTGCTTTACCATTTATTTTAATATTTTCTTCTGTGATAGCTTTAGTGATAGCTATTCCAAGTTTAGTAAACAAATCTAAAAATATGAGAACCCAAATACCATTTGGACCATACTTAATTTTAGGATGTTTGTTTTATTTATTTTTTAATGATCAAATTATAAAATTTCTATCTTAATCAAAAAAATTATTTTATTAGAAACTACTATCTCTCCATCCACCTTTGTTTGAAATTACTTCACCGGGAACTGATAAAATTCTAACTAGTGTCTCTTCATCTGTAGCTGGACCAGCAACATTAGCAAAGAGTTGATCACCAAAAATTACTAATTCTGAAAGCACACCTTTTCTTACGTATCCACAAACATTTCCAGCCGCTTGGTTTACATCTTCTGGTGGATCAGCAAGTTTTAACTCTTGAGAACCATTGTTACCACATTCATCGTCTGCAACACATATAAATGCCGCTCCTTGATTACATTTTAAATTTCCTGGTGGTGGTTGATATATTGGAAAATATACATTTCCTCTAAACAATGTAGGTCGACCAGATGCCTTTCTAAAATTTCTCTCTGAGAATGTAGGAGCTCCGCCCGAGCTTGATGCTTCATCTCTGTCCATTCCGATAACCCAAGCATTTTCTTTTTGTGAAAGATTAATACAACCGGATGTTTTACCAGTTCTGTCGATACACTTTCCACCACCTTCCTGGTCTTGATCTAGTTGGTTTGGATCG
>FUFK010043084.1_pt1 | contig 15434 bp, 19 predicted proteins | sample 1021851 | NCBI WGS metagenome assembly FUFK01 (sample SAMEA51879418, study PRJEB19060) | metagenome | reverse complement strand
GATAATACAACTCTTTAATAGATAAGATTAAATTGTGGTCATCAAACCTCATCAAATATTGGTGGGGTTTTTTCTTTACGCTACAATAAAACTAAATTACTTTAACAATCGTGGCAGCTACCATAATTGCAACTTTAAAAAGTGAAACTGCTAATAGCTATGTCACTTTGTCCGAAGCTAATGAATACTTCGATACCTCCCCAGACTCTTCAACTTGGACCAATAAAACAGATGACCAGAAAAAAAGAGCATTAATATCAGCTACCCGATGGATTGATACCTTAGTTTTTTATGGAGATAGATGCGATGACAGTCAGGCATTAAAGTTTCCTAGAAATAATTATCAAGTTGATGGAGTAGAACTGGCTTGTACTGCAATACCAAACAATATTAAATATGCACAATATGAACTAGCCAGGGCATTAGCAAATGATACTGGAGCTATTACTGGAACTACAGGAAAAGATGGTAATTTTTCTGAAGTAAAACTAGGAGATATTGAAGTTAAGTACAATACCGATAGCCAGGGAACAGGATCAATAAATAATATTTTAGATGTTTACCCATGGTTACAAAGTTATCTTGGAGCGTATATGCTAGGTGGAGCAGGAAGTTTTCAACTTAGAGTGGTAAGAGGTTAATGGCAGGACAACTAGACACAGCACTAAAGAAAATAGCTAAACAGGTTATAGCTGATCTAGGAGATTCTTTAGATACCAGTATTACTTATACAAGAAAAACATCTCCTGTTTACAACACTTCAACTGGTGCAATATCTACAACTGATGTTAGCTACAGCATAAAAGTACCGATTGAATTTATTAGGTCGGAAGAAGAAAGTGGATTCCAGGAAAACATTGCAAGGCTATATGTAACTCCTGATTTGATTGGAGATAGTCAGCCTTTATTACAGGATGAAATTACATTAACTTTTTCTGGATCAACTAGAGCAGCTAAAATTACAAATGTNCTTACTGTAAAAGGTGGGCAAGAGTATNTATTTCGNATTGATGTTATTTTCTAATGACTTTAGTAAACGCACGAGCAGCATTTGAAACCGCAATNAAAANTGCCGTAATTGCTGCTGATAATACAGTTACAGTAGTATTTGATAATATGCCTTTTACCACTCCTGGTAAGGACAAAAAATATGTGATGGTAAGTCTTGATTTTGGTCAGGCCACTACTCAAGTCCAGGGAGCAGCCTTAAGTTATTATGCAGGATCAATAAGGTGTGGAATTATGACACCACCAAATAGGGGAAGTGCNGTTGCATCTGCGATAGCCGAATCTGTAATNACTGGNTTAACTTCTGTAAACGCATCTNANTATACTGATAGTTTTTCTGTAACTCCGAGAGTATTAGATATTGAAGGACCAACNTCTGTAAATGTCGAGGGAGANAGNCANTATTTATCNGTTGTAAGNTGTAACTTTACNGCCAATGCCTAAAGATTTCAAAAAACACTTTACTAAAGACTTAGGAAAAGCAGTAGTNAAGGGAAGAAAAGAAGTTGCANNAACAATAACCCGTTCTTTGATTGAAAAAGGTCCGTGGTGGACAGGAACATTTGGAGAAAANTGGATAGTATCAAAGACTCCAGTTCAACCGACTAGAAAAAGAAGGCCAGATTTTCCTAATTATTTGATACCCGATCCAACACCAAGACAGATAAAAAATCCAAGAGTTCCAAATGTAACATTGAAAGAAGATTTATTTGTTGGTAACAGAGCTAAGTATGNTGGTTTTGCGATTAACGCTCCAGGACAAACAAGACCTAGCATTAGTGGTAGAGAGGTAACTTATGCAGAGCATGGAAAAGAATTTACTTTGACTTCTACAGGAGGACCAAACTGGTACAACATCTATACGAAAGGTGGTCTTATCAACAAAGATATAGCATTAGCGTTNAAAAAGGTTGGCTTTAGGTAATAAAGTAGTAGTATAGTAGATGAATATACTAATTTATTTTGTATGCCAACAGAAAGAGCAATCGACAAGCTAAAAAGAGCGTTTAGCATAGCTAACAAAAGTAGTTACCCAATTTACAAAGATGGAGAACTAATCGTAAAAGTATATTGGACACCTTTAACTATTGCAGATAGAGATGCCATAAATGCTACTTTAATAAGNACAAACAAGGGCCAGGAAGAAGGAAGTTTAGACTTTGCTCTTCAAGTAGTAATTAATAAAGCTGAAGATGAAAATGGACAGAAACTATTTATTGAAGCTGACAAACCTAGTTTGAGAAGAGAGATACCATTAGCAGTTATATTAGAACTTATGACTAAAATGCAGGAAGTGAGCGAGGAGGCAACTCCTGATGCCGTAAAAAGCACAACTTGATAAAGACCATTATTTATATTTACAGTTTTTCGTTGCAGAAACTTTAGGAATTACTTTAGGTCATTTACAGAAGAACATGACTGTAGAGGAACTCTATGCCTGGAACGCATATTTTAGGTTAAAAGGCGAAAGAGAAGAAAAAGCGTATGAAGATATGAAAAAGAAAGCTCAATATCGTAAGGTACGCTAAACTAAATGTAATGTTTTATCGAGATTAGTGGCCTCTAATTACGAAGTTAATATAAAACTGAATACCAGGACTATCAATAAACAGTTAGGTAATCTTGAGAAGCGTATATCAAAACTGAATAAATTAGCCCAAGGTGGAAGAGCAAGTAGAACAGTATTACAGAATGAGAAGCATAAGATTAATTTAGCAACGAAAAGATTACAGATAGAAAATAGAAATTTAAGAACTAAACAAAAACAACTAAAGGTAGACAGAGATCAATTAAAAGTAGAGAAGCAAACTGCTGCTGCAATAAATAAACAAACCAAAGTATCAAGAGGGCCAAGAGCATCAAGAGGGGTATCAGGCTCGCCAATGGGTCCATCTTCTCCGTTGAACTTTACAAATCAAGGAACTCTATTACCTGGTAGAGGATTTACTGGAGGAGGAAATAAAGGTGTCTTATCAGGAGCATTGATAAGTGGTGCATTTCCCTTGTTATTTGGACAAGGACCATTAGGTGCTGCTGCTGGTTTTACTGGTGGATTGATTGGTGGAAAGTTAGGAGGACAGACAGGAGGTTTTGCTGGAGGTCTTGTTGCTACTGCGTTATTAACTCAAGTACAACAAATCACAGATTCTACGGCCAAGCTAGGTCAAGCATTTAACATATTAACTCCTGATGTTGAAGGATTGACTAAGGCTTTGGGAGCTAATGGAACAGAAAGAGAAAAACAGATTCAATTAATTAAAAAGACAGAAGGAACACAAGCTGCATTAGCAGCCGTAACTGCACAAATGAATCAGCAGATAGGAGAAAAAGGAGTAAAAAATCTAAAAGAGTTTGGAGAGTTGAGTAGATTGGTAGGTAATCAATTCCAGTTACTAGGAACAAAAATGCTTGCTGCTTTGGTTCCTGTACTTAATTTATTGGCAACACCTTTTGCTGGACCAGCAGAGAGAGCAGAAACACAAAGACTTGCAGAGATTGGTGGAGCATCTACCGATCCAACATTATTAGCATTACAGGAACAATTAGCAAATGTATCTGCTAGTGGCCAAGGAAGATCGGGAGCTAAACGAGCAGCAGAGAGAAAAGCAGAATTAGAAGCATTAATACAATCCAGGAAAGAGGAACTTGCATTAGTAGGAAAAACCTTAGAAAGACAGACAACTGTAAACTTGATTGAAGATTCAAGGCTGAAAAAGATAAGACAGTCAAATGCTTTATTGCAAGCAAAAATTGATGGAAACCATGAAGAGGTTTTATTAGCACAAGAGCTTGATGCAAAGATAAAAGAAATGTTAGAGGATGGAATGACAGAACAGGAAATAGATCGTAAAAAAATTGAGGATCTGTTAATACAAAATAACTTACTGGAGAAACAGGCACAGCAAGCAGAAAAAATAAAACAACAATTTTCGTCATTAGGTCAGTCACTTGCAACAGATGTTGCTGATGGCTTACAAGGTCTTATCCGTGGAACGTCAACACTCAACGATATGCTCAATAATGTATTGAATAAATTAATTGATGCTGCATTTAATATGGCATTATTCGGAAATCCAGGAGGAACACTAGGTGGTGGAGGATTGTTTGGTTCCATATTTAGTGGTATTGGTTCAATATTTAATAAAGGTCCGTTTGGAGGAGCACCTTTAGGGCCATTAGGAAATCCTTTAAGTCAACATACTGATTTAACAGTAGGAGTAAGAGCAGGAGGAGGTTCAGTAAAAGGAGGAAGTCAGTATCTTGTAGGAGAACGTGGACCAGAATTATTTACTCCAGGTGTATCTGGAATGATTACACCAAATCATGCCCTCGGTGGATCTACAAATGTTGTTGTAAACGTAGATGCTTCGGGATCTAATGTAGAAGGAGATGAACAAGAAGGCAGAGAGTTGGGTAAAGCTATATCAGTAGCGGTACAATCAGAATTAATTAAGCAGAAAAGACCTGGAGGTTTACTTGCATAATGGCTACTTTNCCATCAATTACACCNACNTACGGNCANCANAAAANATCACGNCCAAACACTAAAACAATACGCTTCGCTGACGGCTATGAACATAGAATATTATTTGGACTTGCTGCNCATCAAAATCCAAAAGTTTATAATTTTACTTTTGANGTATCGGAAACAGATGCNGACACCATAGAAGGNTTNNTNGANAGNNGNGCNAATGANAGTGCCAGCTTTACTTTTACTCCNCCAGGNGAAGGNTTTACAAANACAGGAACTTACTCTCAATCAGGAACCACAGTAACAATTACNATTNCAAGTCATGGTGTNGCTNTAGGAGATGAACTTACTATTGANTACACNNCTGGATCNGCAACTGATGGNACATTTCTTGTTGCTTCGGTTACTGATTCANATGTNTTTACTGTCACTGCTGCTGCCAGTGCTACNAATAGTGGTAATGTTTCGATTACTTTATCNGGTGCTGGACANTATGTTTGCGAAAATTGGACAAAATCTATACCATATAACAATAGAGCCACNATCCAAACAACATTTAGAGAGGTCTTTGAACCATGAGTAGTGCTGCTATNGTTAGCAATCTCCAGAATATAAACCCATCATCGGTAATAGAATTATTTACACTAGCNNTAGACAATAGTTTNCATGGAGCAACCACAGTTTACAGATTNCATGCTGGTTCTTCTTTNAAAGATAATGGAGAGATAGTTTGGGCTGGCAANAGTTANCAAAGATTNCCTGTAAAAGCAGAGGGTTTTGCATTTCAAAANGGNCAACTACCCAGGCCNACACTTACTGTNAGTAATGCACTTGGAACAATAACAGCAATATTGGCAGCAGTAAACGCTACCACTGCTGGAAATGATCTTACTGGTGCAACTGTGACNAGGATNAGAACTCTTGCNAGNTTTATNGATGCTGTTAATTTTCCTAGTAATGTNAATCCTTATGGAACNCCAGATTCTACAGCAGAGTTTCCACAGGAAATATACAAAATAGACAGAAAATCAACAGAAAACAGAGATGTAGTTCAATTTGAATTAGCTGCGGTATTTGATCTTGCTGGTATTCGTGCTCCACAAAGACAATGCACTAGAGCCGAGTTCCCCTCTATTGGTACTATCCAAACATGAATTGGAAAGAAGCTGCACTTAATCACGCTGAANTTGAAGATCCCAAAGAATCTGTTGGTCTTTTANTGAATATTCGAGGTAANGAGAGATATTATCCTTGCCGTAATTTATCTATGACGGCCCATCAATGTTTTATTCTTGACCCAGAAGATTATGTAAAGGCAGATAATTTAGGAGACATAGTTGCTGTTGTTCATAGTCACCCAACAACTCCAGCTATAGCTAGTCAGGCAGATAAAGTTGCTTGTGAACAAAGTAAACTTCCGTGGCACATTGTTAATCCAAAAACAAAACAATGGGGATACTACGAGCCACAAGGATATGAAGCACCTTTATTGGGTCGGCAATGGGTGTGGGGAATTACAGACTGTTGGAGCTTGGTGAGAGATTATTACAAGCAGGAGAGAGGTATAGAGTTGAAAGATTATGAAAGACCTATTACTCCAGAAGAGTTTATGAAAGATCCTTTGTTTGAAAGCTATGCTTGGAGAACAGGATTTAGAGAACTTAGACCAGATGAAAAACTACAACCTGGAGATGTTTTATTGATGAGTATTTTAGATTCAACTTTAAATCATGTAGCTATTTTTCTTGGAGATGAGGTATTACATCATTTAACCGATAGACTATCTTGTAGAGAACCATATTCTCCTTGGTTACTAAAATGCACAGGAAAAAGGTATCGTTATGCTTCGTAAAATAAAACTATATGGAGAACTTGCAGAATTTGTAGGGCACAAAGAATTTGAAGTAAAAGCCGATACGCTAAAAAGTGCCGTTAGTTTTCTAATAAATAATTTTGACGGAATAGAGAAATACATGAGTCCTAAATATTATCAAGTAAAAGTTGGTAATTATTCTATTGATGAATCAGAAGTACATCATCCTATAGGTAAAGAAGATATACATTTTGTACCTGTTATTACTGGTGCTGGTAGAGGTCTTGGAAAAATATTTTTAGGAGCAGCATTGATAGGTTTAGCAATAGCAGCCCCAGGTGCAGGATTTTCTTTCGGAAAGGGAGGTTTTGGTTTCATAGCTACAGGTGCAGCCCCTAGTGCACTTATGGCAGGAGTAGGAAATCTAGGCATAGCTCTATTATTAACTGGAGTGTCTGAAATGCTGACTCCTCTACCTAAGAGACAAGAATTTAATTCCGAAGAAGATCCTAGACTATCATTTAGTTTTAATGGAACGCAGCAAACAGGAAGAGCAGGAACTCCTGTTCCTTTAGTTTACGGAGAGATATTTACTGGTAGTGTTGTAATAAGTGGTGGTATTGATACTGAACAGGTACAGGCATGATTGAAAAGAAACATCTTATTAGAGGTGCAAAAGGTAATGATCCACCTCCATCACCTCCGCAACCGACAAGAGAACCTGATACTCTTCACAGTAGACAGTTTGCAACTTTTCTTGACCTTGTTTCAGAAGGAGAGATAGAAGGTTTTGCAACAGCTTCAAAAGAAGGCAGAACAAAAGGTACAACTGCATATAACAATGCTGCACTTAAAGATGTATTTCTTAATGACACTCCAGTACTAAGAGCTTCAGCAGATTCTACAGATCCACAAACCACAGATTTCAATTTTCAAGATGTAAAGTTTACTCCTCGTTTTGGTACTGGTAGTCAGACTAAAATACCTGGGATTGAAAGCAGCGTATCTACAACAAGCGTTGGAGTGCAAGTTACTGCAAGCACTCCCGTTACTCGTCAGATAACAAATACAAATGTTGATGCGGTAAGAGTATCTGTTACTTTTCCCCAACTACAAAGAGCCACAAATGAGGGAGACTTATTAGGAGCAGAAGTTCAATTAAAAATATCTGTTCAATACAATTCTGGTGGTTTTACTGATGTAATTACTGACACTATTAAAGGTAGAAGTGGAGATGCGTACCAAAAAGATTATCGTGTAGCGATCACTGGCTCGTTTCCTGTTGATATTAGAGTTAGTAGAGTTACAGCAGATGCTACAGAAACTAATTTACAAGATACTTTTCAATGGACAAGTTTTGGGGAAATTATTGACGATGCTTCCACTTATTTAAATAGTGCGTATAGCTCAATAAGACTAGATTCTATGCAGTTTAGTTCTATCCCTAGACGTAAGTTTAGAATTAGAGGAATAAAGGTAAGGATTCCAGGAGCAGGAGCATCTAGCTCTGGCACTCCAACTGTTGATAGTACAAACGGCAGAATAGTTTATCCTGATGGTTACATATTCAATGGTGTGATGGGGGCTGCTACATGGACTTCATGTCCTGCGATGATATTACTAGATGTTCTTACAAACGATAGATATGGATTTGGAGCACACATAACAGATAGTTCTTTAGATTTATTCAGTTTTGTAAATGCCAGTAAGTTTGCTAATACTCTTGTTGATGATGGTGCTGGAGGACAAGAGGCAAGATTCAGTTGCAACGTAAATATTCAAAGTCCTTCAGAGGCTTTTGACCTTATTAATGAATTAGCTGGTGTGATGAGATGTATGCCGATTTGGTCTGCTGGCTCAATAACGATTACACAGGACAAACCAACCGATCCAAGTTATTTATTCAATTTATCTAACGTGGGAGAAGGTGGATTTAGTTACTCAGGAAGCAGTCTCAAAACGAGACACAGTGTTGTATCTGTTTCTTACTACAACATGGACAGTCAGGAAGTAGATTTTGAGGTTTATGAAGATGCCGCAATAAAGGCCAAAATAGGCACTGTAGTTAAACAAGTAAAAGCATTTGCGTGTACTTCTCGTAATCAAGCAAGACGATTGGCTAGAGCAATTGTTTTTGCTGAAAATAATGAAAGTGAGGTCTGTACTTTTACAACATCAATAGATTCTGGAGTCGTGGTACGACCTGGTGCAGTTATTGAAATCAACGATCCAGTGAGAGCAGGAGTAAGAAGAGGTGGCAGATTAAAAGGAGTTACTTCCACAACTGTTGTAACTGTAGATGACACTAATGCAACTGATCTGCCCACCGATGGAAGTCCAACTTTAGGTTTAGTATTACCTGATGGAAGTTTTGAAAGTAAGTCAGTCTCATCTATCTCAGGTGGAACGATTACTGTTTCTGAAGCATTTTCTCAAACACCAAATGTAAATACGGTTTGGTTACTGCAAAATACAGCAGTATCAGCACAGCTATTTAGAGTAATAGCCGTTGAAGAGCAAGATGGAATAAATTATGGAATTACAGCTTTATCTTATGTTGAAGGAAAATACGCATTTATTGAAGATGGAACAGCCTTACCTACTCGTAATACATCAAACCTTACTGAATTAAAAGATCCTCCAGGTGGTCTTGCTGCTACTGAACAAATATTTCCTATTAACAACCAAGCTGTATCAAAAATTGTTATTAGTTGGCAACCTATTGTCGGTGTAACGCAGTATCAAGTTAACTACAGGTTTGGTAATGACAATTTTATAAGTGAAAAGGTATCAAGACCTGATTTTGAAATAATGAACAGTAGAAAAGGTACTTATGATATTCAAGTTTTTTCTTATAACGTATTAGATCAATTATCAGCAACTTCTACATCTATTCAGTTTGAAGCACTTGGTAAAACTGCTCTACCACAGGATGTTACAGGATTATTAGTCGAACCAGTTTCAGATCAATTTATAAGATTACGTTTTGATAAGGCTACAGATATTGATGTTACGCATGGTGGAAACGTGGTTGTCAGACATAGTAACCTTACAGATGGAACAGGTACATTTACTAATTCTGTTGATATTATTCCTGCTCTACCAGGAAACGTATCTGAGACATTAGTACCAGCAGTAGATGGAGAGTATATTCTTAAATTTAGAGATGATGGTGGCAGACTAAGTTCTGGAGAAACTTCTGTTGTTGTAACAACTCCTGATCCTGTACCTAAATTACTTGTATTAGCAGATAGAGAAGATACAGATTCTCCTCCTTTTGCTGGAGATAAAGTTGATTGTTTCTTTTCTGATGATGTAAATGGCCTTGTTCTTGGATCTCTAGTAACACTAGATGATGAATCAGACTTTGATGCTATTGCAGATTTTGATTTTCTTGGTGCTGTAGATATTACTGGTGGTCATTATGATTTTGCTTCAAAACTTGATTTAGGTAGTAAACAACCGCTTAGATTAAAACGTCATTTTGTTACACAAGGTTTTTATCCAAATGATCTGATTGATAAAAGATCAGGAAATGTTGATACCTGGACAGACTTTGATGGTGCTACTGCATTTGATGTTAATGCAAAACTATTGGTGGCAACTACTGACAGCGATCCAGCTACATCTGATTCAGCTACTTACACACAATCTGGAACAACAATAACAGTGTCAAAATCTAATCATGGCTTCAGTATTGGCACTTTTGTCGATATTGATTTTACAAGTGGCGGTGCAACTGACGGATATTTTGAGATTCAATCCGTGCCAAGTAGTAGTGCTTTTACTGTCACTGCATCTTCCAGTGCAACAATATCCAGTAGCAACTGTAATATCGGAGCAGGATTTACTAAATTTAATACGCTTGCCAATGGAACATTTATTGGTAGAGGATTTAGATTTAGATGTGAAATGAACTCAGAGGATCCTGCACAATCTATCGAAATAGACCAACTAGGTTATACAGCAGAACTTGATAGTAGAACTGAAACTGTAAATACTGCAATAGCATCTGGTACGTCAAGTAAAGCAGTTACATTTCAGCATCCTTTCTTTACAGGAACTTCTGCACTTGGTGGATCTACTTCTGCTTATCTGCCTAATATTGGAATTACTATAGAAAATGCAGAAGCTGGAGACTTTTTTGCTTTGTCCAGTATTTCTGGAACAGGATTTACCATTGATATAAAGAATGGATCTAGTTTTGTTAATAGAAATTTCAAATATGCTGCAACGGGATTTGGGCGTGGTAGTTAGTATTGAATTAAGATATACTTAGATAAAAAATTGGATTAGGTAATGGCTACTCACGATTATGTTATAGACAACTCCACGGGAGCTAACGTCAGGGCTGATATTAATAGTGTATTACAAGCGATATTAACAAATAACAGCAGTTCTTCTGCACCAAGTACGACAGCAGCCTATATGTGGTGGGCTGATACTACAACAGGAATTTTAAAAATACGAAACAGCGCAAATGATGGATGGGTAGAACTACTTCAATTAGATGGAACGTTAACTCTTGAAGACGGCTCTGCAAGTACACCTGCATTAGCTTTTAGAGATGATTTAGATACAGGTATTTTTTCAAGTGCTGCAAATAATATTAATTTTGCAACAGGTGGTGTTGAGAGATTGGAACTGTCTGGTTCAAGCACTATTTTTAATGAATCTGGGGCAGATGTTAATTTTAGAGTTGAGGGAGATACAAATGTAAACCTGTTATTTGTTGATGCGGGGCAAGATAGAATCGGTGTTAATGAAAACGTCCCATTAGGAAAATTCCACATTAAATCAACAGATTCAAGTGTTTCATCTGTTAATGGTGGTGCTGATGAATTAGTTCTTGAAAATAATGGTAGCTGCGGTTTAAGTATATTGTCCTCAACAACAAATGAGGGAATTATTGCTTTTGGTGATTCTGGTGCTAATTCTATTGGAAAAGTTTCTTATAATCACAGTTCAAATTCCTTAATTTTTGTAACTAATTCGAGTGAAGCATTCAGAATAGATTCCTCTGGAAGGATGCTAATAGGTATTACATCAACATCACAGACTCATACCTTACAAGTACAATCTGATTCAAGTGCGCAAGCTATTGCAATTTATGGTAGGAACGGAGATGATATTGGTGAAATAGCTTATTGGGAATATGATGGAACTACTAAATTAGGTGAACTGCAATATCGTCAAGATCACTTAGCTATTAGACATCGTGTAGGTCATATTGAATTTGCCACTACATATAGTGGTAATTCTGTATCTGAAAGGATGCGTGTAGTTAACGATCAGTTGTGTATAGGAACAACTGCTGGTGTAGGTTTAGCAACTTCTCGTAGGTTGCAGATTAGAGGAACTACACATTCAAATGTAGGTATGAATATTTTAATAACTGCTAATGACAGTAACCCTGCTTCTATTGATCTTGGTAAGAGTAGAAGTACAGGAAATGCAATTCTTGGAAACAATGACGATGTTGGTCAAATAAATTTTTATGGTAATGATGGCAGTGGATTTCATAGCATGGCCAGGATTTTGTGTAGGTGCCAAGGACACGACACAAGTGATAATGATCTTCCATCAACACTTGCTTTTTCAACTTTGACAGAGAACTCAACAACACTTAGAGAAAGATTAATAATTGATGACGAGGGTATTCATTCAATTGGTTCGGAAAATCATGCTTTAAATGTTTCTACAACAGCAAGTTCAGGCACAAACAAATATAATTTTAGAGGTCATCATAGTGGAACAGTGGGGCAACCAGGCTCTGGAACTTTATCTTTTACTGTTTGGTCTAATGGTAATGTTGAAAACTTAAATAACAGTTATGGTTCAACGTCAGATATAAAACTTAAAGAAAATATTGTAGATGCTAATTCACAATGGAACGATATAAAAGCAATAAAAATAAGAAATTATAATTTTAAAGAAGAAACTGGACAAGACACTAAAACACAAATTGGTCTTGTAGCCCAAGAGCTTGAGACTGTTTGCCCTAAATTGATTTATGAAACACCTGATTTTGATGACAAAGGGGAAGATCTTGGAACAACTACAAAATGTATTAGTTATTCTGTTCTATATATAAAAGCAATAAAGGCTTTACAAGAATCTATGGCAAAAATAGAGGTGTTGGAAACCAAAGTTGCAGCATTAGAAGCTGGTTAGTAAAATTAGTTAAATTACATAAATTTTATGGCAACTCCACAAGAACTTTATGACGAAACAAAAACTCGTCTTGATTTAAATATTGCAAAAGCTCAGATGCTTGAAAGAGAAATACAGGAAAAAGTTGCAGAAAAAAATCAACTGATGCAACCAATAATGGAAGATCAAGGTGCTTTAAAACAGTTAGAAAAACTTAGTGATGTTGTTCAACCTGTAGAATCAAAGTAAAATAAAACTAAACACTTATTATTATGGCTGTTACTTGGGATATTGCTGCTTTAGATGCAACAAAAACTGTAGGTTCTTTATCTGATGTAGTAACTTGTATTCACTGGACTGCAAGTGATTCTGAAACTGTAGGCAGTGGCGATTCTGCTGTAGTGCATAGCGGTTCTGCTTATGGCTCTGTAGGGCTTGCTGAAGCTGATCCTGGATCGTTTACTGCTTATGCAGACCTTACAAAAGCTAATGCGATTGCATGGGCTAAAGCTGCAATTGGTTCTGATGAAGTAACAGCTATTGAAACAAGAATTGCTGCACAGATTACAGAATCTAAAACTCCAACTAAGACTTCTGGTGTACCTTGGTAGATAAAACAGACAGACCAACATAAAGTGGTGCTAATGCACAGATTCCACAAAAAGTTATAATAGTCACAGGTACTAACGCTTTTGCAAAGGCTTCTTTCATGTTTCAAAAAATCGCTAATGTTTTGAGTATCATCTCATTTATTATGGTAGCTTCCATGAGTGGTGGAGCATACCTGGGCTACAAATATGTAACATCTGAAAATTTTAAATCTCAAGTTATGAATGAGATTTTAGGTAATGTGCAGGGTGCTATGCCTAAAGTATTAGATAATGTAATACCCGAAGCAACAGGACCATCTATGCCTTTACCTAAAAAATGAACTGTTATTGGTGCGATGCTGAACTAATACCAAGCGGAGATATTGATGTTGATGAGTCTATGGGAAACTTATACCCTGAGTTTTCTGTACGAACTAATTTAAGTTGCCCCAGGTGTTATGCAGAGGTAGAAGTCTTAAAGAAACGAGATGCCTACGATTGATATACCTCGCTTTAAGATAAACGAGATTCAAATACACGAAATACCGATATGGAAGTTTAATAATCCAGTAGTAAATTACATAAATAAACCTGTTGTAGATATTCCAGGTTGTGTAAGAGTTCATCGAAATAATTTAACTAGCCTTATTGACAACCCTAAAGATGAATATGGAACTTATACAGAATGTGGTAACTTCAGTATTCCTAGTTTTGAACCTTTGGAGTATAACCCCAACGAATTTAAGTACACGCAAGCCGAAACCGCCAATAAAACAGAGGAGTTTGTACCACCAACAGTAGAACCTCCTAAATACGAACCAAAAAAGAAAAAAGATGACCCTCTTTTTGTTGAATGTCCTGGACCGAATGACCAAAGAGTAGGCCAATATGCTTCAGAGTTTAAACTGGAACGAGTGTCTGGTCATTTAAGAAGCGAAGATGGTAGTAAGTGCATAACGCTTTATGAAGACGTTAAATTCATCGAGCAATACATACCGAATCCTCCACAGCTTATTAGCACTGCTGTTATTGCTACTGTTGCTGCCTCTACTCCACTACTGCTTAATATTGTCAAACCTCTAGTAAAAAATTTATTTAAAAAGCTGACAAAGAAAAGAGATAAGGTAGAATAATTATCCGTAGATAAGTGTAATACCCGTGACTTATCTACTGACCTATTTTTAGTTCGTGAGTGTGCGGTATAACTTGGTTAGGTTTTGGAGCAATACGGACTCCTTCGCATAATTTTGCGTACTCACTTTTTGGGTCGAAGTATATACCAGCCAACATCAATTCTCCACAATTTTTTAATCTTGCAATTTCATAATTGAGCATCTTTGCATTTAACTCTTGCTTCTGTAGTTTTATTTGGGTATTTGCAGCGTCTAAACAAGAGTCTTGAAATCTGTTATCTAATGGGATATTAAATGTAAATGCAAATCCAAAGTTAAGTCCTAGAGAATCCTTGTTACCACTATAGTTTTCTTGATAATAAAGTATGTTTCCTGGATTATCTGGCACGTTGTCATTATTGGCATCTGTGTTGTCATAAACAGGAGTATGGTATATATAATCCTGTGGCCGTCTTTGGTTGAATGTTGTGGTTACGAAAGGGCTAAATCCCATCTGTGGACCAGAACAAACTATTCCATTTCCATATTGATTTTCTACCATCGGGCCACCTAAAACTTGGGTTGCGAAGTTAGACACTGAAGATGAGGATTGAGCTACAGGAGCAGCCGTATTGCTGGTATTAGCAAATACAGGATTACTTATAAGACTTATTGCGAGAAGATAGTTGTGGTATCTGTTACGCTTGTGCTTTCTATGGTGCGAGTTATGTCGGTTACAGATTCCATTCCAGGTGCTTGATAAACTTCTGTAAATTGAAAGGCATCTCCCTGAGTTGTTTGAGTCCAGTTTGGTCTTTGATCTAAATTTAATCCCTGCCATGTATGAGTAGTTCCGTTTATAGTTTCGCTAACAGTGGTAGCTGCTGGAGATATAGAAAATCCGTCATGCTGTATTCCTGATCCTGTAACTGAATAGAGAAACCCAGAATTATACTCTGTTGTTCGTATAGATTCTGTAATAACTGTGGAAGTTTCTGTTCGGCTGGTGCTCGACCCCTGAGTAAAGTTTGGAATAACTGGAACAGCGTAGCAAGGAGCAGATATAACAAAGCCAAGAAGAAGAAGCCTCCTCATTCGATAGTAAGATCAACGACAAACTGACCTGTAATTACAATACCTGTTCCAGTTCCAGGTGTCATTGTAATATTGTGATTATCTAGTGCTACTGCTGCTGTACCTACAGATCCAGCACTTGTAGATGTTAAGTCTGAAAAGTTTGGAACTGTACCAACTGTAATCGCACTACCTGGTGTGGCATCTCCTTC
>FUFK010043391.1_pt1 | contig 15440 bp, 11 predicted proteins | sample 1021851 | NCBI WGS metagenome assembly FUFK01 (sample SAMEA51879418, study PRJEB19060) | metagenome | reverse complement strand
ACCCTCCTAGATTCATTAATAGTAGAAAAATTGCTAACCTCTGGATCTTGGTGTTCGAAAACCATAATCATATGGAATACAGAAGTTATTAATTTATTCATTGTTGGATAATATTCTTTAATACTTGCATTCTCTATGAGAGTATCCATTTCTGAATTGCTTGTCAAGAAAATATTTTTAAATAAACCAGAGCGCGCATATTCTTGCATAATCGAAAAGACTGCTCTTTCTTGTTTTGCCCCTGTCTCGTTCAGCAGGTCAAGTTCTGGTCGTATGCACAAAATCGTGATATTCCTGTCTCTGATTTGGTATAGAAATCTCAAAGCTATAGATGAGACCATGCTGGATCCACTTAAAACAAGTACAACATTCTGTTTTATCTTGTCTTTAATTCTTTTTGGAATTGTTTTGAAACTTTCTTCATAGTTTTCTGGTGTTTGTTGTTTCTTAACAACTATCTTATCCTTCCAATCGGAATTTTCATCATCCACACACACAACATTGTATTGTGCATATTGATCAAAGCATTTCGCTACTCTACACCCGACGCCGCCGAGACCTACAACTGTATACATTAAATCGACCTCATGTTTCCAAAATTCTTACCAATACTGGAGTTTACTACATATTTCCCGAACCTAGTTTCCGCNAACGNGTCTCGTGCTTCNAGAAANAGGTGTCGGTNCTCCTTTGCAAAATCTAGTATAACAGAATCATGAAGCAAATAACAAACTTTTGTTCTTTTATTTTGAAAAAGATCTCTCAGCTTAAATACCTGTTCAATACAGACATCGCTGCTTGTACTTTGAACGATGTAATTTAGCGCTCTTCTATCGTCCGTTTCAATTTTTCGCAAAAAGGGGGTCTTAACGGTCTTTCCGTCCCAATAGTTACTCTTTACCCAATCTCTGTTGTAAAGTCTCTCTAAGACGTGATCTCGCGCTTCTGGGTTATATAACCAAGCAAAAATACGCTTCTTCATATCATCTCTAGAAAGATGTGGCGAAACCTGCTGAACATTCCATGCATGAAGATCAATCTGAGGTTGCTTTTTACCCGAAAGTGCCAAAAGAGTTCTTAACTCTGCCGCATTAAAGTCAAATTCTACAAACAAATCATTACTGGGTTTTAGCAAAGTTCTTTCTTCTTTTTTCATGGTCAATATGGGTATTGTAGATTTCTTGTTAGAAAGGCGACCAGTCTTAGTGCCGAAGATACCATAGTTTGTTCTGCCTTTCTTATCACCAAATATATTTAGATTAGAGTTCATCTCCTCTGTTAAGATGTGTGCTCTCTTTAGAGCGTCATAGTGATCTGGTTTCTCGATGCTATCAAAAGTGTGACTAATTATAGCACTCTTGACAGATAGAAATTTTAATAAGAAGTTCTGAGGAACATAATCATACACACATGTGCTCTCCAAGTCACATCTCGCATGAATAGCAGACTTGATGATCGAGGATAACCTAGAATAAGCTACCTGCCACGCATCCTGAAGATATGGTGGACAAACTGATTCCACAGTTCCGTCGCCGTACAGCATAGCATAGTCTACCCCTGACATCTCTGATAGGTGCACTGAGTGTTTCCAAGTTTTTGTTAAATTCATTTCGCTGGAGAAGTCTACTATATCTTTTGCGTAAAATACTTTCTTACATGGACTGTTGCTGTCAATAACCTGAAATTCCACCTGTTGCCCCTCTTGGCGTTGTACTTGCACTAGTATAGACAATATTTTGTCGTCTGTCAAGTGATTTTGGCAACTTTCTAATTTCACTATGCACATAATTGTACGTCATTTCAAAATCTGTTTCTTCATACACTGTCATAAAATCGCTTATCAATCTATTTGTTTTTTCAGGCGTAAGAATGGCGCCAGACTGAGCGAGTAACACATTTAAGTATATCTTCATCCACTCCTTGTTTTCAAACCTATCGATCTGTTGTTTTAAGTCTGCTGGTTCTCTCAGGACATTCTTTGTTACAGTCTTGTTATTACATATCCTGTGAGTCGTCTCGACATATTCTTGTCTTTCCAATTCTAGAAAAGACTCATAAACAAACTCCCTCATAAGATCGATATCAAAGTCTTTGCACTCGTAGTAATACTCTTCTAACGTATTGTGTGGATATGCGCCGTGAAGACTAGCATACTGCTGCATCGCTGGAGATTGAAGGTTGGCAACAAGGCACCAGGGGGCATTTCTAGCTGGGACAAAACCATACTTCGCAACCGTGTCAATAAAGAACCAAAAATTATCGTTCTCAATAAATTCGTATTTTGGATCATCGTTATCATGAGGATCAAGGGACACCTCGACCACAAGACCAGACGAATGAATTGGGCATGATGAAGACCCTACAAAAGTAGAATACAACATAGGGGTGTTCATCGCATTATCTCTGACAAAGTCAAGATATTTCTCTATAACTTGCTCGGAACTTTCAATCTTTTGCCCGATGAGGTAATTTTTCACAAACATTTGTCTGGCGTCATCCATCAAAACCCTGTATAATCCGATTGGTTTTATATACCCCCTTTCTGCCTCAAGAGTGGACATTCCTGCGATTGGAGGTACCTCATTGGCAGAGTTTGTGGGAGATCCATAGATCCTAGCATAATATTCTCTCAATTCCTCAAAAGCATCAGCGACAAAGTTTACTACAAATATGTCACTATTTGCTACCTGCCTCATGCCAGATCTATCAAGAGGGGCAATAGTCCTATTTCTCTTATTGAACTTTCCATAAAAAAATTGATGGTCATCCCAGTTATCAAATACATTAAGTGGAGAATAATTTGTGGTACTCTTATATTCTCGTCGTTTTCTGAAAAGATCTCTCACTGGTCCTGTGCTCCAAAGTTGTATGCTTTAAGTATTTTTGTCGTAAAACCTTCTAATCCGATCTTGTGTTGTACATGAGTTGTAAAATACGCACCCGAAATTCCTAAAGTTCTAAAAATGCCCTTGTGAGCAGTGTTCGCATCCAGTCCAATGGTTGCTGGTCTTAGCTGAAAGATATACCCTGGATAGAAACTTAAATTGCCCACTATATCCATCTGCACATTGTATAGTTGCGGAATCACTTCGGACTGTCCATTGCGATATACAGCAGCGGCGTTGTCTGTTGCTCGTGCACGCTCGATACCAGTGTTAGCTTGATTGAACCTCACGGATTTAATTACACTGTTGGCAGAACCGACCCTGTAAACATCTTTATCGGTGCTTACTTTACTTGCTGCAGGACCGCAAAATGTAAGGTGAACTTGTTTAGTATTTTCAGGAGACAGCGGCGCAGCTGGATTGAATATCTCCTGCAATTCTTTAATACTTTTCCTCTCTACGTTCGCCTTTGTGGAAATGTTTTTCTGAAATGTTCTTATTACACCCTTAGATGTTGCATTTCCAGCATCTAAAGCAGGGTCGCCTTCTAAGTAATACGGTTTAACGACTCTCCTCAACAATAAATTAAAGAATTCAAAAAACGTGAACCTCTTTTTGGTCGTGCTTGCGAATGATTCTGCTACAATTCTCTGTAGCATCTGGTATGTTATAGGGATATTATAGAGAGGGATAATGTGTCTTTTACTTATTGTTGACAATCGGTGTCGCCCAATACCATAACCTCCCGAGTTTGATTTTACATACCCAAAGTTCGCAACACCAGCTGCGTTTAGATTTATAGCTGGATAGCACTGTGCTTTTTCGGAAATTTCAATCGGCCCCAAAACGATCTCTCTGTTCTTCAGAGAAGAAGCGTTATTAGTGCTTGCAATAAAGGCGTTTAGGACATCCCCAAGTTTATAGACCTCGAAAGTATGCCATATAGCTGGGTGAGCTTGGTTTGAGCTTAGTGCAGCATTGTAGGTGTTAAGATCATTTTCAGTATCTACAATTTTTCTATACTTACCCAACTGTCCTATGAAAAATTTTTTTGTTGTTCCGATGGAGGTCGTCGCAGGAGCGAGAAACTCTTTTTCAAAGTCCTCTATCATAAACACCGTATCTGGTGAATCGGGGTCAGCAGATGGTCTGTAGAGACCAGTTAATATTTCCTGTATAGTGACGAGCTTATCATAGGCGCCTTGTCGGTGTTGGAATGGACCTGTGAATCCCTTCGGCCGCGCATTGGTGAAAAGATTTACCTCTGGTGAGGCAAATGTCGCGGCATGCACCGCTCTACAAAACATCTCGTTTTGGACAATCGACTTTTTGGCACACACAGTGTAGTTGAGTTTATGAGTCCGCATGAGTCTAATCATATTCATAAAGAGAGTTGAATTTCTGTCTTGTATGGTCTCTTTTATGGATGACATCCTCTTGTTCATTTTTTTGGGTTCGGAAGCAAAGTAATTGTATATCCTTTCTTTATTTTTGATTGAGGCGCCAGAGTGATTCTCTCTTATAAAATCATCAATTAGCTTTGCTTGTGCTGAACTAATCTTCTTGACTTTCTTCACTTTTAAGGGGTATGTGGCATCGAGTTCTTCTGGACTAATTTCTGTATAATTTATATCCTGCAACCCATCCTCTATACTAGACACATAATCAACTTGAACAGTGAAGGACCCGTCTTGTTCAAAATTAAACATATGCTTGGTATATTGCAGTTCGTAAATAACTTTTTGTCTCTTGATGGCGTCAAGTTTAGCATCGTTTCCGTCCTTGCCCGATGGAAACAGCGATTCTTTTACCTTTGGTGTAGGATCATTCCATCCCGTTTTAAGCATTAACCTGTGCCTAGTTCCTTTGGTTTTGTAAAAGGGGTGAATCAACGGCAAATATATTTCTCCGAACTTGCCCGACCCATCCTGAAAAACGCTCAGATTATTGCCGTAAAAAGTTATAGATATATCAATATCTTTTTTTCTTGTTTCAAAAGAATCACCTTTAAGTTCAATGACAATATCTTTTAACCCCAAGAAGGCATACGCCTCGCTGTGATTGGAGTAAACATTAATTGCACCGTGGATATTCTGCAGAGGTATTGGACTTATATTGCCTGTTCTTTCACTTTTGGTGAAGATTTCCACTAAAGGCGTTAAAGATGTCAACTGTGCATTGTTGAACGTGTTAAAGATTTCTTTTGCGTTGTGGGGCGGTGAGAAGGCATTGGACATCTCTAGTGGATCCAACACTTTTCCATTGCCTATAGATTGTTTGATAAACCTGTATTGACTTGGCATTTTGTGCGGGGACCTCTCCATCATCTTATTGACTTGAATGAACTCCATGCAGCAAAGCAATTGATCGTTATAGTTTGCAACATATTTTTGAAAGTTTGATTGAATTCTTTCAAAAGTTTTGTCTAACTTATCCACACTAGACCTCCGTTTCTTGGGAAACTATTGCATCATACACTGGTTCCCAATTAATTGGAATGAAAATTACATCGCCAAGTTTTGCGTGAAAATCAGTTGGCATGTAGTTGAAAAATGCAATAATCCACCACAACTTGGAATCTCCGTAATGTTCATGTGCTAGTTTATAGAACTTGGTGTTGATTTTCCAGTAGACGGACTCCACATCGATGGTGCGCCTTATCTCGTCTGGTATTTTTGCAAATCTAGGTGTTACGTAATGTGTTAACGACTTAATTCCACGGTCCTTTAATTTCTTGGAGTAGTGTTTTGAATCGTTATCCATTTCTTCTCTAAAAGTATATCTCATCTATTGTCCCTCACACATTTGGTCCTAAAATGTTGCCGACCCTCTTCTTTACTTCTTTCTGTATCGCCGCTTTGTCCATTCCTCTTGCAAAACCTTTTGATCCTGGGGTATCGTCGTCATCGTGCTGACCTCCGCTCAAAGTAATGCCCGTGTATGGACCCTTCCCATCTACACTTAACCAGCTTTTCCCGTTCCACCCTAGAGCGTGTTCGTGCACAACCGAAAGCGAGAAGGAAAATTTTAATGTTTTCGGGTAAAATGTGTGACTCTCATTATCTTTGTAATCCTCGTAGATATTTGCGGCGGAAAAGTCCAGATTTGACTGTGCCTCTGGGTCGGGAGCGGTCTGGCCTGCGGGAGGATGATGAAACCCTGCTTCCAGAACTGGACTATATGAAACGTTCTCTATCCACCCTGCGAGACCCAACTTTACATCATTCCCGTTTTTCTTAAAGCGTGCACTTTTTATTAGATTAGAAAATCTGACCTTTACAAGCGGATACGCAGTCATAACCTGGACACTGTGATTTACTTTGTAAGATGGATATAGATTCGCAAACAAATGCTCTAGTTGGTGAAGGTTCTCCCTCGCTTCTTCAACACTAAAAGAAGGCACTTCGAGTGCCAAACTTATCTTTCTACTCACCCCAGTGAAGCTTCCAATTGGGTCGTTTCGGCCGAAAATCCTTTCTGACTTCCACTCACTCGTGTAGTTGTCACTGTACTCTGTCAACCAACTTGGAAAAGTGCATGTCTTTCCAGACCCAAGGTGCATAACTTCGATCAAATAACCATGCGACTCCATTGCAGCCTGGGTTGGATCAACACTTTCTGGTCTCATGGTTAAAAAACCCATTTAAACTATGTCTCCTAATGCTTCAGAGATCATTTCTCGAAATTCTCTCTTACTAATACGTATGACTGTAGGCTGTTTTTTCTCGACATTACTTGCTGCCTTGCTTTTAGCTTCGTTGATTCTTTGCATGAGTTCTCCATCATTTTTTGCAAAATAAAGCTTATCTGCTTTGTGCACCAAGTCGATTTGCGGCATGACATACTTTGATGATACCATAGCTGGGGCAGACCTTCCAGGTGGGATCATCACAGATCCGCCAGAACCGCCACCTCGCATTCCATCATTAGTGAGATTTGCCTTCATGCCGCCACCGCCGCCGCCGATTGACTTCGGTAGACCGCGATTTTTAAAATCGTCTCCGACTCCGCCTGGAGTGAGGTTTGTTCCACCACCAGCACCTGGAGTCACTGGTGCGGTTCCTGGTGAAGTGGGGTTCATCATAGAATCTACAGCAACCCCAGTACCTACGGCAGCGCCCGTGACCAGCAACCCTTTAAGGAGCATACCCGCTTTGCCGCCTGGCATTGGTATACTAGAAACAAACTCTGGATTGAGTGGTGTCGCGCCTCTATAAGAGTTTGCTAAGATTATTCCCTGAATTGCTCCCAGTCCAAGGGTGATGGCGAAAATATTATCTGCGATGAAGGTCAATCCTTCCACAAGTGCACCAATAATCTTTAGTATTCCACCTTTACCACCGATGAGTTCTATAATATCATCCGTTACTTTAACCAGCGCTGTGTTGATTTTTTCTTGGGCGGCAGCTTGTTTGGCTATAAGATCTGTTTGTTCTTTTAAAGTTGTTTGTGCTTTTGAAGCATCATCTTGTTTGGCGCCGAGCTTGCCTGCCTCAACATTAAATATTTTCAGCAGTTCATTTTCTGGAACCTGGAAAGATGCTGATAATTCTCGAAGGACACGTGGTGAAAGAGTTGGACTTCCTGCTTCTTTATATTTTCTCTGCAGTACTGCTACCTTCTCTTCCATCGAAGCACCCACAAGTTCCAGTGGATTCATAATAGCTGCACCCACGGGTCCAGCGACGGCAACATTGAATGCCTGGGCCATTTGTGCAGCACCCTCAAAAGTATCTGCCTTTTCAGAGAGTCCCAACAAAGTCCTTAATTCAACATTTGATTTATTTGCGTCAAGTTTCATTTTGTTTAAAATGTTAACGCTATCTTTGCCGAACCTGGCGAGGGTCGTCAGACCTTGGCTAAACTCCGATACTTGTTCGCTGACTGGGCGCATTGATTCTTCTGCGATAGCTATCTGGTTTGTCATTATTTGCGCTGACTCTTCTGCTGTAAACCCAACCGCCTTAACAAGAACGTCCATTGCGGCAACAGTGGACTCTTGGGATGCGCCTCTCTTCTCCATGATTGATATAGTTTCCGTCATTGCTTGCCGTTCATCAAATGTAAGAGATTGATAGTCTTTGAATTGATTTTGCAGGATGGCGTTTGCGCCGAAGGCTACTTTCATATAATCTGAACTCATGCCTCTCAAGTTCTCAGACATTTTCTCCATGTCTTGTTCTTCTCTTTTTATGCCTGTTTTTTTGAAGTAATCTGCCTGAAGTTTGTCGAATTCAAATGCTCTTTCTACAATCTTTGACACGATACTGGACATAATGTTTGTAAGACTTAACGACTCCGCCATGCCTTTCTTTATGCCTTTCCACAATCCAGAAAATCCAGCGGTGTCTGAAAGGAATGACCACTCTGTTGATAAACCCAAGGTTGCTTGCAATAATGTTTTGGCTGCGGCGTTGCCCTTTTCCAACCCTTGGTTAAACTTTTCCTGGGCCTTTGCCAATTTGACATATTTTTTATACAACTTTTTGAGGTTTTGAGCTTCTTCGCTATTAATCTCACCAGCTTCAGCCATAGCGACGAGTCGATTCTTCAACTCAGAGATCGCCTCATCGGTCAATCCTTCAATTTCTTTATCAACGTCGACAAAACCCTCTAAATTGGATCGCTCCTCTTCTAGAAGTTTAATCTTGCTGTCTATAATTGCTCCAAGCGCAGTTGCACTGAATTTGTCCGAATCAAGACCTACACTTTTCTTAGATTGATCCAGGATTGCCTGAATCATCTCGCCCATTTGCTGTATGGAGTTCTTGCTTACGCTTCCACTTTTGATTTCTTTCAGTATTTGTTCTAACGTTTTCATAATCTAAACCTTATACAGTAACTGTACCAATCCTTGTAAATCCAACCTCTAAAATCACCTCACTTTTGCCTGCTTCGTTTTTGTCAATAATTTCTATTAGTTCTGACAAAGAAGCAAGAATAGGATCAGAAGGTGACTGCTCAGGTGTCATTTTCTTTTCCACAAATTTGTCATCGCTTGTAGTAAAATATTGAACAACGTCGAATTGCTTTTGTGCGGTGCTGGGATTTTTTGCAGCTGCACCAACGTTTGGTCCAGAAATTTCACTTTCATCATAAAACATTCCCAGTACAAACTTACCAAAAGATTGTATATGCTTTGGTCCTATTGCATCAGATAAGACACCCCCCAACCAACGACCAAACGCATCGCCAATAATGTAAAGAAGAACAGAGAGAATAACTTGGGCTACGGTACCAGCGCCCCCTGAAGCGACTGAGAAAAAAGTCAATATTGGTTGTGCTAAGGCAGCAGCTCCCAATCCAAAAATCACACCCAATAAACCTTTGAACACTCTTTCCCCAACCATACCATATAACTCTGGTCCTCTAAATCCACTCTGAATCATGGTTTGAACATCAAGTGTCGTAAAGAGACTCTCAAGCGCTGCAGCAATGGGACCAAATTTTACAAGATTTTTTATTATATGGCCAGGTGCAGCCCTTAAAAACGTTGTTGAACGTTTCAATATCTCATTGGTAAAAGTTTTGGCACTAGTAAGCATTCCAGACGGACCTGAAGTAATAACGTTCTTTATACCTCGAAGAAAATCGGCCCCCGATAACGCAGCGCGTTGTGCAAACTCTCTCGACCCAGCTACTATACTTCTGATGCCAGACCCCATGCTTGTAAAAAACCGTCCGATAGCACCACTACCCATGCGCTGACCTAAACGGGTGGCGGAGCTTTTAACGAATTCGATACCGCTAGTGATTTGACCAGGAATGTTTTTAAAAAATGACACAGTCGAAGAAACATTTGATTTTACGCTACTAGCCATCCTTTGAAAGATATTTCGTTTCGGTCCAACATGATCTGGATTGCCTATGAACATCTGGCTTCTTCCTGATCCAACTCTGCCTGGTTGGTTTCTAAATTGGCTACCCCTACCAGCGTTGCGAGAGAGATTGGGTCCACCAAGTCCTGCTGCTGGGTTCATGTCAACTATGAACTTTGGTCTCAGGGGCGTTCCAATTACAGATGCTCCTACCTGTGCGAGTTTATAAGCACCTACAGCTGCAACGAGACCAATAAGAGCAACCTCTACATTATCCAACACAGTATTTGCGACAAATCTTAAGGTTTTACTTTGAGCAATCCTTTTTGTAAAAGCTTGTCCCATCTTAGCAACATTGTTTTCAATTTTTTGCTTTTCATCAATTTGTGATTTCAGATCACTTATAATCTCACTAGCGCCTTTGGTTGGATCGACACCCTCAAGGGCTTTAACTACTCCATCTGTTTTAGCACCCATTAATTTTCTTACAGTCTTTGCATCTCTCCCAACGTACCCAGCAATAGACCTCATCGTTTGTTGTGCGATGGGTCCACTTCTTCGTTCATGTTCTGCAAGTGCCCGACCAAGCATCGCTGGCATCTCTGAGGCATCTGCAATTGCAAACTCAGCAATATCCAACACCTTATCTTCGAGAAGGGCATTTATTTTTGCGGCGGTTTTGGTTCCCATCTCTAAACTATCAAGACTGTCACCAAGAGAAACAAGTTCAGATATTGCTAAGTTTGTTTCTTTGCCTGTGACGGCCATGGCAACAAATGTATTTTCAAACTCTGATCCATATCTAGATAAAAATGGTATGTTTTCTGCTGCTTCTCTGAAAATTTCTTCTGGTGGTCTTTTGATGTTTCTTGAAATTTTATAAAATCTCTGCAAGGACATCTTGGATTCTTGGTCACTCAATCCCAGTGCTGTTCTCTGTTCTCCATACAAGGTCGTGAGCGCTGCCATCGAAACACCAGCTCCCTGAAGATATCCCAGTTCCCTGAACGATCCGCTCTTAAACCCTTCAAGAACCACTTGTCTATTTCTTATACTTGCCTTTGCAGAGTTGTACATTTCGGCAGCTGCTTCGAATGACTGCCGACCGAAAACATCTGCATACTCAGCAGACGTGGCAGCAAACTCATCTGTAATATCTACAAACCCAGACGTTCTAAACAATCCTGCTCTCGCCTTATCCAGATCTATTAGTTGCCCCACAGTAAAACTCATGATTGTTGCCAAAGCATTTGTGGATGTCAGGTTATCTTTTATGCCCTTACTGAAACCTTCAATCGCTCCTCTGATGCCTTTAAATCCTGCTTCGCCTGCCCAAGATCTAGATATTCCCAAAGTTGCCTGCAGTAGAGTGTCCGTTAGTGCTTCACCCTTGCTGAATCCTTGTATTAATTTTTTATTCTTTGTGATAGATTTTTCAAGATATTTTATCGTGTCTTTTAGGTGCTGTTCTTCTTGTTTCGTTAATTCATTTCTGTCAAGATTCAGTAAAAGCTTCTGTCGTAGCGTTCTTGCGAGGCGGGCATTTACAGCGTTTTCGCTTTTTGCAAACTCGGCCTCGTTATCGTACAGATCCTTCAGGCTGTCCAGCATTCTTCTTTTTTCTTTGTGCTGGTTTATAAGTCTTGCATACGATACTCCTTCCGTTGACTCTTTTTCATACGCTTCGAAGATCTTGGGAAGCAGGGATTCCAGTAATTTGAAATCCTCTTCAGATATTCCATCTTTTGATAGGATCTTTGCAATCTTTTCGAAGTCGGACTTATTAGCCATTTAGAATCTCCTACTTAAACGGCCAAACCAACCCCGTGTCTCTTTCAAAGGACTTAACTGCTCGATTTAGTTTAAATTTGTCTCTTAGGGTTTTTGGATTGTTCAACCCGTGCTGGGCGAAAGAGGATAGGTACCTCTTTTCACCCGCAAGAGCTTCTGTGAATGATCTAACTTGAGATTTTGTGCCTCGCACCGTAACTGGAAAAAACTCCCCTGTAAACAAGGCATTCAAAATTAATCTCAGTTGAGCACCCATCATAATCAGGAAACTCTCATTTACCTGAGTGAAATCAATAACAATTTCTTTTTGATCTTTCAAAACAAATATTTCTCCGTATAGTAATTATCACCTTCTAGATTTAGAATTCGCTTTTTCTATTTCCTTATTGCGATCTTCGAAATGTTTACTCAGTCTTTCAACAAACCAAGACCTTATTTTAACAGGTAAGTCGTACAGATCAAAATAATTCCAGTTACCATGCTGTATTAAATAAAACATTTGCTCATGCACTTTGAGCATATAATCAGAAGTCAGGCCAAAAAAATCGGGCCTCCAGGGGGACCTCCATTTCGGTTTGGGCACCGCAAAACATGCACTCAAAAGTCTCTACCATTTTTACATTTGGGACCAGTTTGGTATACGACTTTCTTAAAAATCTAGAATCCCTGGCAGACATATTCATAATTAGGTCATCCAATCCAGCTGGATCAGAGACACCATCAATAGATACAATGAACATCTTCAACAAGTCAGTTGTTTGGGATTCTGCAAGTTTGTTCTTCTTCTTTATCTTCTGTTTTTTCACTACAGACCTTTCATCTGCTGACGTTAGCAATCTAACGATAACATCCTGTCCAGACTGTGGCAAATTAACAGAAAAAGTGCCATTATTTAGATCTGTGAACTCCTCCACCTGCTCGAACTTAACAAAATATTTTTGATAGTCGGAGAGGTCGAACTTAAACTCACTCTCAGTGTTGCACTCTTCACAAGTAACTTCAACTTCGTAATCAGGACCATAACCCGTAATTCTAGCAGCAACCATAATTGCTGACTTGTCCCCTACAAGAAGGGAATCTACTTGGATTCTCTGATCTACTAGTATGTTTTGAATAAACTTATCAATCGCAATACCTTTTTGTAAAAGGGTTGGCGACGTAAGAATATCCTCATCTCTAGCAGTCATGTACCTGATTTCAACAACCTCTTGTCCCTTAAGAGGATGATTGTTAGGGTAGAACAGACCCCTTGACGGGAGTTCCACAAACTCTGTGTTTGCGGTTCTCCTAGCTACCTGTGTGATTTCTTTATTTTCTGCAGATGGGACATCTGCTTGTGGGGCAACTGGTGCAGCTGCCACTCTTTTAGTATTTCTACTCATATAACCTCACTTTACTAAAACTATTATAAACCAAAAACGAGCACCTTTTTGTATTAAACGCCAGGTGCTCTATTATTTCTATTTGTAACTCTCGTGCCTGCGAATGCGCCTGCTCTCGTTAAATTCTGTGATGGTTTAACCTTTGTATCAAGGTCTGCCCAATCATATCTCATGGTTAATTCAACATTCACCAACTCATCAGACTCATAATCAAGATCACCAAAGTTCACATTCTTAATCCAAGGATTGTATAGAGTCCAAGTTTCGATTGGTGTACCGTTTTCATCAATCGCATGAATATAAACTCTACCACCTACGGCATCAACCGCCCTCTTCTTGGAGAAAGTAACAACGTTACTTGCTCGTCCACGACCAGATGGATCATTCAAGAAATTATGCGGGGCAACGTACCCAGAGTTCTCAATCAACTGAAGCATCGTGTGTGATGCATCAGGATCAACAGGATCAACCAATGTCATACTAATCTCTTCCCACTCCAATCTTCCTGGATAGTAGAACTTGTAGTTAATAAAATTATGCTCTGATTCTGAGACCGAAAAGTTCGGTTTGCCTGTGGTTTTCACAATCCATTGTGGAATACCATTAAACGATAACAAAAATCTATATTTTCTTTTTGGCTCAATAGATGCATCAGACCAAAATCTTTGTGTTGTCATTATACAACCCTCCTAACACTACTAAATAGTGGTTATCCTGTTTTTACTCCTCAAATGATGCACCAGAATTCGTAATTACAAAATCAATTGCAATAAACTCAATTGCTCTTGCTGGCTTTAAGAAAATCTTGGCATACATAATGTTTCTATCGACGAGATCTGGAGTTGTTGTGGTCTCATCAAGAATAACCTTGAACTCAGTAAGTCCAAATCTGGACTTCACGCTGTCAAGGAATGGTTCCACCTGACCTCTGAATCTATCCCAAGTTGCTTGAACGTTCTGTTCGAACAACAATCTTGCTGCGATTCTAGAAATCTCTTTCTTTACGAAGATCATCAATCTTCTAACATTAATTCTATCCAGTGCAGATGGCGTTACCTGAAGTGTCTTTTGTCCAAACACCACAATACCTTCTGCTGGGAACTGTGCGATTGGGTTGATGTTTGCCTCGTATAACTCATCTCTCTCCTTTGAAGTAACTCTCTGAGATACTGCAAGTACTGGTACGCCTGCCGCACCCTCACTCAGACCACCTCTAGTAAACCCTGCTGGAGCGAACCAGACTTCTGACTCTGCCTCTGTAGAACCAAAAGTTCCAAGTGCCGCAACTGAAGGTGGTGCCCACACTTGTTGATCTGATACCTGATCTACGATCTTGACCCAAGGATAGAAAGCACATGCATAGCTAGAGTTTAACCCTCTTGCTTCAATTGCGTCAATCGCTTCTCTTGGTTTAGAATTTTGAATTCTTCTCTTGAAAGTATCTGTATTTTCACAACTTGGAATATATCCACCCTTTTCGATGTCAATAATTGCAAGAGCGTCTGCACGATCCTCACAAACTCTAATCATCTGGTTGGTTATACGCGCATTAGTAATACCAGGAACAACAAGAGCATTCATCTCAATGACCTCTGGATCTGAAACAGTGTCAATTGCGCGCTTAAGCGTAGCAAGCTCATAATTGGTTGTTTCGTCGCCACCCATTGCTTGGTTGCTCAGTGGATCTTTTTCCGTAATGTCGAAACCGTCAAAACCGCCGAACATTGGCATGGTAAAGTTACACACACCAGACTTAACAAGCTCCTTGTATCCGCCTTGACCAGCAGTGTTGGAAACACCCTCTCTTCTAGAACCAGAAGCATAGACGGCGCCGCCAATAAGACTCGCACTTAAGTGTGGTTGACTTGTTCCCAATTTAAGATTATATGAACCAGTCTTATGTATCGCAATTAAATCGTCACAACTAAAGTGGAACGATACTTCTGACTGGTCAGTTGGTGTTGAATCATCCGTAGAGACAAATGCGCGACCCATTCTTCTCACGACGTCGATGTAGGATTCATCAAACCTTGTGTCAGTAGGTGTTCTATATGTTGAAACACCGAAACAAGCAGATTTTGGATTAGACAACCCTTCTGCCGATGAAGAAATTCTTAACGGAAGCGTTGGATATAACAAAGACGCTGTCGCCAGACTTGGTAACCCAATAATTCCGAAATTTTCTATACCGAGTTCACCGCCAGCTGCGCGGAAACCAAGTCCCGCAGTCGATATATCGGTATCGATCTCGGTTACAACATCTGTTGTTGCGCTTTCGATCATTTCACCAGAGAAAAACCCTACTGCCTTTCTTAGTCGACCAGTTTGAATGGCACCCGTTTTATATCTTGGAGGACCATAAAAACCAAATGGCAACAATTCTGGATCGAGTGCTCCTGCATCTACTTCTTGGTGCATCTTCACCCTAATGAGAGATGATTGATTTGCATACTCTCCATATATTCTATATCTATTGTCTGCCTCATCCCACTCTCTNTANTGNTCACCAATCTTTNNAGCCAATGAAGTTTTTAGAATTCGGGTTCAAGTTACATTGTGAGAAT
>FUFK010039564.1_pt1 | contig 15442 bp, 16 predicted proteins | sample 1021851 | NCBI WGS metagenome assembly FUFK01 (sample SAMEA51879418, study PRJEB19060) | metagenome | reverse complement strand
ACCTTTATCTACTAAGCTCTCAATAAAGGTTTGATAAATTTTAAGTTTCTCTTGAACTTTTTCATTTTTCTGCTTTTCAGCGTAATCTTTAATTGCTTTTTTAAATTTCTTANCCTCNGGCTGNTCNTGNAAATTCTCTAACTCNGCAAATTTCTGCTCTGCNTCACCNGGAGNNATNTTTTTNTCTCTNAAATCNTTNANGATNNCTTCAANAATTCCTCTTGACTCATCTANCTCTTTNTCTTTAATNAGNAAAAATTCGTTGCANTGATCTTCAAATTGTTTATTNACTTCTGGATCTANCTTTCTTCCACATGGNCCNAGCCTTCTCCATTGTTCCTTGTATTCNTGAATTTTTGCTATTGATTCATCAATGTTTTCTTTATCTANTTCTTTNACTAAATTAATTACCTCTTCTTTTTTAACTTTATTGAAATTTTCTACATCAGATAGAAGTTTATTTATTCCTTTTTTAGACTCTTTAAATTTTTTATTTAAATCTTGAAAATCAGCGTCTGGAACTGGNGAAAAAGATTTCCACTTCTCATGGAGAGTTTTAAGGAAATTAACAATTTCTTTTACAGTAATCGTTTCTTCAGTNTTNCCAGAGGGNAAGGAAATTACCTGTTCTATTANTGAAAGTTTTTTATCTCTATTCTCTTCCTTTTTACCTTCAAGTTCTTGAAAATAATCTTTACAAGGTGCCCAAGCCTCTTCACAGGCAGTTTTAAATGATGCCCATTTTTCCTTACTCGCAGTCTTCCCATGCTGATCAAGGTTTTGCCATTGCTTTTGAAGAGAATTTATTTGGTTTGCTAATTTGCGTGGTTCAAGTTTTTGATTTGTAAGTGAATTTACCTTGCTAATTAATTCAGTTCGCTTATCTGATGTTGCAAATTCTGCCCAATCATCAAATTCTTTTGCAGTAAAATTTAATCTTTGAAATCTGTGCTTAAATTTTGAGGGAATTGGTTTATCTCTGCCAAATTGCGTATTTAGCTTTCTTAGGTCTTTTTGTGCCTTTTTTATTTGGCCTGAAGAAAAAAGTTGCTCAATATAATTAAGCTGTTGATTTAAATTTATTGCTCTCTCTCCCACAAATCTAGTTTATTATTATTTATAATCCTCAATACAAATATGAAACGCATTTTAACAGGTATTACACCAAGTGGCTATCCTCATTTAGGAAATTATGTTGGTGCAATTAAGCCCTCTTTAGACTTAGCAAAAAAAGATAATGAGTCATTTTTATTCATCGCAGATTTGCATGCCATTATAAAAATTAGTGATGCNAAACAACTTAAAGAGCTTACCAAAGGAATTGCATTAGCATGGTTAGCTTCAGGATTAGATCCAGAAAAAACTTATTTTTACAGACAATCTGATATTCCTGAAGTGAGTGAACTCGCATGGATATTATCTTGTGTCGCNGAAAAAGGTCTTTTAAACAGATCTCATGCCTACAAAGCNGCAACTGATTTAAATAAAGAAAATGGTAAAAAAGATGTTGAAGAGGGAATATCAGCTGGACTATTTTCTTATCCAATACTAATGGCTAGTGATATTTTATGTCCAAATGCTACTCATGTTCCAGTTGGAAAAGATCAGCAGCAGCACTTAGAAATAACAAGAGACATTGCAGAAAAGTTTAATAAAAAATTTGGAAATATCTTTAACATTCCTGAAGCTGTAATAAATGAAGAGAAAACAGTTTTAGGTACTGATGGAAGGAAAATGTCCAAAAGCTACAACAACATAATTCCATTACTTTCAGGCGAAGATGAATTAAAAAAATCAGTTATGAAGATAATAACAAACTCCCAAGAACCAGGAGAAAAAAAAGAATGGGAGGATAATATTTTATCTTCGATATACTCCTCATTTGCAGACGAACAGTCCATAAAAGAACTGCAAAACAAATTTAGCGATGGAATAGGGTGGGGAGATGCAAAAAAAATTGTTTTCGAAGACTTAAACAAGCTTTTAACTCCTATACGTGAAAAACATGCTGAACTAAAATCTAAAGAAAATTATCTTGAGGAAATTCTTCAATCTAATGCAAAAAAAGTAAGGGTATTTACAAAGCCATTACTAGAAGAAGTTAAAAGTTCAATTGGTATTTCTAAATTCTAAATTGAATGTATAAAACACGTAGTGAAAAAAATTATCTTTGGATTTTTTTTACAATGTTTACTATTGGTCTTGGCCAGTCATTGGTTTTTACTTCAATACCAATTTTCGCCAGAGAACAGGGATTGAATGAAGTAGAAGTTTCTCTTGTCTTTGGAGTTTCAGCTTTTGGTGCAGCTTTCTTAGCCGGCTCTTTAAAGCTTTCTTCTCCAATAGCGGACTTGATTGCCATGACCTTTAATATAGAGATATATTGACGATGACCTTTAGTTCTTTGAAAATGTTTTCTTCTATTTTTTCTAAAAACTCTAATCTTATCGTCCCTAGTCTGGTACAGTAATTTTGCAGATACTTCCGCACCTTTTACAGCTGGAGAACCAAGTTCAAACTTGTCGCCATTTCCAACTGCAACGATATCTTTAAAAGATATGGTATCACCAACGTTACCCTCTATTTTATCAATCTTTAAAACATCTCCTGGAGACACTTTAAATTGCTTACCAACCGATTTAAGAACTGCGTACATAATAAGTCGGTCAATATATATAGGTCTTTATTTATGTCAATAGTCAAAAATGCAATAAAATAGGGATTTATTTGGAGATTAGTTTTTGATTAATTTATTTTGCAAGACTTACACAAAACATAAAATTCAAGGTTATATCTTGTAATTTCTAATTTATAATCCTTAACCAGATCGCTGACACCATCCGTTAAATTTCTATTTTTAATCTCTTTTACCTTTCCACATCTCTCGCAAATGGTAAAAGCGGTGTTGCTCGCACAATTTGAGTTATTACATATAATAAAGGAGTTAATACTCTCAATTTTGTGAATTTTTCCTAATTCAACCAATTTATCTAAAGCTCTGTAAACTTGAAGAGGCGAGTTTAAGCCCTCTTTCTTCAGACTATCTAATATAAAGTATGCCTTTAAAGGTTCCCCGCTGTTTTGTAAGAGATCAAGAACAATTCTTTGATTTTTGGTTAAACTTTGACTTTTTTTAGACTGTGTATGTGTTGAACTCATCTTCTATCTAACAATTCTATTTTTTTTTTCAAGATAAGCAATTTTTTCAGTGGCGATAGAGTTAATATAAAGACACTCAGAGTGATTGTTAAAATAGTAGGACCAGTAGGTGTGTTCCAAATCATCGAGGTTTGAATACCAAGAACTACTGAAGCGACACCTATAATTGAGGATATGATTGCCATCTGAATTGGTGTGGAGGACAAGTTTCTTGAAGCAGATGCGGGTATGATTAGAAGACCAGTTATTAACAATATCCCAACAATTTTTATAGATATTGCAATGACACTAGCTATTAGCAAAGTAAAGATTGCATTAGCTAGATCTGGATTTAATCCTTCTGCTTTGGCTAATTCTAAGTTAACTGTTCCAGCAAAAAGAGGTCTCCAAATTAATATCAATACAATTAAAACGATACCTCCTCCAATCCAGACAAATAATAAGTCGGTGACATTGACAGAGAGAATATCTCCAAAAAGCAAACCCATTAGATCAATTCTTATGAATGAAAGTATACTTAAAAGAACTAATCCTATCGCTAGCACAGAGTGAGCTAACAGACCTAATAAAGCATCATCTGGGAGATTGGTTCTCCTTTGTAAAAAAAGTAAAGACAGGGCAAGTAAGCAAGAAACAACAAATACGGCTATGATTAAGTTAAAATCCAAAGCATAAGCAATAACAACTCCTAATAAGGCAGAGTGTGCAATGGTATCACCAAAATAAGATAGCCTCCTCCAAACTATAAAGCATCCCAGTGGACCTGTAATAAATGCTAAACCAATTCCTGCTGCAAAAGCTCTAACAATAAAATCATCAAACATTATTGGTCTTTCTTTGAGCCATCTATGCTCCCATCAGGTAAGTGTTCGTGATCGTGGTCATGTTGATAAAAAGCTAAGGTGGGGTCAATATTCTTTCCAAATAATTTAATATATTCTGGCTCCTTAATAACATTGTTGGGAGCTCCAGAACAACAAACATGCCCATTAAGACAAATAACATAATCAGTTTGTGACATCACTACATGTAAGTTATGTGAAATAAGTAATATTCCACAGTTTATTTTTTTTACAATTTCTTGAATTGTTTTATATAACGCAATTTCTCCAGGATAGTCGACTCCTTGAACAGGTTCATCTAAAACCAGAAAATGAGGTTCTTTAGCTATTGCGCGAGCCATGAGTAATCTTTGAAATTCTCCTCCAGACAAATTTCTAACATCTTCATAAATAAGATGTTTGATTCCAGTGATACTGAGGGCATCATCAATCTCACTGGTCTTATGTTTTTTTACTAAATTAACAAAATCTATAGCCCTTAATGGGAGAGACCAATCAATTGAAATTTTTTGTGGCACATATGAAATTCGCATTCCTTTTTTGATATTATTTGTGCCTTCGTCAGGCTTTAAAATATCCAATGACATTTTTGCAGTTGTTGATTTGCCAGATCCGTTAGGTCCAATCAATGTTACAATTTCACCTTTGGAAACTTTTAATGAGACACCTCTAACTAACCATTTATGGTTTCTTAAAACTCCACAGTTATTTAATTCAACTAAATAATTATTCATTTTTTAATTTGACATATTAAATCTGTTATAATATTACGTATGTAATAATATAACACTTAGAGGTAGGTAATAAATATGAATTTCTTACAAAAATCAATTATTTTTGGAATTTGTCTTTTATTAAGTAGTTTTTCTGCTCACGCAGACGTAAGCACAGACATTAAAGTTGTCACCACAATAAAGCCATTACATTCATTAATATCTAGAATTATGGAGACAAGAGGAGAACCACAATTAATTATTGAGGGCACAAATAACCCTCACACTTTTGTTTTTAAACCATCCCATGCAAAAATGATTGAAGAGGCAGATATCGTTTTTTGGATTGGAGAGAATTTGGAGGCATTTATGGAAAAACCATTAAATTCCTTAGCAAAAGACACAAAAAAAATTGCATTTATGGACTCCGAGTCTATTGAAAAANTAAAATTTAGAGAAGAAAACATTTTTGATGATAACGACGATCACGATGATCATGATGGCCATGACGACGAACATGAAGGACACGATGATCATGATGATCACGATGGTCACAAAGATGATGATCATAACGATCACGATGATCATGATGGCCATGACGACGAACATGACGATCATGCAGGACATCACGACGGTCACAATCACGGAGAGTTTGATGTTCACATATGGTTGGACCCAGAGAACGCTAAAGAGATGGTTAAAATTATCCGTGATGAATTAATAAAAATTGATCCAGAGGGTCAAAGGCAATATTCAGTAAATGCAGCAGGAGCTACTTTGGAACTAGATAATCTGATTAATAATGTTGAAAAAGAATTATCTAAAGACGTTAGTTACATTGTATTCCATGATGCTTACCAATATTTTGAAACAAGATTTGGTGTGAAATCTGCAGGAGCGTTAACTTTAAATCCTGACGTCCTACCTGGTGCTAAACAAATAGCTGATGTACAAGATTTAATTAGTGATAAGGGTATTAAGTGTATCTTCTCTGAGCCTCAATATAATCCAAAGATAATTGAGACAATCGGCAACGATATGAATATCTCTACCGGTGTTATGGATCCTTTAGGAGCCTTCATAGATGCAGGACCTACAATGTATGTTGAACTAATTAATGGAATTGCAAATTCTATTAAAGAGTGTCACTAAGTAATTTTGAAATAAGTTTCAGATAATTTCAATAATCTAAGAAACTTAAAGTCAAAAAAAAAACTAATTTACAATTTTCTCATATAGGCATTTTATATGCCTTATGAGAAAAACTAAAAACAAAGTTTGTAATCACAAAATAAAAAGAATCGTCGAAGAGAAGTATTACCCCATATCATTTATTGAAAGAGTGAATGTTGTGTATCAATTGAACTCTCAAAAAAAAAATAAAGTGAATGTCACTAACATGAGTAAGCCTTGATACAGNTAACTAAACAAAGTTATTTAAAACCTATTTCAATCTAATAGTGCTATTATGTCTTTAATTTTTATCCTGAAAGTATTGATAAATAATGAAATTTAACATAGTTTAACTCTGATGAACTTATCAAACGCTTGTAAAAAAGACATTGATGTGGTCTTAGAAAATTGTGGCTGGAGACAGACCAAACAGAGAGTGGTGCTATTAAAGTCAATTTTTGATGGCAATCATAAACACTTTTCTATTAATCAAATTAATGAAATTCTAAAAGACAATAGAAGTTATTTTTCTCTGACTACTCTTTATGAAAATCTAAATACCCTTGTTGATAAAGGATATTTAAAACAAATCGTTGTTGATAAACAATCATTTTACGACACTAATACTACCGATCATATACATGTTTATAATCAAGAAGAAAACCGAATCTATGATTATGACGATTGCAAAGAGCTTCACAAAGATCTTCCTATACCAGCTTGCTTATCACTTCTTGAAGAATATTCACTAGTTATAAATTTAAAAAAAAAGTAAATTTTTAATCTGTAGTTCATTTCAGAAATAGTTTTTTTTTATTCATTTGTAACATTCATTTTTTTTGTATTTAGATTTTTTCAATTTGAGATTAGTAATATGATATGAAAAATTTAATTTCTTTTTTAATAAAGATTTTAGTAATTAATTTCTTTATTGGTTTTAGTGGTGCACATGCGGATGATGTATTAAAAATTTACTCAGAAAGACAACCAATGTTAATTGAACCTCTTTTAAATGAATTTGAGAGTCAAACTGGTATTGATGTTGAATGGATATATTCTAAAAAAGGCTTAGTTCAAAAAATTATTTTAGAAAAAGATAAGCCTGTAGCTGATGTATTTTTAGCATCAGATATATCAAGACTAATTGATTTAGCTGAAGCAGGAGCCTCTATTAAAATAAATAATTCTTCTGCTGTGCCCTCTCATCTCCAAAGTGATAATTGGATAGGCCTTACTCAAAGAGCAAGGATTATATACGTGAATAAAGATTTAGGTCTTAATGATATTACTTATGAGGATTTAGTATCTGAAAAATATAAAGGAAGAATATGTACAAGATCAGGTTTTCACCCATATAATGTTTCATTGTTTGCATCTTTGATGGCTCATCATGGTGAGGAGTGGTTAGAGAATTATTTGATTAATTTAAAAGCAAATTTAGCCAGAAAACCTCAGGGTAACGACAGAGACCAAGTCAAAGCAATATATGCAGGGGTTTGTGATCTAAGTATCGGCAACCATTATTATTATTTCAAGATGCTCAATAATGAAGAACAAAAGATATGGCTAGAGAAAGCAACAATTGTTTTTCCTAACCAACAGGATAGAGGAACTCATGTTAATATTTCTGGTATAGCTTTACTTAAAGAAAGTTCTAGAGAAAAATCTGAAAAACTTTTGGATTTCTTAGTTAGTCAAAAAGCTCAGGCCATATACGCAAATGACAATAATGAATTTCCTGTTTCACCCGATGTACCTTTATCAGATGGTGTGAATGAATTAGCAGGAGGTGCTAAGTTTGACAATATTGATTTATTAAAAATAGCTGAAAATCGAAAAGCTGTTATTAATATTTTAAATAAAATAAATTACGACGAGTAGTAGATTTTTTATATTTCAAAGGTTGGTCGCTTCAAATAGGCCCGATGCACCCCATTGGTTAGGGTGCATTTTTTATAAATGAATGTGAAATTGTAGCAATCGCTTCAGTTGAATAAATAATCTTTATAACTAAAATTTGCTTATGAATAATTCTGAAATACTCAGTGTTTTATTAAATTCTGATAAAGAATTAATAATTTATAGAAACTCAGATAAAAATAATTTCGAAATATATACGGATTTTGCTGAAAAAGTTAATTTAAATATAGGTAATTTAGATAAGTTTTTAAATAAATTAGAGCGATTTAAATCAAATAAACCCTATGATTGTTATATTGGATTCTTCGGTTATGAATTACTTTGTAAGAATATTAATTTAAAAGTAAATAAAGATAATTCATCTTTTCCTGAGGGAGTTTTTTTTCGACCACAAACTAAAATAATTTTAGATAAACAAGTTAAAATTATAACCAAATCTAAATCAAAATTACTAAAAGACCTTAAACCTTTAAATAAAACTACTTCTTCAAATAGCAATAAAATATCTGTAAGTCCAAACGTCCAAGTATATGAAAAAATCTTTAATAAATTTAAAAAAAATATAAGGGCTGGTGAAACCTATCAAATTAAAATTGCTCAGAAATATTCGAACAAAAAAGATTTAGATGTAGTGAATTTATTTTTCAATTTGATGAAGAAAAATCTTAGTCCAGAGTCTTTTTGTGTTAGAACAGATGATTTTAATATAATTAGTTGCTCTCCTGAAAACCTTTTTAAGGTAAAAGGAAAAAAAATAATCACCTCCCCAATAGCAGGAACAGTAAGTAGAGATAAGGTAAAATCAACAAAAGAGGCTAGAAAGTTTTTTGAAAATAATCAAAAAGAGGACAAAGAACATAATATGATTGTTGACTTAGAAAGAAATGATTTAAGTCGTATAACTAAGGCAAACACTGTCAAAATTCAAAATTTAAAATTTGTTCAAAAATACCAATATATTTTCCACAATGTCTCTGAAATTTCAGGAACGCTTCTTGATAATGTAAGGTTATCTGCAGTGATTAAGGCGATGATGCCCGGTGGCTCAGTTATAGGTTGTCCAAAAATTAATACTTTAAAATTACTCAATAAAGAGGAGAAAGAACCAAGAAGAATTTATACTGGTTCTTTTGGTTACTATCGCTCTAAACAGGATATGAGTTTTAACATAATAATTAGATCTATTTTAAATTTTCAAAAAAATAATGAGGTATTTGCTGCTAGTGGTGTGATTTTAGATAGTACTGCAAAAAATGAATACCATGAAAATTACTTAAAAGCTAAATCGTTATTGGATTTATTAAAATGAACTTACTTTTAATTGACCACGAAGACTCCTTTACTTATAACCTGGCACATTTGTTATCAGGATTTGGTAATTTAGAAGTAAAAAATTTTTATGACATTAAAGAAAAATCTATAAAAAAATCTGACATCATTATTTTTTCTCCAGGACCAGGGAAGCCCTCAGATTACCCAGTATCACTTGATATTTATAATAATTATAAATCAAAGAAAAAAATAATTGGTATTTGTCTTGGTTTTCAACTTATTGCTAATGGAGAGGGCGGAACTATTTCTAAGCAAGAAAAAATATTTCATGGTTATCAGACTTATATTAGAACGAATTCAAAAAGTTTAAGATTTCCTAATAATGCTTTATATCAAGTAGGTAGATACCATTCTTTAAAACTAAAAGAGCCATTTAATTCCTCTTCAATGCATATTACAATGAGATGTGAAGAAACTAATGTTGCAATGTGTTTGGAAAGTCATAAATATGATATTTGTGGTTTACAATTTCACCCAGACTCGTTTTTGACTCCAAATGGCAAACAATTTATTCGAAAAATCATTCAATATAAAAAATAATTCATATTACTCCTCACAATTTAAGCCACTGTGGGGTCAAAAAGGTGTTTTTACATCCATACCTGTAATTGGAAAAACACCAAGGTTAATAGGTTTAAATAAATATTTGAGAACTTTTAACACAACATGTCGGGATTATAAATTTGCTACCAAAATAGATTTAAACATTATCAGAAGTTTAGTAGGAGCGGATTTAAAGAAAATCAAAAATTTTAATCACTTATTGAGAATAGCAACTAATGGAACAACATTATCAATTTCGTTTAGAAAGAGAACAACAACTAAAGACAGTGTCATTGGATTTATAAAAAAATACAAAAGAAGAGACTTTAAAAATAAAAACTTATTTTACAAAAAATTATTAAAATTCATGAGTGAAATAAATTACTCTGAAAATGAAATTATATTACTAAGAGACGATGAAATTACAGAAGGAGCAGTCACAAATTTAGTTTTTGTAAAGAGAGATAAAATTTATATTCCCAAAACTGGGTATTATCATGGAAATACATTGAAGCTTATTGAAGAAATATCAAAATCGAAATTTATTAAAAGAAAAATTTTATTAGAGGATCTAAAAGAATACAGTGAGATATTATCGATTGGCTCTGGTAGAGGTATTACCTCAATAAAAAAAATTCAAAGTGTTTTATGGAAGAGAGCGTCTACAAAATATTTTCAAAAATTAAAAAAAGATTATGAAACTATGATAAAAAGGAATTATTATGAAATTTAATCAACATTCCTTTGCTTTGAAAAAGCCTTTACTAGTAGGTATATGTAATTTTACACCTGACTCATTTAGTGATGGGGGAAAAACATTTTCACGATCTACTGCATTGAAACATATAAATGCAATGGTTAAAGATGGTGCACAAATTATTGATATTGGTGCTGAAAGCACTAGACCAAATAGCGAGCCAATTACATATATTGAAGAAATAAATCGTTTATCCAAAATCTTACCATATTTAAACTATAAGAAATACCTTGTCTCTGTGGACTCGTATAAAATTGAGTCCCAAGAGTATGCACTGAAAAAAGGTGCCCATATCATTAATGATATTAATGGAGGATCAGAAGAGCTATTTAAACTTATAAAGAAATATAACGCAGGACTTTTCTTAATGCACAAAAGAGGAACACCAAAGGAAATGCAAAAAAAACTTAATTCCAGAGTAAATATGGTAAGAGAATTTGATTATTTTATTAAAAAAAGATTGAAAATACTTAATAAAATGAAGATTAATCTCAAAAAGGTATGGTTTGATCCTGGTATAGGATTTGGCAAAACACTAAATCAAAATTTACAATTAATGAAATCTTTGAAGAAATTCAGTAGTGCAAATATCCAAGTATTATTGGGATCCTCACGAAAAAGTTGGATAAATCATATTGATACATCAAATGCTGATGAAAGGATTGGAGGATCTTTAGCTTCTGTGGCGCATGCTCTCAAACAAAATATTCACACATATAGAATTCATGATGTCAAAGAGACAAATCAAATGATAAAAGTTTTGAAAGCATTAAATAAATGAAATTTTTTATCGAAATAGAAGAGCTAAAAGTTGACACAATTATTGGGGTGTTCGAAGAAGAAAGGTTAAAACCCCAAACTATATTAATAAGTATAAAATGCCAGTTAGACATTGATCATAATCAAGATCTTGACAATATTGAAAATGTTACAAGTTATTCAGATATCAAAAATGAAATAATTAAATTTGTTTCAGCCTCTCAATATAAAACATTGGAAAAATTAATTACAGATCTTAAAAAACAACTAGATGATAAGTTTCCAATTCAAATAGAAAAATTAGAAATAAATAAAATTGAGATTGCTAAAAAATATAATGCAAAAAAAGTTAGCGTATCGATATAAATCATATATTGCTATCGGATCAAATATAGGCAATTGGAGAAGTAATTTTAACAGTGCATTAAATTTAATGAATAAATTTGGTCATGTTAAAAAGGTTAGTAGAGTTTATTTTACCAAGCCTTTTGGTTTAACCGCCCAAAAATATTTTCATAATGCTGCCTTTTTATTTCTCACTAATTTATTTTTTAATGAGCTATTTATAAAAATGAACGCTGTAGAAAAGCTGATAAAAAAAAATAAACTTCTAGAGAATGGGCCAAGAAGAATTGATTTAGATCTTATTCAATTCGAAAACTTGAAAGTTAAAAATCATTTAATATCAATTCCTCATCCTTCCTCACATTTAAGAGATTTTGTTATACAGCCAGTATTAGACCTCAATCCTAATTTTATTGATTTAAAAACCCAATATACTTACAAAAGACTCATAAATAACTTAGAGGAACGATTTATTATTAAGAAATCTCGTCAAACCCAAGATTATCAAGGATTTTTTTAAGCTTTTCCTCATCCACACTATTAGATTGTTTTAAGCCTGTTGAAATATCAATTCCATGAGGAGATATTGTTTTAATTGCCTCTTTTATGTTATCTATATTTATTCCCCCACCAAGGTAGAGAGGTTTCGCAAAGATCTTTAATTGATTGATTTGTTTTTCACATTCCACAAGAGATTTTTTTTCAATAGTATCTTTTCTGTAAATATTTAAATCATAATAAAAACTACTTATATTATTTAAAATCTCTTCAAAGAAATTATAGTCAAAATTCTCATAATTTACCGAAATTGAAATTTTTGCATCTGTTTTATTATTCAGCAATTCAATTTCTTCATTTTTATATTGATTAGATATGCAAACCTCTTTTATTGCTACATCATTTACGATACTAATTACTTCTTGTATCTGTATATTTCCAATCAATAAAATTGGATTTAATTTTAAATTGTAGGATGCAATAGTCAGTTCTTGAATTTCTTTAGTACTAAGTGTATTTGGGCCATATAAGTAATCACTTACAAGGCCCACCCTACTTACAGAGTACTTTTGAATTACTTCTAAAGATTTTTGATCTGTAATACCACAAACTTTAAGTTGGATATTACCATAATTGAACATTAATTAATTATTGTTCAATTCAAATCTATCGGCATTCATTACTTTGTTCCAAGCTTTAACAAAATCAATTACAAACTTNTCCTTGTTATCATCTTGTGCATACACTTCTGCATAAGATCTAAGTATAGAGTTCGATCCAAATACAAGGTCCGTTGAGGTTGCCGTCCATTTAACATTATTTGTTTTTCGATCAATAATCTCATAATGTCCATTAGACGCTTTCCATTTATTACTCATATCAAGCAAGTTAACAAAAAAGTCAGTTGTAAGAGCACCTACCTGGTCAGTAAAAACACCATGCTTATTCTCACCATAGTTAGCACCCAGAGCCCTCATACCTCCAACAAGTACAGTCATTTCAACTGCAGTAAGACCAAGTAAATGAGCTCTATCAAGCAACAACTCTTCTCCTCTTACTTCATAATTATCTTTTTGCCAATTTCTAAAACCGTCATGTATGGGTTCTAATTGAGAAAATGACTCAGAGTCAGTCATATCCTCAGAGGCATCTCCTCTTCCTGGGTTGAAAGGAACAGGAACGTTAAAACCCGCAGCTTCAATAGCTTTTTCTAGACCAACATTTCCAGCTAAGACAATTGTGTCTGCAATGCTAGCGCCTGCTTCTTTTGCAAGAGGNTCTAATATATCTAGCACTTTTGATAATCTTTGAGGCTCATTGCCTTTCCAATTTTTTTGTGGTGAAAATCTAATTCTCGCTCCATTAGCTCCCCCTCTTAAATCCGACCCTCTAAATGTCCTTGCACTATCCCATGCAGTTGAGACTAGTTCTTGAACAGTTAATTCAGAATTTCTGATTTTTTCTTTGAGTTGTTCCACATCAAAACTAGGTGTTCCAGCGGGAACTGGATCTTGCCAGATCAAATCCTCGTTTGGAAGGTCGTGTCCTATGTATCTAGATCTTGGACCCATATCTCTATGGGTAAGTTTGAACCAAGCTCTTGCAAAAGCATCACAAAAATACTCATGATCATTATGAAACTTTTTGGATATTTCTAAATAAATTGGATCTTTGATCATTGCCATATCAGCATCTGTCATGATTGGGTTATATCTAATTGATGGATCTTCTACGTCTACAGGCTTATCTTCTTCTTTAATATTGATAGGTTCATATTGCCAAGCTCCTGCAGGGCTTTTTTTAAGTTCCCACTCATATTTAAAGAGCATGTCAAAATATCCATTATCAAATTTTGTTGGCTCAGTAGTCCATGCACCTTCAATTCCAGATGTCACCGTATCTCTTCCAACTCCTCTGGAAGTATTATTCATCCAACCAAGGCCTTGTTCGTTAATTGCTGCCCCTTCAGGTTCTGCCTCAAGATTATCAGCATTACCATTACCATGCGTTTTACCAATAGTATGACCTCCTGCAGTAAGAGCAACAGTCTCTTCATCGTTCATAGCCATTCTTGCAAATGTCTCTCTAATATGCTGAGCTGTTTTTAANGGGTCAGGGTTACCTTCAAATCCCTCTGGGTTCACATAGATTAAGGCCATGTGATTTGCAGCAAGTGGACTTTCTAACGAAGAGGCATCTTCTTTATCTGAGTGTCTATCAGATGCTAATGCTTCTGTTTCTGGTCCCCAGTATATATCCTTGTTTGGGTGCCAAATATCCTCACGCCCATATGAAAAACCAAATGTTTTAAATCCTGTTGATTCATAGCCAATGTTTCCAGCTAAGATCATAAGATCAGCCCAGCTAATCTTGTTTCCATATTTTTTCTTAATCGGCCATAAAAGTCTTCTNGCTTTATCTAAGTTAGTATTATCAGGCCAAGAATTTAAAGGAGCAAATCGATGATCACCGGTTCCACCGCCACCTCTCCCATCAGCAGTTCTATAAGTACCAGCAGAGTGCCAAGCAAGCCTAACCATTAATCCTGCGTATGTCCCCCAATCAGCTGGCCACCAATCCTGACTTTCTTTCATTAATTTATGCATATCAGCTTCTAATGCTTTAAAATCTAATTTTTTTACTTCTTCTCTNTAATTATAAGTACCATTAAACGGTTTTGTTTTTTGATCATGTTGATGGAGAATATCTAGATTTAAATTTTTAGGCCACCAATCAGTTGATGACTTCTCCATATTTGAATTAGCTCCGTGAGCAACGGGACATTTGGCTTCGCTCATTTTTCTCTCCTACTTAATTAATATTGAAATCATTAAAATTTAACCTGTAAGTAAGTCAACAATACGAATTGTCTCTGTTAATAATTTACAAAAATCCTTGAAATTATTTGCTTTTAAAGAACTGGTTATACAAAATGTAGGCAGCAAACATTCCAATAACTTGACAACTAATAAAAAATATTACAGTGGAGGGATTNATACCCGTAAATGACTCAGTAAACATTCTAGCAATTGTTACAGCCGGATTTGCAAAACTTGTAGATGATGTAAATATAAGAGCTGCTGTAATATAAATACCAACATTAAATGAAACTACATTTTTACCATCTGCTCTCGATAAAAGTATGACCAATAACAATCCAGTTGCAGCAAAAATTTCGGAAATATATATATTTGCTCCACTTCTTATATTTGAAGAGATCTCAATTACATTTAATCCAAAAATATAATTTGCAAAAAGTGTGCCTAGTACAGCTGCAATAATTTGTATTAGTACATAAAGAAATAAATCCTTAGAACTCAAATCTTTTTGTAAGAAAAATATAATTGAAACAATAGGATTAAAATGAGCTCCAGAAAAATTTGCAAATATTCTTATTATAA
>FUFK010063633.1_pt1 | contig 15443 bp, 23 predicted proteins | sample 1021851 | NCBI WGS metagenome assembly FUFK01 (sample SAMEA51879418, study PRJEB19060) | metagenome | reverse complement strand
TGGTCAACCGTTCCCTTGCCCACCCTGCAGTAGCGGCCACTGCAGCATGCAATGGGGCATCGCTGCACTGCAGCACGCTCTCTGCATGCACTGCAGAACACGAACCACGCCCCCGGGGCACATCACGCTATACATATCTCCAAAAAATGTACGAGGCAGTTTCGGGTGTTAAGTTAGGCAAGACCCGATGATGGCCGTATGGGTTGTCCTGTTTGTGAAAAGAGAATGGAGCAGGGCTTCGCAGACTGCGAGAAGCAGCGTGAGAAGTTGCAAGCCAACAACCAGCGTTTGACCATAGTGCTGACAGTCCTTGCGACATTGGTTGGCAAGGAGATGTTTGACTATGCGGTCGGGATATCGGAATCAGTTGAGCAGGCGATCACCCAAGAAACGACTCAGCCAGCAGGCTCAAAAGGCTTTGCTGCGAGCGTACGGCCTCCAGCCGAAGGAAATGAGATCCTGCTGGTTCAAAGCCAGAACGTACCCCTATTTCCTGATCTACCAGCACTTACGCCAACGCTTGGGCAGCATGCTTCAATGGAGCCGATCTTTCTTCCAGAGGTGAGTCCGATGATGTTATTTGGGCTGATGCTTACGCCGTCCCGCAAGAGAAACCCATGAAACGTGCCCGCAAACGAATGAAGAAAGCAGTCTCCCTCTCCATCAAGCGTGGAGAAAAGAAGCCTGTTTCTCAGGGTGCTGGGCTTACTGCCAAAGGCAGGGCCAAATACAACCGTGCAACTGGCAGCAATCTCAAGGCTCCACAGCCCGGTGGTGGCAAACGTAAGAAGTCGTACTGCTCCCGCTCTGCCGGTCAGATGCGTATGCACAACATCAACTGCTCTAAGACACCCAAGAAGAGAATCTGTGCCGCTAGACGGCGTTGGAAGTGCTAATGAAACACATGAAAAAGCGTATGGCTAAGGCCATGAAAACCCACATGATGTATAAGAATGGCAAGGCTGTGAAGGTGAGTACCCGAGAGCAGCACTTGCGACTTATGAAGAAGGGTTACGGGCACAAGCCCGGAAAAAAATGAGCAAGAACAGACCGACAAATCCATCGTTATGGAGCCGAGCGAAGTCGCTGGCAAAATCTAAGTTCAAGGTCTACCCCTCCGCATACGCCAACGGATGGGCTGCAAAATGGTACAAGTCCAAAGGTGGCGGTTGGAAAAAGGGATAAGCAATGAAAAAAGATAAAATTGAACTCGTCAAGCCGGATGCCAAGGGGGTTGGGCGTAAAACAAAAATGAGCCTGAAGGGTCGTTTCAAAAAAGCCCTGAAGGGTAGGTTTGGTTTTCCAAACGTTAGTTTCTTGATGGACAAGCAAAAGAAAGACTTGAGCATCAAATCTGCACGCAAACGGATGGATGAACGCAACGCCGCCAAAAAGGCTGGTGCAAAGAAGTAATGGCACGCATGGCAAACACTGGCGGTGGACTCCGCCAATGGTTTGCCCAGAACAAGGGTAAGGGCTGGGTCGATTGCAAGACTGGCAAACCTTGTGGGCGAAAATCGGCAAAGGGTGGGTCTAAGCGGCCCTACCCCGCCTGTCGCCCCACCATGGCTCAGTGCAACGCTTCCAAGAAGAAGAAAACTGGCCCAGCCCGCATCAGTTGGAAGAAGGGCGTGAAGAAGGCTAGCAAGCGTGCGTGATTACAAACGCGAGTACGGCAAGTTCCACAGCACCCCCGCTGCCCGAAAGGCTCGGTCGATGCGTGTTATGGCTCGTCGCAAGAAGAAACTGAAGGTTGGCGACCCCCGGGAAGTTGACCACAAGAAGCCACTGAGCAAAGGTGGCGGCAACGGCTCTGACAACCTGCGTGTCACAAGCAGGTCTAAGAACCGTAAAAAGGGCAATCGTGCATGAACCGAGCGGACATCAAGGTCGAACTGCAAGAAGCAGGCAAGTGGGATGAATATCTTGCATTGCGTGAACAACTAAAAGCAGAAGGAGTTACTCCAAAAGAGGCAGCAGTTAGAGCGTATGAGCAAATCGGAAAGGTACAACCCGTCCAAAGACCCGGAGTTTCTAAAGCACCGAAAGCGTGTCCGTATGCTCAGTTGTCCCTTGCTGCCCCGAAAGGTAGTTGCTCAGAGCGAGAGGCTGCGGCATTTGTGTTTGAATTCGCGGCAGTACCCGTTGAAAGGATTCCGGGGGATGTTGTTCCGAGCAAAGGTGCTGTTGGTCTTCTCAAATGGGTGCAGACTTCGCCTTCAAATGCTGCAACTTTTTATTCGTCGATCTGGGCGAAACTGATGCCATCACGCACACAACTCGATGCAGAAGCACGCTTTTCCGATGATGGGAAAGGAGAACTGGAAATTATCTCGCGGCTGGAGGAAACCTTTGAGCCAGAAGAAAACCCAGTGCAAGTGCAGAAAGTGCCAGAAGGTGCTGCCGGGCAACCAGTTCCCATGGAACAAGAAGCCGAACGGTAAGACGTACCCCAACCGCATCTGCAAGGAGTGCCAGAGATGGGAAAAGATTCAAAAAAAGTACGCCATGACTCAGGAAATGTGGTGGGATCTTTGGAATCAGCAGGGCGGCATAGACCCGATCACGCAGGAAAAGTTAGATTCTCGAAAGTGTCATGTAGACCACTGCCACAAGACTGGGAAGATTCGTGGCTTGCTGAACGGATCTACCAACAGAGCACTCGGGTTCTTTCGAGAAGATCCAGAGGCGTTCAGAAGAGCGATTGATTACCTTGCCGGAACATCCGTACTCACATCTAGTACCGAAGCAAATGCTGGCGAATCTGGCGTTTCGCCGGAAGGTGCTTGAGGAAGCAAAGGGCAGTCCAAGTGCTCAAGAAGAACTTTGGAAGATGTGTAATCGTGACATCTTTTTTTATGTCAACGTGTTCGGCTACACCCTCGACCCACGGTTGGATCCTGCAGCCAGACCTTTCATTCTGTACCCGTTTCAAGAAGAAGCCATTGATGCCATGTGTGAGTCGATTGACGAGGGACACGACCTTGCCATGGTCAAGTCCCGGGACATGGGTGCTTCTTGGTTGACCACGACTGTCTTTGCTTGGTACTGGCACTTCAAACCCCTGAAATCACTTCTGCTTGTCAGCCGCAAAGAAGGTCTGGTAGATTCGCCGGGCAACAGTGCAAGTCTTTTTGCAAAGATTGACTTTTTTCTCGAACACCTGCCGGGCTGGCTTGTACCCAATCTGACCCGCACCAAACTCAGATTGACCAACGATGACAACGGATCTGCAATCACTGGAGAATCTACGACGGGTGACGTGGCACGGGGTGATCGTAAAACCTGCATCGCACTTGATGAGTTTGCGAGCGTGGAAAATGGTGGTCAGGTGCTTGCAGCAACCGCTGATGCCGCCAACACCCGATGGTTCATCAGCACTCCCAAAGGCAGCGGTAATGCGTTTTATGACCTTGTGCACTCAGGGCGGACAAGAACTCTCAAGTTTCACTGGACGCAAGATCCCCGAAAAAATGCAAATCTGGAGTATGGCCCAGATGGAAAACCAACGAGTCCGTGGTATCAGAACGAACTTAAACGGCGAACCCACCCCGTAGAAGTCGCTCAGGAACTTGACCTCGACTTTGCAGGCTCTGAGTATCTGTTCTTCCCGCCGGACTTGGTAGACAAACTTGAGGCCAAGTCTGCCGCACCTTCAAGACGCATGACCCTGATTGCCGATGAAGGTGGCGTGCCTATCGAAATACAAACACACCCCAGCGGGCCAATCCAGTTGTGGGTCGAACTTGATGACCACAACCGACCGCCCATGGACTGCGACTATGTGGTTGGGGTTGATATTGCTGCAGGAACCGGCAGCAGCAACTCCGTTGCAAGCGTTGCACGCAGAGATACTGGGGAAAAAGTTGCAGAGTTTGCAACTGCAAACATGCGGCCAGACCAGTTTGCAAAAACCGTGGTAGGACTTTGCAGGTTCTTTAAAGGCGGGTCAAAACTTGGTGCGTTTCTCGTCTGGGAGGCCAACGGGCCGGGTCGAATCTTTGGCGACACGGTTATGGAACTGGGCTACGGCAACATTTACTTCCGACGCAACGACAAGTCTGTATCAAACAAAGCATCAAACGTGCCGGGCTGGTACAGCACTAGAGAAGAGAAGGTAGCCCTGCTTGGTAATTACCGTCAGATGTTGGCAAATGATAACTTTCACAATCCGTCAAGGGATGGAATCAAGGAGTTGCGAGAGTATGTCTTTAGCCAAACAGGTGGCGTAGTCCACAGCCGTAGCCGCTACGCTGCAGACCCGTCTGGTGCAAAAGATAACCACGGGGATAGAGTTATTGCAGATGCTTTGGCTGCAAAAATGACTATGGGAACCCCGCTTCCGAAGATTGAAGAGTCAAGACGCGAAGAATACGGCAGTTTGGCGTACCGCCGTGTAGAACGCAAAAACCGCAAGAAGGCTAAAACATGGTAGAAGTCGGCAAAATCAAACTTTCCAGACTCAAAGCGGCGGTTAGTCACAGCCGCAGACGGCTTGAACCGTACCGCGTTCGTCGTGTTGCAGCGTTGAGAGAGTATGTAGGCCGTAATTACTCGGATCAAGGTGCTCCAGACCGCGTGCCAGTCAACTTTATCGAGTTGGCAATCAACATTTACTCACGCCAACTGGCCTCTTCGCGGCCTGCAGTCACCATCTACACCCGTCAGAAGCAGTTGCAAATCTTTGCCAAGGAGTTTGAGTACGCCGTCAACCACCTTCTGAAGGAACTTGACTTTGAAACAACCCTAAGAACAGCAACAGTTGACGCTTTGTTCAGCGTAGGCATTGTGAAAACTGGTGTTTGTGAGCCGCAAAACGCTATTCGTGGCTTTTTGCTGCGTGCAGGCCAGCCATTTGCAGAAACTATCTCGCTTGATGACTGGGTACACGACATGAATGCTCAACGCATGGATGAATGTGCGTTTATGGGCAACAGATTCCGTATTCCGTTGAAAGCAGTCAAAGAATCAGACCTGTATATCAACACCGATAAAGTTGTAGCAGTTAAGAGGAGTAGAACCAATGAGTCGGGCGACCCGAAAGCGTTTTCGTTCTCAAGTGAAAGCGTGTACGAAGCGGACGAAACGTACGAATATGCGGAACTCTGGGAGTTGTGGTTGCCCCAAGAGCAAAAAATCGTAACGATGGCGGCTGACGAGACTGGTCAGCCACACACTTTGATCCGAGAAGTTGATTATGACGGCCCAACCGAAGGCCCGTACCACTTTTTGTCGTATTCAGACGTTCCGGGCAACACCATGCCGCTTCCGCCAGTCGCAACGCTGATCGACATGCACGAACTAAGCAATACTTTGTTCCGCAAACTGGGTCGGCAGGCTGAAAGGCAGAAAGACATTGTTGGATTCCGAGGTTCTGCAGAAGCGGACGCAAAAGCCCTGCAAAATGCTGCAGATGGCGAGATGATTCGCATGGATGACCCCGATGCAATGAAAACATACAAGTTTGGCGGCATCGACCAGTCCACTCTGGGCTTCATGCTGCAAACCAAAAACCTGTTTACCTACCTTGGCGGCAACCTTGACGCTTTGGGTGGCCTTGCAGCACAGTCAGACACGGTTGGACAGGACAAACTGCTTACGCAGTCCGCCTCAAACCGTGTTTCGGACATGCAAGCACGAACGGTCGCGTTTGTGAAAGAGGTTGCAACAGCAGTTGCTCAGTACCTGTTTGATGACCGCATGGTCAAACTAGAACTTGAAAAGAGCGTAGGTAAGTCTGGGGAATACAAGGTTCCGTTTATCTACGACGGCAGCAAAAAAGAGGGTGAGTTTGTAAATTACGCTGTTGATGTGCAGCCACACTCCTTGCAGCAGAGCACCCCGGGCATGAAACTGCAGGCACTGACGCAGGTTATGCGTGGGTTTATCCAGCCATTGTTGCCAAACATGCAGCAGCAGGGCTTGGCAGTTGATGCTCGCAGACTGGTTGATCTGCTTGGCGAATACACTCAGTTGCCTGAACTGGCATCTTTGATTGTGGATGCCAAAGGTCAACCCACCCCAACTCAAGCAGAGCAGGCCAAGCAGGCTGGTTCTGCACCATTCAAGCAGACTGAGAATGTCCGCGTCAACAAGCCCGGTGCAACGCAGCAGGGGCAAGACCAGATGATGAGCAGGTTGCTACTCACTGGTAAAGGCGTGCAGGACAGTGAGGCTGCATCTATTTTGAGGCCATCTGAATAATGCCAACCTATTGCTACGAAAAGCCTGACGGCGAAATCATCGAAAAAATTATGACCATCTCTGAGATGGAAGAGTTCGACAAGAACCCAGTGCTTGACGGCGAAACCGTGAAGCGTCGGGTTGATGTTGAGATGCGTGGGCACAGCGACGTGAACGACGTGTGGCGACAGCCAATCATGTCTGAAGGTGCTGGATGCCACCCATCACAGGTCAACGAAATGAAACAGCATGCCGCCAAACATGGGGTCAATACTGACTACACCAAGGATGGTCGGGCAATCTTTACGAGCCGGTCGCATCGTGCAGCGCACCTCAAGGCTTTTGGTATGCACGATAGGAATGGTGGCTATGGCGACTGACGAAAACATTGAAGCAGCAGAAGGCGAAGAAATCGTCGAAGAAGAAGTCCTGACTCCAGAGGATCAGGCCCGCGAACAATTAGATTTTGATGATCCAGAAGATGACATCCAGCAGGAGCATCTGCAGGACTACATCGAAGAGCGAACCAGTGAGCACGAGCAAGAAGACCTTGAAGACGATGCTGACTACGGTGACGATGACTATGACGATCTGGTTGACCGTGCACTAGATGTAGGTCTTGAGCCAGAAGACATCGACGAACTTGGCTCAGTTGAGGCAATCGAGAACTACATCAGTATTGCCCAACGTCAAATGAGTGAAGTTGAGGAAGATGAAGAAGAAGAACGACCAGACTTCTCGCTCGATTACGAACTTCCAGAGGACACCCCTGAAGAGGTTCGTTCTGCAGTCGAGGGCTTGGTTGGCAAACTAGAAGAGAAACTGGCGAACTTTGAGCGTGTTTTTGGAGATTTTGAGAATCTGCAAGAAAATGCAGCAGTTGAGCAGACTGAGGCTCAGTTCGATCAGATGATTGATGATGTAGGTGATTCGTTTTCAGGGCTGTTCGGCTCTGGGCCTACAGAAGAACTCGCTGATGACAGTGCGTTCTTAGAGAATCGAGTCCTTTTGATTGAGGAGATGAACGCTATTGCAGCGGGCTACGAGTCGCAAGGTAGGGAAGTGCCAGCAGAGCCTGACCTAATGCGAAAAGCCATTGCATCAGCGTTCTCTGAGGATCGGGACGAGATTCAGGCAGCACAAATGCGTACTGCCATTAACAATCGCCGCGAGGCGTTCACTTCGTCCCCGACCCAACGACGCGGAAGAGCATTGTCCCCAGAGGCTGCTGCCAAGCAATCGGTGAGGTCATACATGGAGAAGGCTGGACTGCTGAACGGGATTGACGATCCGAATGATTTCTAACACCTAAGAAAGAGGTAATCACATGGCACTGCAAGCCGCACAAATTGCTGACCTGATTACCGTGACCCTTCGGGATCTTGGACGGCTGAAGTTTACGGAAATTGCGTCAACCCTTACGGATTATGTCGCTCTTCCCAACATCCTTCAGAAGTATAAGGTTCAGTACCAGTCTGGTCACGGGATTCAGTGGAACGTCATGTTTGCGCAATCCGACGCTGCAAAGAACGTCGGTCTGTACGAATCTGACAATGTGAACATCGCAGACATTATGACCACGGCAAACATCCCGTGGCGACACTGCACAACCAACTACGCTTTCGAGCGTCGTGAGATCCAGATGAACAGCAATCCTGCACGGATTGTTGAACTCGTCAAGACTCGCCGTGCAGACGCGATGCTGTCACTTGCTGAATTGATGGAAACCAACCTGTGGTCTTCCCCATCAGCGTCCAGCGACAGCCTGAAGCCTTTTGGCATCCCACACTGGATTCAAGCACCCGGTACTAGCAGCGACGAGGGCTTCCTCGGTAAGAACCCATCAGGTTTCTCAGACACCGCTGGTATCGACTCTGATCTTGAGAAGTTCTCTGGCTGGCGTAACTACGTCGCTGCCTACGCGAACATCAACAAGACCGACTTGATCCGCAAGTGGCGTAAGGCTGCTGTCTTTACTAACTTCAAGTCTCCAGTTCCACACGCTTCCTACAACACCGGCAACAACTACGGCTACTACACCAACTACGCCGTGATTGGTCGATTGGAAGAGGTTCTTGAGGCCCAGAACGACAACCTTGGCAACGACATCGCTTCCAAGGATGGACTTCTGCAATTCCGTCAAAACCCTGTTGTCTATGTTCCTAAACTGGACGCAGAAACTACTAACCCGATCTACGGCATCAACTGGGGCGTTCTCAAGCCTGTCTTCCTGTCCGGTGAATGGATGAAGGAAGAAGGGCCGAACACTGTTCCCGGTCAACACACCACGTTCCAAGTCTTTGTTGACTGCACTTTGAACTACATGTGTACCGATCGCCGTCGTCTCTTCCGTCTGGAAACGGTCTAAGGAAGGAATGAATAATGGCTGTACGTTATGATTCTGGAATGGCTGGGGGCTTCTCGTTCCCAATCACTACCCCTCAACGGCAATACATGTCTTTTAATGATTTCAACGGTGGTCAAAACTTTGACGCTGACGAAACCATTACTTTGACTCAAGCCGGTTCACAAGGAACTATGACACAAGATCGCACCGTCCACGGTGGGGTTGCACTGTTTAGTTCTGGCAACAACGGTGATGGCAATGGTGTCAATGTTCAAATGGGTGAAATCATTGAACTTGACGAAGCCGGGGATCTCTTCTTTGAGGTTCGCGTCCGATTTGCTGCAACCGCTGGCACGTCCTCGTTGACTAACGAGCAATTCATTGGTCTTGCAAAGACTGGCACTACTGCTGTCATTGCAAGCGACACAATGGGTAACGTTGGTTATCTTGGATTTACGTCAGTTGCTGCTACCCCAACTACCACTGCTGGTTACATTCAACTTGTCGCTAAAAACGCGGCTGGTGCGACCATCAATGGTGCTGGTGCTTCACACATCAAGATTGACACTGCTGCAAACGGCGGTGTAGGTGTTGATGACTTCGTGCGTCTGGGTATCGTTGTCCGAAATGGCTCGGCCCAAGCGTTTGTGAACGGCGAAAAGACTGGAGCAGCAATCACAGGTCTGCCTACTGGCGAACTTATGGAACCAACATTCGTTGCGCAAGCCGACGATGGTTCTCTCGTTGGTAAGCAACTTGTTGATTACTACTTGATCAGTTGTGGCCGCTCTTCGACCGCTCTCTAAGGTTGCTTAGATGAAGTACGAAGCACAAAAGCAGCGCATGATGGATGAAGCCAAGTCCGGTTCCGGCGGCGGCAAATCAAGCAAGCGAAAGCGAAGCAAGATGAAGTCCAAACTCATGCAACTCAACAAGACCAAGTTCTCTGGGAAAATGACACTGTCCCAGCGAAGAAAGAACGACTGATGTCATGGATTGGTCTATCCCGCTTGCAATCGGCAACATTGTTGTCGTGATAGGCGGGGTGGTCTGGGCATTTGCGAGACTTTCTGCAAGTATGGCAACTTTGACAAGGAGCATTGAGCGTCTTGACACTACGGTTGAAAATCTTGCAAAGCACAGTGTGGATCACCACATTCGCATTTCTGCTCTTGAGTCTCGCGTCCTGCAAGACCAGCCCGTTGAGTAATTTGGCGAAAGCCCCGGAGGTTTTGTCACCTCCCCCTTTACAAACTCCCCTCGACCCACTCGTTTGGGTCGGGGGGATTTCCATACTGGGCGGACTGGTACTGATGACCGTGACTCGGTTCATCGGCCTGCCGCTCAGAGGAGCACTTCCGATGATTACGGGAGTGGGCCTGATTCTGCTGGCGTTCATCGTGGAACGCTACGCGGACTACATCCTGCTNCCCACGGCGATAGCCAGCGGCGTGGTNGCAACNGCAACGGTTCTTGGTTCTGGCTGGAAGTTATGGAAACACNGATGGATTCTATTTCCGCTTGGNTCGACTCGTTCTTCGCCAGCACCGGAGCCTTCTTCTTCTTCTACGTCCTCGGCGGAGTGACTGGTCGCCCGCTCTACGACTGGGTAATGAGCAAGGTGCGTAAGTAATGGCAGAGGTATACCGACACACATTCACGTTTACTGGTAGCGACAACACTGCTCAAACCAGTGGCCTGCACTCGGGCATGATTATTGGTGTGTTTGCAGAACACAGTGCATCCAGCGATGCAACTTTCACTTTGAAGGACGATCTTGGCTACAACCTTTTGGGTAGTGGCGGCACGTCCGGCAATGTCAATGGCAGTGGAGCCGCTACGCAAATTGACCAAGAAACTATGAATGGCACTGCGATTGCTGGCAACATTGTTTGCGACCCAACTAACAACGCTGGAACCCTGACTGTAACAGTCCTAATTGCACCATGAGCCTGACCGTAGACTACGCCGTTCTTGAGCAAGAAATTGCTAGTGCACTTGGCCTCGCTACCAGCGATGCCGAGGTTGATCGCATTATGAACCGTGGTCTGCGGCAGTTCTACACCCCAGAACCTTTGCCCGGCGAACGGGTTGGACACCGCTGGTCGTTTCTCAAGACTGAGGAGACTTTGACCACGCACGCTGCAACTACTACTGCAACTATTACGATTCCGAGCGATAACACTGATCGTGTAAACATTACCACTGGCAGTCTATTGACTACCGATGCTCTGTCTATCTCGCACATTTCATTGGTTAACAGTGGCACTACCACAAAACATTTGGTCAGCAGCGTTACAAACTCAACGACACTTGATCTTACGGAGGCTCCCGGATTCACAGGCTCAGGAATTTCGTGTACGGTTCATTACAACGGAACGTACGCTCTGCCCGCCACATTCGCTGGCATCGAGGGAACGATCGCTTACGACAGTTTCTTCGGGACAGATCCTCAGCGGAGCGACATGACAATCGAGGTCACGGACATCACAAGGCTTCGTGACAAGTTCCAGTACCTTGATGACCGCGATGACAAGCCGCTGGCGGCTGCTGTGTTCACGACTGGTGCAACTGGCACTGCAGGCACGTCGCACCGCCTTCAAATCTATCCAATCCCAGATGCAGCGTACCGCCTGCGGTATGTGCAAATCAATGAGCCATCTGCAGTTGCAAGCGGTCAGACCCCATTAGGCGGCGACCTGCACGGCGAAACCATCTTGGCTTCATGCCTTGCAATTGCAGAGCACAAAATTTTTCCAAACTCCCCGCACCGCTACCGCGAGCAATACATCAACCGTTTGCGTGCAAGTGTGGAACTAGATCGTCAAGCCTACACCACCGAGAATCTTGGGTACAACGGCGACCCCTCGGATCATAAGTTTACTGACGCTAACTTCAAGCGCATCCTCCGTAGGCCGGATGTAAGCGTCACAGTCAATGGGACACAATACTAATGTCTGGACATAACATTATTCAGCAACTTGGCGACACTATCGCCGCGTACACAGAAGATGCCGATTTGAAAGGTATGCCCCTTTTTGTGGTCAGCGATGCTGCACCTGTAGAAGGCACTGACGCAGGATGGATCTGGCTTAAAACTAGCGGATCTGATGGTGCTGCACGTCTTTACCTGTCTGATAACCCTGCCGACAAGAGTTGGGCCGCAGTAGACGCTACCGACCTCTAAGGAGTAAGCCATGGCAGTCAATATTGCAAGGCCAACAACGGCTCTCGCAGCCGGTACGGGCCTGTATGGCAATGATGCGGGATCTGGTTCTGCTGAAGGCGTTATTAACGCCAACGGCTCTGAATTTGCAATCAAAGCATTTTCTGTTGATTTGTCATACAACATCCCAGTAGTCGAAGTTACCGGCAGCGGTGACACTGCAGCCACTTTTTTGACTGGCAAAGTTCCTGCAGGCACTTTTAAAATTACTGGCTGCATGGTTGTGCAAGCGGCACTTGGTATTGCAAAACTCAAAGACCAAGACACGTTTTCTGAGGCTGGTGGCGTTGCTAACGCAACCGTTACTCCAGATGCAAAGTTGACTTTGGCATTTGGTGGGCATGCAGACAACGACGCTCACATCACAAACGCACCTGTTTACATAGAAGGCATTCAAATACAGCACCGTGTTCGACAAGGTGCTATCGTGGGCGTGGTTCTTTCAGGAAGGTTTAGCGGTGTCGCAATTTGATGCAGATCAACAGTTTGAGCAGTTGAAAGACATGTCTGCAGAGATGTTTACTCTGCCGTCTGAACTGCCTGAACCTGTTGAGTTGCCTGAGCAGCAGCCGTTTCCGCCGCAGGGTGGGGGTTTGCCGGATTTCTTTGCAGCCCAAAAGGAAGCACAAGAGGCAGAACGCATGAATGGAGGCGACCAAGCCGCCTTGCTTGAAGCCATTCGTGAACTGCCTGACCGCATTGTTGAAGCACTAAGGAATGGCTGATGGGTGTTCTAATCACAGGTGTTGCAACCGGTGCAGCGGCACGCTGGACTTCTAGTGTTGGCGGGCCAAACAGCCGTCAAACGCAGGCTTACTACAGATATGACCCTGCAGTAGAAAATGACGAGGGCGATCTTCTGCACGATGCCAAGCGTTCTTTCACAAGCCACTTGCTCAGAAACAGGTCGGTTGGTCGAAGAATTGCGTCAGACTGCCACCAAGCGGACTATCTGTACCTGTTTTTAGACAGTATCACCGCAAAGGTTGTCAAACCGGGTTTGATTTCCTTGGTTGCCATGTACGGTGGATCTGCCCAGCAGCCTCAAACGACAGGTGTAACTTCTGACACTGTAATGATTTACACCAAGGGTGCGGTTGACTCTCTGTACCCCGGGGAGTTTTATGGTTTTCCTGACGAAACACTTATTAATCAGGACATAGACGAAAGCCCCTTGGATATCAATTTGGATGTGCACCGTATTGATGCGTTCCAACGCTCACCATTTACCCGCAGCATGCTTTCATACAAGCCCACAATCATAGATGTTAAGGGTGCTCTCGAACAGTCGTGGGCAAGCAAGGTTGGCCGTACAAACGCAAACATTTTTTCTGCCTATTTAGGGGATGATTTTGGTGTTCGGTATTTCGGTGCAAACCGCGTGCGTCTAAACGGTTTTACTTCTGTTCCAAAACCACTACTTTCAGGTGATGGTGGAATTGCTTGGGCGACTACCTTTGACTTTACAATTTGTTCAACACAATTTGTTGACCAAGGCATTGAGGTGTTTGAGGAAACCGCCGGGGGGGATGATCCTAGACAGCGTGCAAAGATTGTGTATCTTGACCAGTACGAAAGGGTAGGCTTCCCTACGTTCTACACGCCATGAGTCTGCAACCATTCAGTTACGATTTTGCAAGAGAGTTTGAACGCATCAAAACTTTGGTCACAACCCTTGACCAAAAGATGCAGGACTTTTCACGCACCCAAGGCAGCATGTATGACCGGGTGTTTGGCGGCGACGAAGTTCGCCAATTCTTTTTGTTTTGCGATGTTGTTGACGGACAGAAGGGCGAGTCGTACGACCTCAAGCCTGCGTACACGTTTTACGATTTGGAAGAAAACAAAGCGGAACCCGGTGAATCACCAAAGTTACTTAAGGACTTCGGGGTTCCACAGTTTGTAATTGAAGCATTCAATGCTGATGGGTTGGTATCTGGAAAGAACTGTGTTGACTTCCGCTACTCCGACGCAACTAGAAACTTGCACGGCGTAAACGCTCCGCAAGACACAGAAGGTGCTATTGCTGTTTTAGACATTGACTCGTCTGTAGAAAATGATGAAGGCCCGGGATCGGTGCTTGCAATGTTTACAAGAAAGCCAGACGGTGACGTGCACGTCGGCTTTTATGCAAAGAACGACCTTGAGGTTTTGTGTGGAAACACGCAGCCTCCAGAAGGATTCAGACGAAATGGCAGCACTTTGCGGATTCCTCCATCACAACGAACTGGCATGATGAGCCGGTTGCGTCGTGCAGTGAGGGGATCTACCGATGACTATTAATCAAAAACTTGCGTGTTGCGTTTGCAATAGACCACAACGTGTACCCTGCGGTAGATGCAACACAAACGATTGCACCTGCAACCAAGTTGAAATGACAGATGTCAAAACACCAAAGCCGCCAGTTACGTCTTTGGCTTTTGAAGTTGCAGACATAACAATCGGTGAAGAGACAACACTAGGCAGAGTATCGTCTAACTGGGCACACTACTGGCCTAAGCAACTGCAGTTTGTCAACGAACATGGCAATGAAGAAGGGGGCAATGCTGGAAACCGCATGGTGTTCAGCCACTTTCGATATTGGATTCAAGGCTACCGTTTTGGCGATTTGTTGAGGCAACTGGCTGGCTTTTTATCGCCATGTTACGTCGGTTCAAAAATCGGTACAGAGCCAAAAGAATACAGTTACTCACAAGTTCCCTGCCCCGGCACTGGTCAAACATTTGACTTTGGCAACCCCGGTAATTTTCTTACTCCTATTGGGGAGTGCCCTCCGATCACAGGCAACTGCAGAAGCACCTTTTGCAATTGGTATGAGGACTTCTATTTGCAAGGGTGGACTCCAAGCAGAACTTGGCAATGGCAACCAGATTCATGCAGCAACCAGTCACTTGGGGGCACAACATACGTCATTGAAATGGATTGGCCTTGTGTAGAAACGCAAGAAGCGTTTGATAAAGCACAACAGAAGTATGACTTTGGGCAGGCACAGTTGCAGGTTGCAACAGATTTCTGCAACAACAACCCAAACGACCCTGACTGCAACAGCGGCAATCCAACAGGTTGCAGAGAACTCTGCCACCCTGCAGCAAAAGACTTGATTGGAGCACAACCGCCGTCACTTTCTGCTTGCATCGAAGCCTGCCCATCTCAAGCAGTTTGCAACTATGACGATGCTGTTTATCCAGAGGTTCAGTACCCAGACGGTGCAGTAGATCCGTTTGGTTGGTATGTCCCACAAAACATCACCTGCTTAACGCCAACAGAGGATAGTGCAGGCGATGGGTGCTCCTTCAATATCCAGCCCGTTGAGGACAACTGGAGAGCAAAGCAAAACTGCTACCACCAGTGTGGTTTCGGATGCCCGTCCCAGCAGTGTTGTTTGGTGGAGTGTTTCGATAGCCAGTGTTGCGACCAGTTGTTGTATAACCCCAACGACCCAACAGAAACCGTTTATTACAACAATGACGGCTGCATTACCGATGAAACTGGTGCTCTGATGGGTGGGTGGAGTGCAGAAACAGGACTTCGGTGCAGCCGACCAGAAGATGACTGCATTGTTTATGAAAATGGCATACCCCAGTTACGGATAAAAGGTTGCCGCAGTTACCCTCCCAGCAATTCCTACCGTACATGCACTGGTGGTGATCCCTGCTGCAGAAACGGGGAAGGCCCGGTGGGTGGAGA
>FUFK010043616.1_pt1 | contig 15447 bp, 19 predicted proteins | sample 1021851 | NCBI WGS metagenome assembly FUFK01 (sample SAMEA51879418, study PRJEB19060) | metagenome | reverse complement strand
TGTGAGTAACTCCCATTCTTGTAGCCAATCTCACGATTTGCATCTTTTAAATTTTCTATGTCTTCTAATACTTTATCCATTTGTTTTCTTAAAAATTCTATGTTTACTTTATTTAACGCCATGTTTTCTATGTGTTTGTTTAACTTATCCGTAGTTTTATAAAGATCTTCGATCATCATGTACTGCTCAGAATCAGCGGGTAGTGAACCTAGTTGTCCACGTGGCCATTTGATTCTAAACTCTGTATTCTCCTCAAGATCTTTTTCCATTATTTGTATACGAGTGTCTGCAACATTAAGACGTTCTATGATTTGAAAATAGCCCATGGTGCCGAGTGCTACGATTATGATGAGGCTAGCAACCGTCTTCATTGGCATTTGGACGGCTGCCTCCTCAGATATGTTGAGTGGTTTGTTAGACATAAATTATGACCAAAGCCAATCTTTGATTTTTTTAAATGGCCAACAGATTATATTCCAAACCCATTTAATTACTTTTTTTACCATATCATTATCCTCCTTTATAATTGGGTGTGTGCAAGTTCTACAATCGCAATCATACCCGATACATTGGTTAGTGTTAATATAGGGTCCAACTCCTTTACAATGACAAGGATGTAAACACAATGTACAATTTANCANTTCCATCNTCTTCTNGCCTGTCNTANTCTTGAGTTNGGATNNTTTNNNGNTTTNGNANATGCTCTTTTNANTTGTCCNNNNGATCTNGCGCANNAAGATTTTCTACGTTTNGCAGCTTTNGANCCNNNTTTNACTTTNCCTGTNACNGCTGTTTTTAATTTTGATCCTGGGTTTGCNCTTCGATATGCAGCAACACCAGCTCTTGTCATTCCAGCNCCNNNTTNNGTNGGTCTAAAATTNTTTTTATTTCTNGCAGGCATNACATCACCACCNCTNGAATAACCCGANNNTTTCAAGTCCTGTTTTCATTCTTNCTGCTTTCTCCTTAAAATTTTTACTCGTTGNTGCCAACACCAAACANTAAGTTTTGATGCATACTTNTCAATAAAAATAATAATTNTTTCATACATNTTACGTAAACGTAATAGTTACTCCGCCAGTTCCTGCAATNGTNGCNTGAATACCNTCTNNAAATAAAATACCAGANCCNGGNANATACATATCNANACCNTCTTCNCCAAAAAGATAAGTAGCNATNATNGTNCCNGTAGCACCACCAGTTCTNAANATAATNGANCCACTTGNACTATTACCTTTNCCTTGNATAGATGTAAGTCTTGCTCTTCTNTTTNNAGGAACCATTTGTGCCGTAGCAGTTGCGTGGGCTACCGACTGGTCTGATGTAAAACTTCCGCCNCCACTCATAATTATCCTGGGTTAGATGTTGTCATGTTAGGTCCTGAATACTTATCTGTCAATAAAGTTACTGCCGCAACATTTGTTACTGTTGAAGCAAAAATACCTTTTGGAAATAAGATACCATCTTCAGGAAAATTAAAATTAATTACATCACCTGTTGGAACATCTACTGTTAGTAAATTAGTTCCCCCTGCTTGGCTAGTTGTATTCAAAACAACGTTTCCTGCTCCATTACCGTCAGAAGCAACAACAATACCTCTTAATCTTACAGGTTGCGCTATAACAGCTGTAGCACCTGCTGCTGTAAATCTTGTTGCTTGTATATCACTTTTAAAAGCCATAAATTCTCCTAGTTCGTGGCTCCCGAAGGAGCCACTAGTTTATTATTATTGAGCATCAAAAGGTGTAGCTACTGTACCATCACCAATCAATAAACCCTCAACTAAATATTTATTTGCTGCAATTGCAGTAAATTTAATTCTTGAACCAATTAAGCCACCTGTAGTAGCATTACCAGCTCCAGCTTCTCCATTTAAATTTACTTCATTGTCAGCTGCTGCAGGCACGAAAAATGCTTTTGCAACTGCTGTGTTGTCAACACCAAGTGAGATACCACCAACAAATTTATCATCTGTGCTTGCAGTTTTAATTGTACCAGTGAATTCATCTATAAAGATAAGTTCAAAAGTTGTTCCAATTGTGCTTTTGTTATTTGGATCACTTCCTGGTCCTGCTACTGCAGCATCTGCTGTAGAAACTATTGCAGGAATAGTAATTGCAGTTGGTGTTCCAACTGGATCCATAGTTAATACTCTACCTGCATGATCTGCAACAGTTAAATCTGTTGCTGCAGTAAGAGCTATTGAAGCTCCTGGGCCAATAGATTGAAAACCATTTCTCGATCTTACTGGACCATCGAACGTAGTGTTTGCCATAATATTCTCCTTTGTATAGCTTTAATATGTTGTCTCTATACCGTCTGCCTAGCCAGTCAACATATATTATTATTCTAGGTCTTTCTATTATACATAAAAAAAGGGGCGATGTGAACACCGCCCCTTTATGAAATACCGTTAAGTATTTAAGCTATTATGTAGGTAAGTTTCCGTTACCAAATACACATCTTGGATCAGAGAATCCAAAAGAGTATCTTTCTCTAGCTTTGAATCTTACGTTACCAGTATCGAAGTCACCTTCCATAGCAGTTTTGATTGGTGCTCTAACGAATTGTTTAAATCCATTAGGAACATCAGTCATTAAGAAATACGAGTCAGTATCAGTTAGGAAGTTGTTTACAACATACCCTTCTGGAACCATTCCCATGCTTCTTACCGCGTTGATATCGTTATCAGCTGTGCTTGTTCTCATTGGAGATTTCATAATACGCTCTGCAGTAAATTGTAATTCTTTTGGAATTATCATTTTTCTACCTGTAGTAGCGATTCTTAAACCTCTTTCATCAACAAACCCAGCGATGTCGATTAACGACTGCTCAAGTGAAGTTTCGTTAAGGTCTGCAGCTACAGATAATACATTCGAGAATGTACCTCCTGTTGCTAGTGGGTGGTTGTTCGCGATTAACGGAACACCGTCACCACCAAGCACTCCAGCTTTCTGCGCGTTGTTTAAAACGTTAGCAGCTTTAACTTGCTTCGTGTTTGCCATAGATCTTGCAAGAGCTCTTGTGTATCTTGCAGCTAATCTATCGTAAAGGTTATCTTCGATTGCTTCTTCAGTGATAGCAAATGCTAAAGCGATTGTTTCGTGAGTGTATCTAGCAGTGAACGTTTCGTTCGCTTGATCGAATACTACTCCAGCACCTTCAGCTTTTACTGGTGCTCCTGCGAAACCACTTAACATTACTTCTTCTTCAAAAGCTCTGTCAGATGTTTCAGTAGCGAAAATCTCTGCGTGTTGATTTTCGTATCTGTTATATTCCAGGCCAAATAGTGCATTCAAACCTGGCTCTAGTTCTTTAACTAGTTGTGATCGTGATATAGCCATATTCTATTACTCCTATATACCTGTTCCACTTCTGTAGAAGTGTTTGTTGATTCTAACAAGAATATTTCCATTTGCAGAATCTGTAGCTGAGTTACCTGGATCTTGTGAAATGTCCATCGCTTGAATTACGAATGAAGCATTTGTTCCAGATACAGATACATCTAACTGAACTTCAGATATTCCTGTTTTTGTATTACCAGTAGCATTAGTTACTGAATAGTTTTTAAAACAATCCGCTCTCGCAAAAGTGTCGTCTGCGTCCATTAAAAAAACTGCGTCAGGGTCATCAACTACAAATGCTGTAATATCACTTGCGTTTACTGAACCTGGGTACGAGTTCCTAAATGTCGGTTTTTGCGTAGTAGGATCTGTATAAAAACATCCATTGAACACACCAATAACTGCTGTGCTATTATTCGCAACGTGTCTTGTAATAGTACCGTCTGTTTCAGCGATAACTAAGTCACCTTGGAATATAGCAGTAGTGTTATTAGCAGATATAAGATATCTGTTTTGTGCACCAACTAATGGCGTACCGTCTAGNTTTCTGTACGGTCTTAGACCGAACTTTTCACTTACGTTTGCCATATTGTTNTNTACTCCTNNTAAACGTTAATTTAAGACTCTTGTAGTTAATGCAAAAAAATTATTTTTTGCGGTTACCTCCAAAGGTCACTCTGGACTGNCNATCAATATTNATNGGCATNTCCGGGTGTTGTTCCTTCATAAGATCCCTNTCAATCGCNTCTGTTCTNTCTTGAGTNATTCTTGCGAAATACTCAGCACGTTGNTTCAGAATCTCTTCNGGTATCCTTGCCAACACAAGGCCACCAATTCCGATNAGNCCAGCATGTTTNCCTTCGTGAATAACTGGNTAATCNTTTTCACCTATTTCACTTTTNAGTGTTTCAGCTTTAACAAATTCCCAGCCTTCTCTAAGTTTCTTTGAGACGTTTGCAACGTCTTCAAATCCTGCAGTTGCTGTACGTATCCATCTATGACACATACCATGCGGTGCAGCTGGCGCATCCAAACTGGATGGTGGAGTCCAATCTTTCTTTCTAGAACTTTTAATTCTAGATTCAGACTCGCGTGAAGTTTTTACTTTTTCCATATTATGCTCCTTCCTTCACGTATTTAGCGTATTCCTCTAGTGGCACCCCTAATTTCTTAGCGATAACTACCTGTGATTTGGTGAGTTTCACAGACTTGCGTCCTCCTGCTCTACGACTAACTGAGGCTACATTTTGGACGGGTTCCTTCGTAGCAACAGGTTTTTCTTCTGTCGAAGCGGCAAATTTCTGAGGGAAATATTCCTTCATACGTTTGTTGATTTGATTATAGTACTCGTTACTCTCCGCGTCAATTCCCTCCTGCATTAACTCATCATGTATTCCCATCGCAGCAGAAGTCATTACTCTATCACTACCAAACCATTCGTTATCTGAAGCCCATTCTTGTGCTCTTTGACTGATTGGTGGTTGTTCTTGAGTAGTTTCTTGTGGTTTTGACTCAGATTCTTTTTTCTTAGACTCTTTTTCTGCAAGAGTCATAGAAACTTTTTCTTTCTCAACAGCTAATTTAGTTAGCTTATCCTGAGCTTCTGTAATTTGTTCAGGATCTTGAGAATCAAATGCAACTTTTAATGCAGCTTTTGCCTTATCTCTTTCTGCATCAATTCTTGCATCATATTCCTTAAGATAATTAGTATCGACTTCCTCATACTTCTCCTGGGCAGTCTCATATTTATTCTTAAGACCTTTCGCATAATCGACAGCAGCTTTTTCTCTTCTCTCCGCCTCTCTTATTTGAAAAGTAAGTTTTTTTATTCTCTTTTGAACTTTATCAGAATAATCTTGCAAACCTTCTTCATCCGTATCTTTAGATTCAACTTGTTTAGGTTGCTCTTTAGGTTCTTCTTTAGTTTCCTGCAAAAGTTCTTTTGCAGTTTTTTCTCCAGTCACATTGTCTTCACCTTTTATGTCAGTGTAACCAAGATCAACATCTTCTTTTTGTGCAAAAGACTCATCGGGTTCTTTTGCTTCAGGTATNTCTACCCTTTCTTCATTTACGCCATCAGTATCTAATTCAACTTCTGNGTTTTTTGTTTCTTCAGCCATTTAGTCCTCCTTAATAATGGTGCAAAATATCAGATGGGTCATTTATCTTAGCAATAACTTCGTCATCGTTAAGAACTCTAACTTCTCCACCTTCTATTTTGAATCTTGAACCTGCGTATCTACTAAAAATTACCCAATCNTNTAGTTTACACCATGGTCCTTTAGGAAACTTGTCATTATCTTGATAACAAAGGTCTCCCATTTTTAGCACAAGACCACATACTGTAGTCATCTGTATGGTTTCTTGAGTTGTGTCAGAAAGTAAAATTCCACCCTTAGTTTTTTTAGGACCAGCATATGGCAATACCAATAATCTGTATCCTGTGGGTGTCGGTAAACTTTCTAGTGTTGATTTTTTGATCGCTTTAGGATCAAGGACTGTTTTGACTTCTTCTTCCGCTTTGTAAGCGTCTAAGAGTGCTTCAGTCCGTTTCGGTGTCTCCGTGGACTTGTTCATTTTCTATCTCCGTTCTTGACAGCAGGTCTTTTATTTCCTGTTGCAAATCCTCATAGGATTTGATTTGACCCCTAACATATTGTAGTTGCTCCATAGTGTCAACACCATATATAGCGTGGTCTTTAAGACGATCTAATGAACGTTTAATTACTTTTTGAATAATTGAGATTGTATATATATCCACAAAGTAAATATATCTAATTAAGCTCTTTTTGCAAACGTTTTAACATTTGTTGGCTTACCGCCTGGATTACCGGCTGCTCTCTTTCTTGCAACAGCAGAACGCCTTTGCGATTCTGTCATTCGGGCTGCTTTTGCAGCAGGCACGCATTTGGGGTATCGTCTTTTTGATCCACTTGCAGATTTTCTTCCACATTCTCTATACCCTCCGCCTTTTTTCTTTGAACCTATATCTACCCATTTTTCTTTAAACCATTTTGTAAGACCACCTTCGGCCATTTTTTTTGAACCTGCTGGTACACAATTAGGAACCATACGGTTACCTTTTTTCTTCATGCCAGCTTGAACGTAGCCGTCCCAACATGATCCTTTTTTATACATTACATTAAATCTTTGTAGTAGTCGGCCATGCCACCTTTGTTCATCATTCTAGCTTTTTGTAATCTACCCATGCCAGACATAGAACCTGCAGTCATACCACCACCCATTTTTTTATCGACTTTTTTCTTTTTACCAACACCAATGATAATCATTAATGCACCACCTTTTTTAAATTTTTTTTTGGGCATTGGTCTAGTATTATTTTGTGCTTCTTTTTGTAATTTTAATTTTTCGTATTGTTTAAGTTTTTGTTGGTATTTTTTTCTAGCATTGTCACCTGCTTTATTTTTAACTCTCATCATTGGAGTTTTTACAGGTGGTTCTAAATTTCTTAATTGTTGTCTTTTATTTTTTAAACCAATATAAGCACCAGTATTTGCTTTCTTAGGTCCCCAATCTTTTCTTTTAACTCCTGAAGGATCTTTTGCTTTACCTGCACAAATTTTACTAGCATATGCGTTCGCGTATGCAGACGGATAAACTTTGAACTTACGCTTCGCTGCTGCTTTACCTCTAGGACATAATTTTGTCATTTATTTTTTTCCTCCGTTACGGAATATTTGTGTTCCCTTTATACCATATATCGATGCCACGACCAAGATCCACAAATTTGTGAACCATGACGGGAGCTGTGAGAACATATCAAAGAAAAGTTTTACTTTGTCCATCGCTGTTGGGTCATCCGATATCACTGCCCAAGCGAGCACCAACACGGGCAAACTGAGAATTATGAGGACCGCCTCGTCTTTCCAGTCTGACTGTCTAGCCTCTAAAAGTTTTCCTTGGTAAGCTTCCTCACCTCGCGCTTGACGCTCTGCATGTAATAATTGAGCATCAGACATTGCCATTTTAGCTTTTTGCTTGTTAGCATAAATTTTACTTCCTGCACTAACCGCTAATTTGATTGCACTTAACCACATTGTACTTATCCTTCCTTCGTTGACACATGTATTCTACCATTTTTCCAACAATTGCGAAAGCCCTCTTGCCAGACATCTTCCATTTCCAAGTTTGCTTCCAATTATCTTTTCTGACTTTTACAGGCAATATAGAACCACCAAATTTATCTACAAATCTCTCGATTATATCTTTGTCACACATCTCAACAGAACATTGAAATGATTTTCTGCCATTACCTTTGCCCCAAACACCAAAACTTCCTTCGCCATCAAATATTCCTGCAAGAAAAAGGATTTNNCCCTGTTCCGTTAGGTTATCGTAAGCCGATGAACTTNTTACCAGAGACCTGCACGTTTTTAATTCCTTTGATGTCAGATTTAACTCCTGGTTCTCTGTGTGGACATCCTCCTGACTTCAATCCTTGTGGATTAAAACCTTTTTCTGGAGCAGGTCCGTACCTCACACCACCGCTTAGTCCTTTTTCGTTATTTCTTCTCAAGTTTTTGCCTCGCTACATCTAGTCGTTCGTCTGATTGTTGGTCTTGTACTGCAAGTCTATCATAATCGAAAGCTANACGCTCTGCTGCTCTTTGATTTTCTTGATCTTGCTTGAATGCTGTCTCTTCTGCTTTTCTCTGCATGTCCATAGCTTTTAAATCTACTTCTTGTTGTTTAATTCTAACAAGTGGATCTTGTTTAGCAGCATTAGTTTGCATTTCAGTTTGTACTAACTCTTGTGTTATCTGTGCTGCAACCTTTGCTACCTCAGCTTGAAATAAAATATCAAATTGTTCTGGATCTTGTTGTGCCATCTGTTGCATTTGTGGGTCTTGAGCCATCATACCTTTTACAGTTGCCTTAGCTTTGAAGGATATGTGGTCAGATATATGTGATTGCATTAATGCGTATACTTGTGGATTGATCTGTACCATTCGTGAAGCCATAAATGCCATGTGTGCAGCTATATGGGCATCATGATCTTGAAATTCAAACGCTGTAAGCAGTTGCATTTGCAATGCACGTGCGTTTTCTTTTGCAGGATCTAATGGTTCTGGTTGTTTTGGTGCTGGTTTAAGCAATCCTTCAATTTGTTTTGTACCTAAAGCTTCATAAACACGTCTATACGCTTCGTGTATGTTATGAATTTGTGGATTTGTGTTCGCAATTTGTAATTGTGTCTGTGCAAGTGTCACTCTTTGCGCCATAGACATAATATTTGGGTCAGCAACAGGTAAAATATCGACTCTTTCATCAAAATCTGACTGTTTTATCTGTCTTGGGCCACCATAAACATCGTAAGGATACTCTGGTGGTANNNANTCTNCACAAATTNTTGCTAAAATNTTAAATTCTANNCTCATTGCATAGTAGCAACGCTTGTGAACACCACTCATTACACGTGAACCACGCTCCATTAGTGCAATTGTAGTTCCAACTGCTCTGTTTTGTGTATCATTCCCAATATTTGAGTCAGTAATCGCTGCAAATTTTTGTCCTGCTTGTACTACAAAGCCCAATAATTGGAATAATGTTGTTGATGGTTCTGTAAATGGTAAATTAAAAAACTGATCTCGTATATTTCCACCTGGTGCATCCACATCTCTGAACTCTCCAGGTTGAATTGGTTGGTCATCATCTCTTACTCTAATACCTCTTGACTTAAATCCTGCTGGTAAATTTTTTAAAGTACCCGCATCAATCAATTGTCTTAGTGATTGTGTTGCAGCTCTGCTTAGTCCACCAATCATATGTGTTAAACCAAAACCATAAAAACCTAAACCAGGTAAAAATTTGTAATGAACAAAATATTCTATTCTTGCATATGAAATATCATTTGGTCTGTAATTTCTGTAAATAGATAAAATCTCTCCTGACCCTTCATCAATAGTTACAATGTAAGGAATTTTTATTTTCTTAGCTTTATCATCAAAGTCTTCATAATCTTCTAGATTTAAATCTACATGCATTTCTAAAATTGTATGCAACATGTCAGACTCAGTTCTTTTGACTCCTTGTAATTCATTTACCTTTTGCTGTACTTGATCAGTAGTTTCTCTTGGTGATGCAAGTTCAATATCTCTGTAAAAACCAGCGGCCATTTTTTTCGTAACTTCGTTTTCAGTCATCTTAATGATGTGTGTAATTCTTTCACAATCTTTTAAATCTGATGCATAGTAAGGAACTACTAAATCTTCAGCAGGTATAAACTTAGAACATGGTCGTCCTAACATTGCATCGTAATATATTTTTTTGAATGTGCTACCGGACAATGGTAAATAAAATAACATCTGATCCATATCAGTTGTGTATTCTTCCATCTCTTCCATAAGTAAGAAGTTCATGTATTCTTTAACACGATCTGCTTGTGCTTCTACTTGAGGTGTTTGTAAACCAACAACTTGTGTTCTTACAGGACCATCTGATGGTATTAATTCTTTGTACGCTTGTGCTTGAAACTGCGTAACAGACTCAGCAAGTAATGGGTGTGTTACACCACTTGCACCTTTAAATGGTTTCGTTACCTCTTGATATTTTGTACCAAGTAATTCTAAACCCTTAATGTATGCTTCTTCCCATTCTTTTCTAGAATTTTTATCTTTCTTGTATTCAGCAATCAAATCACTCGCCATGGATTGAAGTGTTCTCTCATCCATATCTTCTGCAAGGTTAGCATTAAAGTCATCTTGAGGTCTTTCTTCTACAACCTCCTCTTCACCTTCAACTGTTACATCTACAGGTAAACCTTCTGGTTGTTCTTGCACTTCTTCAGTGACTCTAGCTTCTTCTTCAATAATTTCGTTATTTTTCTCTACGGCCATTTCTAATTGTACCTTATTGGTTTAAACATATCTACTACAAGTCCACCTCTAGCTTTGTAAGTTTTCTGCGTGCTTCTCATAAGCGGGTTCACTTTAATCGCAAATGCATCAAAATACAACCTTGGATCTCCGTCTGGAATCAACTTCGATCCAGTAAAAGGATTTAATGAAACTTCATCATGGTATTCACTAGTAATTTTTTTACCTTTTTGTACCTTATCTGGATATTTAAATTCATCTTTTCTCACTTTTTTGTATGGCATTTTAGGATCTGATAGTGAAATCTTTGTTGGTTTAGCTTGTGTATTATAAAATCTAGCTGAACGTTTCATAAGTTCTGGCATTACAGCTTTACCTTTGTTACCTATACCCTTACCTGTTGCATAGCCATAAAATCTTTCATTCCCTGCTTTGTACCCTTGTCTAAAACTTAATTTATTAAATGGAGCTACAGCCACATAGTCAACACCCTCACGTGCAGCTTTCTGCATCAAATATTTAAGAGCATGGTCTCCGTATGCATCAGCTTCAACCAAAGGAAAGTAATCATATTTTTGAGCTCTACTTCCATAAGGATCTGTTGATGGTNTAAATACATTATTCATTTTTGTTTGAATGTCCCTTGCATCTCTAGACAACGCTTGAACTTTGTTGGGTTGACCTTTTGCAACAGCTTCCGTGATTTCTTCCATTAACTTGTTTCTATTTGATGCAAGTAAATTTAATTCAAGATCAGCTTGAAAAGGATTTGTTCTAGCCTCTCCAGATAATTGTTTCATTTTAGATAATTCTTTTGCAACCCTTTGGTTAACATCAGATTGTATTTCATTAATCATAAATACTTTCTTACCTTCAGGAGTAAATCTTGTATCGTATCTTACATGATAGATTTGGTTTTTAACTCCTGTATCACTGAAGTGTCCTGGATCTGTAAAAGGTTTTTTATTTGATTTGATAGGCTCATCTAAATAGAAAATAGTTTCTCTGTAATCTTTACCACCTTGTAATGTATAACTTGTTTCAGTTTGATATTTAGTTTTGTTAGTTCTCATTGGTGCCACAGCATTATTCAACTCTGCTTCAAGTTTGTTAAGTGTTGCTCTTTCCTGTGGACTGATTACACTTTGTCTAGCTTTAATAGATTTTAAATCATCTTTAATATTATTAAACACACCTTTACCAAGTTCACCTCTTCTAGCAGCAGAGAGGTTATTTCTAACCGCATCTGTAAAAGTTAATAGATCTCCATCATTAGGGTTTTTTCTAGCAATAGCACCAACAGCTTCATCTAAATTTTTAGTTGCAACTTCAAATGCTTCTTGTGCACCTTTCTGTACACCAAGCTCCATAGGTTTTAATCTGTTAACAGGATTTAATTTTATCATTGCACCTATTTCGTTTGCATCTAACTTTAATCCAAACTTTTTAGCTGCGTACAATAATCCACCTGTTAGATCTCCTGCCTCATTAAAGATAGCAAGGTTGGTGTCGAATAATTCTTCTTTGGATATATTTACTTCTTTACCTGCAAAGGGTCCTGAATCGTATTTAAATCTTTTCTCAGTTCTCTCAAACTTCTTAGCTGGTTGACCAAATATTTTAAAGTTAACAGTTCTGCTTCCTGTTAAATGATTTAACCATTCATCAGCTGTGTATTTACCTCTACCCATTTTCATTGCCCAATCATACGTAGAAGAACCAAAGGCAGGAGCGATGTCATCGCCCATTTGTAGTGGTTTAGTTTTCTTTAGAACTACAGGAGGATTTCTNATNTCNTGTNTNNCTAACTCTTGACCTTGTGCCTGTGATGGTTTNGGTTCGTAAGTTATTTGNNNTTGTTGTNNTCCGGTNGCCGGTTGCGCTGATTCTTTNTTACCTTTAAGAAGCCGCTTCCCAAACTGAAATAAACTTCGTAGGGACATAGTCCCTCCTAGTACATTTTTGTAGGTTTGTTTCTACCTAGTTTAGTTTTAACGGTCACCGAACCACCGACACTTTTATTAGTGACAAGAATTGTTCGATTTTTTTGTTTTAAAGATTCTGGTTTAAAAAAATCTTTGACTGCTCTATCTCCACGTTCTCCAGTTAAGCCAATGCTTTTATAATATGCTGCGTCTTTGATATTCTCTTTTTTTCTATAACCACCAGACGCAATAAATTTTTTTGCGCTTTCAGGATTTCTATATTTAGATAAAACTCTATCAGCACCAATTCCACCTTTTTTTACTGTAGACTCAATAGAATCATATTTTGATTTCATAAATTTACCAAGTGTAACAGATGAGTCTTCTTTTCTTTTTCCAGGTAAGCTTGGCATACCTGCTCTTCTTGGTTGTGGTTTTGCAACGCCTCTACCAGCTCTACCTAATGCTCCTAGTTTCTTTTTTCTTTGACCCATTCTTCTTTGTTGTGCTGCATTTGGTGTTCTTGGATCAGTAAGAGCAATTCTTCCATCTTTAATTGTAACTGTATTAGTCGTACCTGACGCATATCCTGGAACCCTCATCATGCCACCGCCCATTTTTTTCTTAGGCTCTTCCTTTTTCTTTTTCATTTTAGATTTTAAATATTGTTGTGCAGCCACTCCAGCAGCAGCTATAGGTAAAACTATTTTACCGATCTTAGTTGCTTTTGCTGCTTGTTTAGCTGAAGCTAATGCCGCTCTTCTTTTGTTAAATTCAGATGCAGTTTCTCCAGGTTTGAAACCTTTTGCTTTTCTCATCTCTTCCATTGATTTATAAGTTTTTCTTTTTGATTTAGCGACTTGTTTTTGTACATTTGGTTTTACACCAACAATTGTGCTTGTTCCTGTATTTTTTTGTCCAGCTTTAGCTGCAGTTTCAAAAACTTTTGAATAGCCTTTAAACATTCCACCTTTTTTCTTACCAAGAATTTCTTTTTTCTTTTTAGCTATTGCCGCTGCTGCACCAACTCCTGGTGTTGCAACGCCAGATTTTTTCTTCATTAATTTTTTTGCGCCCATTGCACCAGCTGCTCCTAAAGCTAATGCTCCCAAAACAGCTTTCATTGGTTTGCCTGGTTTCATCTTTTCATCTTGTAAACCCATGCCTCTGCCTTTTGCTTTTTCTGCTCTTAAAATTTTAAAATCTTGTGCATCTAATTTGTTATTTTTATTCTTGTCTAATTTTGCTTGGCCACCTGTTAATTTTTTATCTGTTTTAAATCCTTCATTTGCATCAGTGTTTTTTAATTTACTTGCTGCAACTTTAGACCCCTCAATAAAAGTATCTTTTTTAGATTTATCTTTTTTTAAAATTCTTATTGGCATAAATTCTCCTAATAATATTTATAATCCTTTTCTATTTTAAAGTTCGGTTCGTCCCAATCATCTGAATATGTTTGTACAAATCCGCCTTGTCGATATCTTAACACAGCTTGGGTCATAGAATCAACATAGTCATCATACTGGCCGTTTGGAAAGGCTGCACACTCCTCAATAACCTCCTGTGCCCAGTGTTCGTCAAGAGGTGCCCAAACCATACCAGACTCGAATACAGGCGCACAGCTATTTATNCGCGTATGCTTGTCTCTGCCTCTTGCAGGNACGTAATCAACAACNGGNATACCAGCTCTACGTAATTCGTGNATAAGTGGCTGACCACTNGCTTTNGCNTCAANNATGACTGTTTCAGGTTCCCAGTAATGATATTNNTCTATNGCNAANTTTTTTANATCNGGAAANTCATATCTNCCNTTTTNNGCATCTAATAATATTATACATTTCTCATAACCTTCAAANGGTTCAAANATNCCCCANGTNGTAATNGCAGAATAATCNGCAGTTTCTTTTTTAGAAAATGCAGTATCATAAGATTGTATNACGTGNAGTAATTTAGGAAGTNNTTCTNNATCCCAATNTTTCCACCAATCTCTTTTNATAATNGCACCNTCTTCTGAAGTTGGGTCCTGCATNTANTGTGCGTTCCAATTCTTTGTNGAGATAGAAGCTTTTACTGCTTCNAGNTCTTCTTTGTTCCAATACTCTGGCCACACAGGTTCATCGTTTGGAAGTATGGCAGGAAACTCGATAACGTCCCACTTATCTGCTTTTGGTTCTGATTGTGCTTTGATGAGCCTTCCTGTTAAATCATCGGTAGCCCATCTTGTCATGACAACACAGATTCTACCTCCTGGTTGCAAACGCTGTCTGGGTCCTGAATTGTACCACTCGTATGCACGATCCATTGCTGAGTCTGACATTGAGTCTTGTTCAGTATGTGGGTCATCGATAATAAGTAAGTCCGCCCCTCGTCCTGTGATAGAACCGCCAACACCCGCTGCAAAATATTCCCCACCATGATTGGTCTCCCAACGTCCTTTTGCCTTACTATCTTCTCTGAGTTTAACATCACCAAAAATACTTTTGTAGTCTTCGGTCTCCATTAAGTTTCTAACTTTGCTACCGAACCTCGAAGCAAGCTCAGCATTGTGTGATACTTGCATCAATTTCATCTTAGGATTTTTACCAATCATCCAGGCAGGGAATAGGAAAGAAGCGAACTCTGATTTTGTATGCCTTGGTGGCATATTCACAATCAAACGTTTAGATTGTTTTGTAGCTATATCTTGAAATTCATTTGCNATAATTTGATGGTGCCCCCAGTTTTCAGGGTCCTTTGTTTGNCTACAAATAAAATCAGGCCACATGGCTTTTACAAATAATAGAAAGTTGTCCTGACATAGTTTTATATACTCAATCTGCTTCTTGAGTATTAAGGTTCTTAACTCGTCATCATTAAGGTGATCTAAATTCATTTTCTATATTGTTTCAGTTTTTGGGTCCCCTGTTCAATAAGATCACATATAACATCAAACAAATACATAATAAAATACCAAACAGATACAAAGATCATAAGTATACCCATCATAATACTAAAAAAAATATTACTTACAGATTTCATATTGTTTGAGCATACACTATTTCTATTCGACTTGCTATAAACTCTTGTAATATACAAGTACCTTGTATATCAGCGCGACTGCGCTGGAAAAATTCAGAAAAGCACGTTGCTGGAAATTATGAGCCTTCTAGACGGGTACACCCGTAGCCCGTGAGGGCTACGGTGTTGGTTGTAATTAACTACTTAACTTTTGTATTAAGTAGCTAAATTTTTTTACAATCCTTTTTTTAAAGTTATCTATTAAAGGGTTGCCGTCATTTTCTAAGATCAGCTTTTCTACCTCGCCCTCTAACATTTTGTACATAACTTCATAATTTAATTTAC
>FUFK010044565.1_pt1 | contig 15448 bp, 16 predicted proteins | sample 1021851 | NCBI WGS metagenome assembly FUFK01 (sample SAMEA51879418, study PRJEB19060) | metagenome | reverse complement strand
CCGCGACCACGCCCTGATGGCGCCCGGTCACCAGTGCGTCTAGTTCGGACTTGGTACAGGGCAACACAGACACACCTTGATTTCGGGATAGCTCGCAAAGCGCCTGCATGCGCTTGTCCTGACGATCTGCCTGAACATGGACTGCCGCAACATGGCGTGGCGCTCTGCGAATCAGGCTCTCAACAGCGTGGTATCCAAATACGGTGTCAGTCACGGTTCACCGCCGCNTCTTCCCCGCCGGTGANTTTTTGCCCGGGCCGCGCTTTGCGCCCGAGGCCTTGCCCGCCTTGGATCCTTTGGCAGGCCGGCCTGAGGTCAATGCCTTTTTTGATTTGGCCGACTTGGCAGATTTCGCCGATTTTGATGGCTTGGCTGACGACTCGCCTGACTTGCGCCCGCGGCCGCCACTGTCATTCTCCTCTGAGGAGGTGGTTTGGCGGCGGGGCGATTGCTTGTTGCGGCTCACTGAAGCTGGCTCACCCTTTGACCGGTACTTTCCACTTTTGCCACTCTTACCGCTCTTGCCTCGTTTGGAGGGCGCAACGCCGGCCAGTTCCAAGTCTATTTTTCTATCATCAAGGTCGACCCGGGCGACCGTGACAGTGACCGCCCCACCCAGTTGGAAGATTTGCCGCGTGCGTTCGCCAATCAGTCGCTGCTTGGCCTGATCGAAATGATAGTAATCACCGGGTAACGCACTGACGTGCATCAGGCCTTCGATGTAGAGGTCGCTCAACTCAACGAACACGCCGAAATTGGTCACGGCGGCGATCACCCCCTCAAACTCCTCGCCGATGCGATCCTTGAGAAACTCGCACTTTAGCCAGGCATCGACCTCACGCGTCGCGTCGTCTGCGCGCCGCTCAGTCATCGAACACTGCTCTCCGAGAGCGGCCATGGCACCTGTGTCGTAGGGGTAGATTGTCTCGCGCTTGAGCGCGCGCGCCCCTTTGACCCGCTCGATGTGAGCGCCCTTCCCGCGACCTCGGATCGCAGCGCGAATCGCGCGGTGCACCAACAGATCGGGATAGCGGCGAATGGGTGAGGTGAAATGCGCGTAGGCCTCGTAGTGGAGGCCAAAATGCCCGGCGTTCTCCGGTTGATATACGGCCTGTGAAAGTGAACGCAGCAACATCGTTTGAATAATGTGGCTGTCGTCGCGGCCATCCACAGTGGCTAGCAACGACTGATAGTGCTCGGGGGTAGGTTTCAGACCGCCCGGCAAATCCAGCGACAGCTCACCGAGAAAGGCACGGAGGTTCTCGAGCTTTTCTGCGCTGGGCCCCTCGTGAACACGAAACAGCGCCGGTTGCTCGAGCGCTTCGAGGAACTGTGCGGTGGCCACATTGGCAACCAGCATGCACTCTTCGATCAACTTGTGGGCGTCGTTGCGGTGCACCGGCTTGATGGCAGCGATCTTGCGCTGCTCATCAAATAGAATGCGGGTTTCCTGCGTGTCAAAATCAAGAGCACCCCGCTGCTCCCGGGCGCTCCGAAGGACTTGGTACAGTCGATAGAGCCGTTCGATCTCCTTGCCGCGCTCGGCGGGCACGCGTGGACTCCAGCCATCCCCAATCACCGCATCAACATCGGTGTAGGTGAGCCGCGCATGGGAATGAATCACCGCTTCGTAAAAAGTGTAGTCCTGGAGCCGACCGGTGCGGTCGATGTGCATGTCGCAGACCATCGCCAGTCGGTCTACCTGCGGCTTCAGCGAGCACAGACCATTTGAAAGGACTTCTGGGAACATGGGCACGACTCGTTCGGGGAAGTACACCGAATTACCCCTGATGCTCGCTTCCTCATCGAGCGCGGAGCCGACGGGGACATAATAGGACACATCGGCGATCGCCACGCGCAGCTGAAACCCCTTAGAGGTTTCCTCGCACCACACGGCGTCATCAAAATCTTTGGCGTCCTCGCCATCGATGGTGACAAACGGGACCTCGCGCAAATCCACCCGGTGGGTTTTATCTGCCTCGGCGGGCTCTTCACCCAGCGCGCCGGCCTCCCCTAACACCTCATCCGGCCACTCCCAGGGAATGCCGTGGGCGCGAATAGCGACGTCAATCTCCAGTCCCGGGTCGAGGTGATCGCCTAGCACCTCCTCGACCTCGCCCTTGGCACCCAAGGTGGCCGATGGGTAATCAGTGAGCACCACCGATACCAACTGCCCATGGCGCGCACCGCCCTTGGCTTTGGGCGGAATCAGGATGTGATTACGAATGCGTGTGTTATGGGGGAGCAGAAAGCCAATGCCGCTCTCTTCCATGTAGCGCCCGACCACCCTGGCATGCGCTCGGGTGAGCACCTCAACGATCTGCCCCTCGGCCCGACCGCGGCGATCGAGACCCGCGACGGAGACCAACACCTCGTCACCATCGAACACCTGATACATCTCGCGGGCGGAGAGAAACAAATCCTCTGCTTCCCCCTCTAGTGGTCTCGCAAAACCGTAACCATCCCTGTGGCCCATGACCCGACAGCGCAGCAAGTCCATTCGCTTGGGCACACCATAGGCTCCCCGCCTGCCAGAGATGATCTGACCGTCGCGTTGCATCGCGCGCAGACGTTTACCCAATGCGTCCAGATCGCGCTCCCCACCTAAACCCAGCGCTTCGGCAATGCCAGCAAACGCCAAAGGGGCATCCGCCGCCTCGAGCAAGCCCAAAATCACTTCCCGGCTGGGAATGGGGTGCTCGTAACGGCCCTGCTCCCGCGCCGCATGGGGGTCAACGGGTGAGCTTGAGGAATGGTTTTTACGGCGTGGCGCCAAGATGAAGTCCGATGGCTGGATTCAGCCGGCTGGAAAGGTAAGGTCATTATACGCGGGAAACATCCCCCGGATCGTGGGGCCGCGACGGTGCTGGGGAATCGATACACGAAATTGACAGCCGAGAGTCGAGGCATTAGTCTGCGCGCCCTCTGATCGATCAGAGATTTCCCGCTGCCCAGGTGGTGAAATTGGTAGACACGCTAGCTTCAGGTGCTAGTGCTCGCAAGGGCGTGGAGGTTCAAGTCCTCTCCTGGGCACCATCCTTTATCAGTCAGGCAACCCCCTCTGCGGATCGCATATCGAACTCCGATTCGAGAAGAGGACTATTCCAGCTGCGCGCCAGAAGCGCTTGCGTGATCCGGCTCACCGCGGTGCGGCTCGAAACCCCGGATCACCCTCTACTGGGCACCATCCCCTTCTTGCTGTGCTTCGACGCTATCCAATCGCTCGCGGTGCTTGTCTCGCGCCAGCGCCTGCATGTCCGCAACCGCGTCGCTCTCGTCAACGATCTCTCTGCCCAAGAGCGTCTCGATAGCATCCTCCAATGTGACAATGCCTGCGGTCTGGCCAAACTCGTCCTCAACCACAGCCAGATGCGCCTGCTCGCGAATAAAGCGATCAAGTAGCCGATAAACAGGCATTTCCTCCGGCACGCGCACTACCGGCTGCGCGTAACCTGCGATCGCATCACTCGCACCCCCTTCCCGCTCGGCCTCAAACAAGCCCACACGCATCACCATACCCGTCACGTTATCGGTGGAGTCGCGGAAGATCGGGATGCGCGTGAATTGGCGAGTGGCTTCCAGGCCAAGGGCTTCAGAGACGGTCGTGGTCTCGTCCAGCATGTGCACCACCGTGCGCGGCGTGAGAATCTCGCTGGTCTGGGTATCGCTCAGTTTGAGCAGGTTCACCAGATACTCGTTTTCCTGCGCCTTGAGCGCGCCGTCTTTGCGCCCCAGAGACGCCAGCGCCAGAATTTCTTCGCGGGTGATTTCGTCCTTGTGGCTTTTACCCAGCAGTTGCGTCAGGCGCGTCGATACCCATACCAACGGATACACCAACCGCACCAGCCAACGGATAGTAAACGCCGCCGGCACTGCCAGCTGTCGCCAGTAGGTCGCCCCAAGCGTCTTCGGGATGATCTCGGAGAAATACAGAATCGCCAGGGTCAGCAAGACCGCAATCAGGGTCTCTGCTTCAGGGCCAAACACACGCAGCGCCTGNGCGCCGACACCCGCTGCTCCCATAGTGTGAGCGAAGGTGTTGAGGATAAGAATGCTCGAAAGCGATTCATCCAAACGGTCTTTCACGGACTGGATTGCCTTCCCCGACTTGGGGCGCTCCTGAGTCAGCTGTTCTAAATAGCTTGGCGTGATGGATAGCAGCACCGCCTCCAGCACAGAGCACAGGAATGAGACCCCGATGGCGATCGCCAGATAAGCGAGGAGTAACGTCACTCGGTATTTCCGAATGCGGTCAGGCGCGGATCCACCTCACACCAACGCGGCGCACTGGCGCCAAAGTAGGCGATCTGCGGCGTGAATTGGGTGGCGTCATCGAAGGTCATGGCATTCACCGAGGCCACACCGAGTTCATCAGACTGCACCATGATCTGCGTGCCGCAGGTGCCACAAAAGTGGCGGGTCACCTCGCGGCCCGAGCCCGGATCATAGGTATAGGGGGTCAAAGCCCCTTCCAATAAACGAAAGTCGGAGGGTGCTACCGCATAGGAGGCCCAGTGGGAGCTTCCGCCCACCACCTGACAGTCGGTGCAGTAACACAGCCCCTGCATCTGAGATTCACTCAGCAACTCGTACTGCACGGCTTTGCAAAAACAGGCGCCAGAAATCATTCCTACTTGCCGCTCCTTCTTAGTCTCTAATGATTGGATCAGCACACATCGGTGCCGTGGGTCCGCTGCTACAGGGTACTAGACGCCAAACAATACGCCATGCATCACGCGACCGGGCCACAGCGTGAACACGCCGGTCACCAGAAGCGCGAGGATATAGAGCAACATCATCCAGATCTTGTGCTGGCGGATATTGCCCTGACGGGCGTGGTAAACCGCCATCACCAGCGAGAACAGGGTCCAAATGCTGAGCAGGTGAATCGGGCTGAACGCACCCAACAGTTTCAGCTCACTGATAAAAAAGGATGAGATAGCCACATAGGTCATCAGGCCGACCCAGGCCCAGCCCAGGCCGCGGTGTCGCGCCGTGCCTTTGGCAGATGCTAATTGCGCGCCACCCAACACCACCGCGGCCATAGCCGCCAGCGCATGGCTGGGAATCGGCATGACCTNACTNAGCAAAAGCTCCATTTGGCGAGATCTGTTCTAAATCAAGTCTGCGTGGGCGGTTCGCTTTCTTCAGACTCGCTCGGCGCCTCGGGGCGCTGAGACACCATCCAGCGGTTGATGAGAATCATGCAGCCCGTCACAACGACCACAAACCCNAGCGTAATCAGCATAAAAAGCATGATGTCAGCCTCNCGTGCGGGTCAGCCACATCCACTGCGCCAACACGCCCACGATGAACGCCGCCAAAAACGCCAGATGAAAGCTCTGCACCAGCGGTGCGTCCAGCGAGTCGACGAAAGGGTCACCCACCGGCAGGCGCCTCAGAAAATCGGTAATCGCCGGAATCATGTGAAAGAGCACAGTGGCGGAATAAGCCCCGGTCTGCAGATACACCGACCACTTGCCGAATGGCGCCAGCGTCTCAAACAAATAACCTGCAATCAGCGCCGTCAGGGTGAGGACCGCGAGGATATGACCCACGCCAAAGCCACCCTGGTTATAGATAGCCAGCGCGGAGCCTGCGACCACTAATGTGATGAGGAGATAGGCACGCCCCGACTTATCGGCGGCGCGAATGATGCGATGCTGATACAGCGTGTAGGCCGCCGTGAGGATGGCGATCACGCCCATCACCGTGTGAAACCAACCGAGCAAGGTCATCGGAGGCATATCCGTATTCCCTATCTATTTCCTGATGTTTATCCGCCTTGGCGATCTGTGGACCACCAAGGTGAGGTGCTGGGGGCAACAGCCTAGTGAGGCCTCATCCACATTGCAAACAGCGATGAGCTAGCCAGCGGGCGCAAAAGCACCCGCGAATTGCCGCGTGAAGGTTTCCAGATCCACCGCAGGGCGACCCAAGAGATCGGCAGTGGTCGAGTGCTGTTCTTCGAGGGACCCCGCGGCAATTTCGGCAAAGAGTTCACACACGGCGTCGAGCTGCCACACCGATTGAATAAACTGCCCCAGCACTTCGCGGAACACCTCCGGGCTTTGCGCCACGTAGCTGACCGGGCGCTCCAATACGGTACCCATGCGCGCCGCCACCTCATGAAAATCCATCATTGCGGGCCCGGTTAATCGATAGGCCTGCCCCGCGTGACCCTCACCGGTCAGCACCACCGCCGCCACCTCGCCCACGTCCCGCGAGTCGATCATNGCGGTTTTTGCGGTGCCGAGTGGCAAAGCAAAACTGTTGGTTCGAGCGATGGAACCCGCATACATCAGCATGTTTTGCATGTAGTAATTGGGGCGCAGAAAGGTCCAGTCCACCCCTAGCGAGGCAATGTGCTGCTCGGTGTCGTAGTGGTTCTTGGGCAAGGTCGCAGTGGCATCGGGCGCCGCCTCCATGGATGACACTTTCACCAGATGCGATACACCGCCATCGACGGCAAGGCTGGCGAACTGGCGCTCCAGTTTTGCCTGGTCCGGGTGGTTACCCATCACGATGAGCGCGCGGCTAACGCCCTGCAGCGCCTGCTCAACGATAGCGGGATCATTGAGGTCACCTTGCACGATTTCCGCCGCATCGGGATCGAAAGCCACCTTGTCGGGATCTCTGACCAGGGCTCTGAAGGGTATATNCGCTCGCGCCAGCGCTTTGGCGGCTGCGGAACCGACGCGCCCGGTGGCGCCCGTTAATAAAATCATGTTTCNCCCCATTCCGGTCAGCGTCCAGTTTGCGTCGCGGCGCTGCATTTGCGTCGCTGTGGTGCGGATCAGTACAGTGGCAAGTCACAATGTTGCCGGCGCCACCAGCGCCTCACAACGATACGCTCACTTGGGACCATAACATGCTCCGATCAAGGCCAAATGCGGAAGACTCACGACGCGGAGCGCACCAGTTTTTTGCGCTGCTGCTCCCGTTGCTGGTCGCGGGATGCAACCTGTCAGGCTGCGCAACCGAGCCCGCAGATTTGCAGGCCGAGCTTTACCCGGAGGATCAGCAGCCTTATTTCAAAACTTGCCTCGCTCGCCACGACGGGACGTATCACGAGCGGGAGTTACAACAACATCGATTTATCGACATCTATGCGGAACCAGCGCCAGACGAAGGCCCGATTACCGACGACTGTGTTATCCGTGAATAAGGGCTTGAGTGCTCCGGTGCGGGGTCAGGCAGGGTTTTCGCGCTGCCGCCGTTATCGTTACTGGCTGCGGAGAGACTGGGACCGCGCCCTGCCCCAGTGCGCGTTCATTGGCCTGAACCCCTCTACCGCCGACGCCCAAACCGATGATCCGACTCTACGGCGGTGTATGGGGTTCGCCCGACAATGGGGGTATGGATCACTGCTGTTGGTCAATCTCTTCGGCTTCCGCGCCACCGACCCTGCCGCGCTCTCCACCGTATCCGACCCCGTCGGCCCGGGAGCCAACCATTGGCTGCGGCGCGCAGCCGCCGAGTCACCACTGCTCGTGGCAGCCTGGGGCAACGGCGGGCAGTTGTTTGAGAGAGCGACCCGGGTGGCTCACCTGATTCATAACGCCCAGTGCCTTGGTGTCACAGCACAGGGCATGCCAAGGCACCCGCTCTATTCCCCGAAGCGCTCGTGCCTCATCCCTTATCGCCCGCCCAGCTGACATGACTCACCGCTGAGGGGCTTTCCCTGCCGGCCGACTCGCAAGGCTGGCACTCACCTTTGAGAGAATTTTGCTAAGCAACAGCACCCGTCAGCCGCCGAACGGATGTCGTAGGAGTATGGTCTCCTCGCGATCGGGGCCAGTCGAAATAATGTCGATCGGCGCGCCAACCAGCGCTTCCAGTCGGCTGATATACGCTCTCGCATTGGCAGGCAGCGCGTCCAACGATTTCAGACCCACGGTGGACTCGCTCCAGCCGGGCAACGTCTCATAGACCGGCCTCAAATTCTCGTAGTCCACGGCATCGANCGGGTTGGCCACCGTCTCGCCCGCATCATTGGTATAGCCCACGCAGACAGAGATTTCCTCCAGTCCGTCCAGCACGTCGAGCTTGGTCAGGCACAAGCCCGATACCGAATTGATGTTCACCGCTGTCCGCAACGCCACCGCATCGAACCAGCCGCAGCGTCGAGGGCGCCCTGTCGTGGCACCAAATTCGTGTCCCCGCTCGGCCAACCGGAGACCGGTCTCGTCAAACAGCTCAGTCGGGAAAGGCCCGGAGCCCACCCTCGTGGTGTAGGCCTTGGTGATACCGAGCACGTAATCCAAAAACAGTGGGCCAAACCCTGACCCAGTCGCGGTGCCACCCGCTGTCGTATTGGAGCTCGTGACAAAGGGATAAGTACCGTGGTCGATGTCGAGCAGGGAACCCTGGGCACCTTCGAACAATAAGCGCGCTTGCGTCTTGCGGTATTCGTGAAGGAGTGAGGTGACGTCCGCCATCATGGGCATCAGACGCTCGCCATGCGCTAACGCCTCATCGAGCACCGCGGAAAATTCCAGCGTGTCGACCCCGTAGTAATGCGCCAATACATGGTTGTGATAGTCCAGCACCTCTTCCAGTGCCGAGCCAAACCTTGCGGGGTCACGCAGGTCGCCCAATCGAAGCGCCCGTCTTGCGGCTTTATCCTCATAGCAGGGGCCAATACCGCGGCCCGTGGTACCGATTTTGTTCTCGCCCCGCCGTGCCTCGCGGGCCTGATCCAGCGCTACGTGGTAAGGCAGGATTAACGGACAGGCGGCCGAGATCTTGAGTCGGTCCTGTACGGGTACGCCGCTGTCCTCCAGGGTGTCGATCTCTTTCAATAGCGCCTCAGGTGACAGCACGACGCCGTTGCCGATCAAACACTGAACCCCCGCGCGTAGCACGCCAGACGGGATCAAGTGGAGCACCGTTTTCTGCCCACCAATCACCAAGGTGTGGCCGGCATTGTGGCCGCCCTGAAAGCGCACCACCGCATCCGCCTGCTCAGTGAGTAGGTCAACAATTTTTCCTTTGCCCTCGTCTCCCCACTGGGTACCGAGAATCACCACGTTATGGCTCACGAGGACGCACTCCCTTCTATCACCCACTCGCCCTCGCTCAATACCAGTCTCTCCGCATCGGGCAAATCGACTCCGGGTGCGACATCCATCACCACTGTCCGGCCCGCCGCTCGTAACGCTGTNACGGCAGCCCTGAGTCCGGCATCGTCAGACTGGGGCGCGATCACCGGCACGTCGGCGGCCTCACTCCGATCTGCATCGCCGACCAGAGCCTTGAGGTCTATCGCAAATCCCGTAGCCGGCCGGTCACGGCCAAAAACCGCACCAACATTGTCGTAACGACCGCCTTTGGCGACCGCTGAGCCGCGACCCTCCAGATACACGGCAAAGACCAAACCTGTGTGGTAGCGAAAGCCGCGAAGCTCTGTGAGATCTACGTACACACCGACGTCGGGAAACGCCTGCTGCACCCTAGCCAACACCGTATCGAGCTGATCCAGCGCCGCCATCACCGCCAGCTCATCGGGAAACGCCGCCCTGGCCGAGGCCAGCACATCAGGGGAGCCGTGGAGCGCTACCAGTTGCGCCAGTCGCTCGGCTTCTCGCGCAGGCAATGAGGCGGACAGCCGCTCAATATCCGGAGCCGACTTTCTTTGCAGTGCATCAAAAATCTGGTCTTCCAGTTCAGGGTCGAGACCGGCGTCGGAAAACAGTGCGTCGTAGATCCCGATATGGCCAATATCAAGCGTGAGGGGGCGGCTGACGCCAGCGCACTGAAACGTCGAAAGCATCAGGCCTATGATTTCGCTGTCGGCCTCGATGGCGCTACTGCCGAACAGTTCCGCGCCCAGTTGAATCGGCGCCCGGCCGCTGATCACAGATTGCGGGGTGCTCTGCAGTGTTGAGCCCGCGTAACACAGCCGCGTCACGCCCTCTTCGGCCAGACTGTGCGCATCCATTCTGGCTGTTTGCGGCGTGATGTCGGCTCTGACACCGAGCATTCGGCCACTCATCTGATCGGNGAACTTGCAGGTCACCACATCGAGATCAGCGCCGAGGCCGATTAACAGTGAGTCAGTGAATTCAACGAGTGGCGGGATGACGTAGCGGTAGCCCCACGTGGCACATTGGTCCAGCAGGCGGCGTCGGAGGGCTTCCAGCTGTGCCGCGCGTTCGGGCAACAGCTCGTCAATACCCTCTGGCAAAAGCCAGCGATTTTCAGTGCTCATCGTGTTTTTCCGTCAGGACGTGGTGCCGCAGAAAGCGCTCACGCAGAGAATAACACAGGGGAAAGGGGGGAAGACCGGGCGCGCAGAGCGCGCCCAACTATTTACGATCGAACCTGTTACGCTCGACTCAATCGTCCGACTCAGGATTGCGCAGGTACTGGAAAAACTGGCTATCGGGTTGCAGCAGCATCACGTCACCGCCGGCATTAAAGGTTTCTCGATATGCCTGCAAGCTGCGGGTGAAGGAGTAGAACTCGGGATCCTGATTGAAGGCCTCCGCATAGATGCGGGTCGCTTCTGCATCACCGTTACCGCGGATGATTTCCGCGTCACGGAAAGCGTTGGCTTCGATCACCGTCACCTCACGATCCGCCGCCGCACGAATACCCTCGGCCAGCTCCTTACCCTCTGAACGCAGCTCACGGGCTTCCTTTTCCCGCTCGGCATTCATGCGACGATAAACCGACTCCGATACATCGGGGGGCAGGTCAATCTTCTTCACCCGCACGTCGATGACCTCAACACCGAGCTCGTCGTTAGCCAGCTCATTTANTTGCGACGTGATAGCTTGCATCAGCTCATCGCGTTGGCCAGAGACCACTTCTTGCACGGTGCGCACCGCCACCTGGTTCCGCAGACCATCGTTGATCCGCTGGGACAACAGACCCGCAGCGCGATTCTCCTCGCCATTGGTCGCGGTGTANTACTTNGCCGTATCGGTCACGCGGAACTTGGCGTAAGAATCGACGATCAGCGCTTTCTTCTCCTGAGTGAAGAAGCGTTCAGGACTGCTGTCTACCGTGAGAATTCGCCCATCAAACTTGCGCACGCTATTCACGAACGGGATTTTAAGGTGGATGCCCGGCTTGAGATCTGGATCGACCACCTCACCAAACTTCAGCAACACCCCGCGTTGGGTTTCACGAATGACATACAGACTGTTCGACAGCACCACCAATACGATGGCGATCAAAATGCCCACCAGAGTTTGTCTAGTCATGATTAACGCCCTCCGCGTCGTGCGGCAGCAGCATCGAGGTCACGTCGCAGCTGCTCGGTTACCTGATCGGCAATCTCCCGCATGTCACGTTCACTCACACCGGCGCGACTGGCAGTACTGCGCGGCTGACCCGCATTGGGCACCATCTTGTCCAGCGGCAGGTACAACACGTTATTGCCACCATCTACATCGACCATCACTTTATTAGTGTTGGCAAAAACGGTTTGAACCGTNTCGATGTAAAGGCGCTCTCGCGTTACGTCAGGCGCTTTTTCATATTCAGCCAGAAGCTGCTCAAACCGCTGCGCTTCACCTTGAGCACGCGCGATCACCTGATCACGATAAGCATTTGACTCTTCCATCATACGCTGCGCGCGACCGCGAGCCTCAGGGACGATGCCGTTGGCGTAGGACTGGGCCTCGTTCTTGACCCGCTCTTCGTCTTCTCGGGCTTTAATCACATCGTCAAAGGCGCCTTGTACCTGCGCAGGCGGCTTGGATTCATCGATGTTAATGGTAGAGACCCGAATCCCGGTGGTGTAGTCATCAAGATACTGCTGCAACCGGTCGCGCACGTCGAACGCGATCGCCGCACGGCCCTCGGTCAAGGCGAGGTCCATGGTCGTGCCGCCGACAACGTGACGCAAAGCACTCTGCGCAGCGTGCTGCAGTGATACCTCAGGATCGCGAACCTGCAGGACAAAGTCCTGGGGGTTATCGATCACGTACTGCACCGACATGCTGACTTCGACAATGTTTTCGTCCTGAGTCAGCATCACTTCGCGCAGACCTGCTGCCCGTACTTTGGTCGTGTTGACCTTGATGACCTCGTCAATCAGCGGTGGGTTCCACTGCAGACCCGGCGTCAGAGTGGAGTGATACTCACCAAAGCGCAGCACCACTGCNCGCTCCTGTTCGTCGAGCTGGTAAAAGCCCATGAGGCCCCAGACCAGCAATACCCCTCCCAGCACCATGCCGAGCAGCGCACCGGAGAGTCCGCCTTTAGCAGGGCCGCTGCCGCCGCGACCGCCACCAAACAGGCCGGCAAGTTGCTTCTGGAGCTTTTTAAACGCCTCATCCAGGTCCGGCGGGCCTTGATTGCCGCCGCCCCACGGGTCGCGGGGGCCTTTATTGCCACCCCCAGGCTCATTCCATGACATCAGTCTTTTCCTCATCAAAAGGCCGGGTAGTCTAACAAACCCGGACACCACTTCGGGGGTTTGTTCTGCCTAGAGGGCAGAACGCATTAAATCCTTTTTTAGCCAACTTCCCGACAACTTTGTCGGATCACCAGCGGTTAATGTTCACGGTGACCCCTGCTGGACGCTCAAGTATTCAATCGCCGCCAATCTGCCAGGGGCAGGCGCACATGCAATCGGCTACTTCCGTCGGGCTGCCACTCCTCGGCGGACACAGCCCCCATCTCATAAAGAGCAGCCCGCAACCGTGCCCGTTGAGGTTCCAGAGTGATTTCTTCATCAAACAGTGTGACCGAGAGGCGCTCGCGAATGGCGTCGAAGAGCAACTCCACACCCTCGCCGGTCGCAGCAGACAAGTAAACGGCTGTGGGTGCCCCACTCTCATTGCGCAGGATACGAGGGGGCTGCTCTAACAAGTCCAGCTTGTTAAATACCAACAGTTGCGGCAAGCCATCAGCCTGTATCTCGCCCAGTACCGACTCGACGTCGGCCATCAATTCTTCGCGATTGTTCGCGGAAACATCCACCACATGGAGCAACAAGCTCGCATTGGCGGTTTCTTCGAGGGTGGCCTTGAAGGCCTCCACCAGTGTCGTCGGCAAATCCGAGATAAACCCAACGGTATCGGCAAACAGCACCGGCCCCAGATGTTCTATGTCGACCCTGGCAAGGGTGGGATCGAGTGTGGCGAACAACTTATCGGCCGCATACACCTCGGNGGTGGTNATGCNATTGAATAGCGTTGATTTGCCGGCATTGGTGTAACCCACCAATGACAGCACCGGCAGCTCCGCCCGGCGACGGGCGCGCCGGCTTTGTTCGCGTTGATTCCGCACCCGCTCCAACCGCGACTGAATCGACTTGATGCGAGCGCGCAACAACCGCCGGTCTGTTTCCAGCTGTGTTTCACCCGGCCCGCGCAAACCAATGCCGCCCTTTTGGCGCTCAAGGTGNGTCCACCCTCTAATCAAACGCGTGCTCATATGAGTCAGCTGCGCCAGCTCCACCTGCAGCTTGCCTTCATGGGTGCGCGCGCGCTGGGCAAAGATGTCGAGAATCAACCCTGTGCGTGCCAACACCCGGCACGACAGCGTGCGCTCGAGATTGCGCTCCTGACTCGGGCTCAGTGCATGGTTGAAAATAACGAGCTCGGCCTCATGGGTTTGGCAGGCCCGGGCGATCTCATCAAGCTTGCCCTCACCGACAAAGGTGCGCGCATGGGGCGCTGACCGTGACCCNGTAATCNTGGCCACAGGATCACCGCCCGCTGATGCGACGAGTTCTTCAAACTCCAACAGGCTCAGATCTCGCTNGGCCCCGGCAAGCTGCAGCTGCACGAGCACAGCGCGCTCTCCGCCCTGATGACGCTCAAAGAACATGAAATATTAGAGGCGCCCCCGAGGAGGCGCCGGATGCTTACTCTTCAGCTGGCGCCTCGCCATCGGCAGAGGGCAGACGCACGTTGCGCGCCGGCACGACTGTCGAAATAGCGTGCTTGTAGACCATCTGGGAGACGGTGTTTTTTAACAACACCACAAACTGGTCGAAGGATTCGATCTGTCCCTGAAGCTTGATGCCGTTAACCAGNTAGATNGAGACGGGAACCCGTTCCTTCCGCAGGGCGTTNAGGTAAGGGTCTTGTAGCGTATGCCCTTTTGACATGGTTACTCCTTAGTATCACTGTCAAAACACGGCGCTCTTCACGAAAAGCGCATTACGGCCGCCAATGCACCGGGGATACAGTAGTAGCTCAAGTGCTAGCGACAAAAAACTCCACCGGGGTGGAGTGTCCATATTCTACTACGATCTTAGCGTCAGCTAAAAGTTCCGCNTCAGCCCCTGAAGGCGGCCAAACCAGATACCGTCAGCGAGGGCTGACACCNCATTTTTGCTGGNATCCGGGGCGTCTNNNGCCGANTCGGGCCCCCGGACCAACTGACCCGCCTGATTCATCCAGATCCAGGTCAAATCAGGCCAGCTGCGTAGCCAGGTCAGCTGTCGCTTGGCGAGCTGCCGGGTCGCAGCCAGCACCTTTTCACGACAGGTGGCCAGGTCAGTCTCTCCCTCAAGGTAGGACCATACCTGGCGATAACCCACTGCTCGAATAGCGGGCAAATCGGTGTGCAGGCCCTTCCGCTCAAAAAGGCGAGTCACCTCCGCCACCAATCCCTCGTCAAACATAGCGTCCAGTCGGCTGGCGATTTGCGCATGCAAGACGGCCCGATCCTCTGGGCAAAGAGCNATGCACTCATAGTCGTCTGATACGGGGGCGGGGTTTCCCNGNTGCCATTCACTCAGCGGCGTGCCCGTACCCCGGTACACCTCCAGTGCGCGGCAGATCCGCTGGCTGTGATTGCGGTGCAGTCGACTGGCCGTCTCAGGGTCGATCTCACTGAGCTGCTGATGCAAAGCCGGCCAGCCAGCTCGCTGCGCTTCGGCCTCAATGTNTGCGCGTATCGCTGGGTCAATAGCGGGGATGTCGTCGAGCCCCTGAATCAGCGCCCGAAAGTACAGCATGCTCCCGCCGACCAGAATGGGGCGCCGCCCCCTCCCCCGAATCTCATCGATGCACAGTTTGGCATCGTTAGCGAAGTCGGCGGCGGTGTAAGGATCATCGGGTTCCCGAATATGAACGAGATGATGCGGGTAATCCGGTTTGGCAGCGCCGATCGATAAGCCGCGATACACCAATGCCGAATCCACGCTGATCAGCTCAGCATCAAAGCGCTCGGCGAGCCGCTCGGCCAATGCCGACTTGCCCGACGCGGTGGGGCCCATCAACGCCAACACGGGTTCGGTCACGATCAGCGTCCGCGCAGAAACAGTTTGTCCAGATCCGCCATGCCCAGCTGCACCCAGGTGGGCCGGCCATGGTTGCACTGCCCGGATCGCTCCGTCTCTTCCATGTCGCGCAACAGCGCATTCATCTCGGGCAGCGTCAAACGACGATTGGCGCGCACCGATCCGTGACAGGCCATGGTNGAGAGCAGCTCATCGAGTGAGCTAGCGATACGGTCACTGGTGCCGAACTCGAGG
>FUFK010042146.1_pt1 | contig 15454 bp, 18 predicted proteins | sample 1021851 | NCBI WGS metagenome assembly FUFK01 (sample SAMEA51879418, study PRJEB19060) | metagenome | reverse complement strand
ATTGGATTAGTTAGAGCACGTTTTCTACGCCTTCTAGCGAGACCACCATTGGACATTCGCACAACACCACCTTCAGCCTTCTTCTTCTTCTTTTTCTTACCGCCAGTGCCGTAATTAGCAGCACCAACCTTCCTGCATTTTGCGATAGCCCCACTAGCATAAGCGCTAGGAAAAACTTTGTAGCGGGCTTTAACCTTGTGATAACAAGCGTCTTTAGGCATTTTTTCTAGCCCTCCTTATGCTTTCCTTGCCTTGTCGAAAGATCTTTGCAACTTCAGTCTTACCCATCACTTTGGCTCTTTGTTCGCCTACGGTCAGGATTTGAATTTTTCTTGCAAAAGGCTTTCTAACTTTCTTAACTTTTGCGACTGTCGCTCTAGCATCTGCTGGAGTAGCAAATTTAATTCCAACTGTATCTCTAGGGTTTTCATCAGTGTAGAGCCTACGTCCTGATCCTTTTGGCTTTTTTCCTGTGCCAACTTTTGGATCCCTACGCTTTGCCACTATTTCTTACCACCCTTTTTGCCACCCTTGGACATTGTGACCATTTTTGCAGGACGAAAACCCTTAGAAGCGATGCCTACACCACGGACCTTACCGCCCTTTTTGTAGCCCTTCTTGGTCATGCCACCTTTGGCCATGCCTTTTTTAGTCATGCCACCTCTGGCCATGCCCTTCTTCATCATGCCACCAGCAGCCGCGCCTTTTTTCTTCTTGTCTACTTTTTTAATTGCAGCCATTAGACCACCAGCTTGATAGCCCTTCTTGGTCATGCCACCCATCTTGTAGCCTTTTTTCTTCATCATGCCGCCACCAGCAGCCTGCTTCTTTGGCAGCTTGTCAAACATGCTGAGATCTAGGTCTTTTACCTTGCTATCGGGATTCTTTTTACCAAGACCCTTCTTCATCAGGTCTCTCATGCCCTTCTTCATCGTCTTATTGTCAGTCATCAGACTCATCCTTATACAGGTTGTTGAACACGCGCTCAGTATCCCACACATACCCCACATCCTCTTTTGAGTTGAAGGTATGTTGGTTTGGTCTGAAGTCGGGCGCGCCCTGCCCTGTCTCAAACCATGCAGGATGCGTGACTCGCACCCGATTATTAGGTAACGCTACCATGTTACCTGTGTACTCCCCTGCGTCCAGCAGCTCCAATACATGACTCTGCTTGTGTTGTGCAGGATGATCTGCCACCTCACTGTCCGTGTAGTCCACGGTGAAGTAATACTTAGCAGGGTAGAACTCACCATCTACCTTGGCAATCCAAGGTGCAGGTGATGCTCTTTCTATCTTATAAACCGCGTGATAGTGGGACATGCAGTCCCATGGCTGTGCTAGGTAGGGTGGTAGCTCTGTGGGCCACTGCTCGTACGGTGTGTCTGCCACAAGCGCTGTGAGAGGCATACGCGCCCACATTGCGCCACCATGCACATTAGGCTCATCAGTGTCATCTGACTCGCAACCAGTAAATATGACTTGGAAACTTAGAGTACGATTTGGCATCGTAGTTACAGCAACCACCATGGCGTGAAGAAACTCGCCATGATATTCCTCTAGGTTCTTAGTGTACTCCCTACGAACCCATGCGTTAAAGTGAGGTATNTTTGACTGTAANTACGGCATTCAACATTTCCATCTCTTCCTCGCCTGCCGTAGTCTTGAATTAGGATTTTTAGCAGCCTTCGGAAATTTCTTCATNTGTCCAGCACTGCGGGCNCAGAACGACTTACGACGCTTTGCGGCCTTGCTACCGGGTTTTACTTTACCAGTGACGGCAGTCTTTAACTTACTGCCGGGATTGTCTCTTCTATATTTGGCGACACCTTTCGCTGTCATACCCGCACCAGACTTGGTGGGCCGCTTGTGCCCACCCTTGATGGTATGACCTTTCATGGTGCCTTTACGCCTAGCCATGGAAGAATGTCATCATGTCTACGGTAGCCACAGTGTACTTGACCGACATACCGTCTTGAAACAGAACACCATCTGCTGGGATGGTCCTGTCCAATGTGGTGTTGTCGGTGCCTATGGTGCGAGACTTGAAGAGGGCAGATCCATTNTCTGGAGTNTTGTTGAAGAACTCTACAACNCCAGNTGAACCACCAGAGACTATNGANAAGCCNTTCAACCGCACNCTGTTGCTNCCGTTNATTGCTTCTGCACAAAGACTGCCAGATCCAACNTTGATGTTAGCAGCATACTGCGCAGAGCATTCTACTGCAGTCACTGTGAGAAACAACTTAGTGCCTGCCACAGCTTCAGCGCTACCAGTAGAAGTTATTACTTCTGTCATGGCGTTGCCGAAAACATCTGTGCCTGTGATTGTGCAAGTCTTAGCGTTGTCACTCGTACCTGTGGTCGTAACAATAACGTTCCTAGCACCACCTCCTGCAAAAGTGGTGTTGGCCATGGTTGCGCTGGTATTTGGTCTGGCAGCGGTTACCAGACGATCGTCATCTGACGCATTTTCATCACTGATAAATTTTGCTGATATATCTGAGCTGTGGCCCATATTAAGCTCCTTACGAAAGGAGGGGGGCTGTCANACCCCCTCTCTGTTAATACTAGCCATTGTTGNAGTCAAAAGCNGCACCNTGAATCTTGATGANGATTTTACCAGCCGTGTANGCNGCTTCAGTAGCNTCACCACAAGTCAGATACAGANACTTNTTGCTCAGAGCTGCTAGTGTAGAGCCAGCATCAGCTTCGTTATGAAGCCCCANTGTCAGGTCTCCATTGTTAAACAGNACAGTNCCGCTGGTAACCGCAGCATTTTCAGCTGTAGTTCCTGTTGCAGAACACACCAGATTGATGTCTGGATCACCGCCAGTTGGCACTTCGATACAGATGAACTCCATCTTGTATGGGATGCCATTAACTTCTTTTGTGAGTTCTGCAATGTACGCGTTTGCTGCACCGCCATCAGTACCGATAACATCGTTAGCGGCACCGCCAGATGCCAGACCACCGTGCAGATCAACAAGAATCGTAGTAACGATATCTCCACCAATCTTGTTGATGAAGGTGTTGATTGCTGCGTCGGCAATACCAGAACCGTGCGCGTTAGGAGCGANGTTAAAGATTGTGGCTGCTGTGCCTAGGCTGGCGTTGTTTGCACCTACAGTGGTGCCCGCTGCAACGATGTTGTCTCTACCAGATGTAGCAACTTTNTGAANTTCAAGAGAACCACCGCTGGTGGCATTAAGCTGCTCTGTAAAAGTACCCAAGGTGGCACTTTTGGTTACAACTTTGAATCCGTTTTCGGAGCGGACTGCACCGTTAAAGGTCGTGTTTGCCATGTCTATCTCCTGTCGTGGCAAGTGTCAGCTACTCAATGTAACTGTCAGGGATACTGTATGCTATAATAAAAAGAGGGGAGTAGCAAGCCACTCCCCCCTCATCGTTATGCTCCGGGCGATCCGAAGATGCCCAGTGGATCGGATACACCGAATGAGTAACGCTCACGGGCCTTGTACCGGCTGTTGCCAGTGCTGAAGTCAGCATCCATAGCGGTAGCCATCGGGCTACGTACGAAGTGCTTCAGGCCGTTCGGAACGTCAGTCAGAAGGAAGAACGCATCAGTATCTGTCAGATAGTGATTGATCGTATANCCTTCAGGGATAGAACCATTATTGCGAAGCGCATTAAGGTCGTTATCCGCTGTACCCACGCGTCCTTCAGTCTCCAGCAAGCGAGTTGCAACAAACTGCAGGTTCGGTGGGATAATCAACTTACGTGGCCTTGCAGCAATCAGCAGACCGCGCTCGTCAGTCCAACCAGCAATCTGAATAACNGCGGCTTCCAGAGAAGTTTCGTTAAGATCAGCCGNTGTTGCAGGCTCGTTAGAGTTGGTTCCACCACTAACAAGCGGGTGAGCCGTGGAGCAAAGCTCTACGCCGTCGCCGTATGTAGTGCTGCTAGAAAAGGCATTGTTAAGNATAGTCGCTGCCTTGACTTGCTTTGTGTACGCCATAGCACGAGCGAGTGCCTTCGTATAACGAGCTGACAGTGAGTCATACAAGTTATCTTCAATAGCCTCTTCAGTGATTGAAAAGCCCATTGCGACGGTCTCGTGTGTATAGCGAGCGGTGAACGCCTCTTGTGCATTGTCATACTCGATGGCAGAGCCTTCGTTTTTGACTGGTGCTGCTGAGAAGCCCGATAATTTGGTCTCCTCCTCAAAAGAGCGATCAGAGGTCTCTGTCTCAAAGATCTCTGCGTGTTCTTCACCGTATTTTGCGTACTCCAATCCGAACAGAGCGTTCAGGCCGGGAAGGAGTTCTTTCAGTAGTTGTGCGCGTGAAATAGCCATTACCTACCCCTCCTTATACGCCAGCTGTTTGCTGATAACGTTGATAACCCTGCGTGAATTTAACGATAAACTCGACAAAGTTACCATCACTGTTTGCTGTATCAGGCACGACATCAACAACAGTAATCGGCAGAATTGTTGCCACGTTGTTAATAAAGACGCCCATACGGCTGTTACCTGACGCNGTCACACCAGTGTTAAGCACAAGCTCCGCGTTACAGGAGATTGCGTTAGCACGGCTAACATAAGCAGGAAGCAGCCCAGAAGCAGCACCGTCAGCAGAAGCACCCGTGCAGTTCACTACTTTGAACAGCACGTTCGGATCGTCACANACNTANGCNTCNATNTCANNNGCTACNATGCTNCCGGGATAGCTTTGNCGGAANGTCANNTGNNNNGTATTNGGATCTGTATAGCTACAGCCCATAAACACACCAATAACACCAGCTACTACGGAAGTGTCGTTCTGTAGTGTGGTGATGATGATAGTACCATCGTTCTTGTACTGCACCACGTCCCCATAGAAAAGAGCCGTGCCGTAGTTTGAAGCGATGGGGATCTTACGTGTAGAACCCGCATAACTATGACCACCGATCATGCCAATCGGACGAAGGCCATAGGGGGCATCAATAGTAGGATATGCCATCTATTTGTCTCCAGACAACAAGGGTTTGATGTTAACCCCCGGAGCCAAAAGTAACTTTTGTTTTCCGTTCATGGAAAAGCGGCATCCGAGGATCGTTCTCTCTCATAAGGTTGTTATCAACTGATTCAATCTGGCCTTTGGTTTGCTGCTCGTAATAAGCGGTGCGTTCTTCAATCAGTTCTTTTGGAGCTTTACAAAGGATCAACCCACCGACCACAACATTGTCTTTGAAACGTTCGTTCTCGACAGTTACTACAGTGATCTCTGGGTGGTCTGCTGCCTTTACAGGCTCCCAACCTTCACGAAATTTTGAGGAAACGTTAGTGGCGTCGGTTTGCCCCTGCGTGGCGACTCTAATCCAACGAAATGCGTAACCCGGCTCGGGGTTCGGTGACGGCAAAACTTCAGGTCGTTGCCAAGCTCTGGTACGGGTCGTTTTTTCGCGGGTGGTCTGGTCACGATTTATACGATTCTCAGCCATTATTTTTCCTCATCTCTTCTGCAACCTTTTGGGCGTATAATTCCAATGGTACGTTGAGCCTTTTAGCAATGTTCACCTGTGTTTGCGTTAGCTTGATCTTCTTTGGCGCTACGCTCCGCGTTGCGGGTGCAACCACATTCGGCTGCTTCTTTGGCTCTTCGACTTCTTCAGTGTCCTCAAACTGGTCGGGGAACACTTGACGCATACGAGTGTCAATCTTCTCGTAGTATTCGTCGCTTCCAACGGCCACGCCGCTATTCACGATCTTCTGGTGCAACCCTAACGCCAGTGAGGTCATTTCTTCGTCAGAGTTAAACCACGGATTGTCCCGTGCCCACTCTGCAGCTCTCGCATCTACTTGCGGTTGGGCGGTTTCTGTTGGTAAGTTAACAGGAGTTTCTTCTTCCTGTAAAGCAGGAAGTTTGAAATTGTTTAGCCTATCGGCCTTAATCTTAGCAGCCGTTAGAGTTTCTTGTGCTTCAACGACAGCTTCTGCATCTCCAGCTTCATACGCTTCTTTGTATTTAGCTTTAGCTGTTTCCAACTCTCCTGCGGCAGATTTCTTAGCTTGGTCAAGCATGGTTGACTGATTCTTGCCAACTGTGCCTTTTAGCTCTTTGTTCTCGTCTATCAGCTTTTTAGCAAATTCTTCTAGCTCTTGCCTTTCACGGAGCGCTTGTTCTTTCGCCCTGCGCTCATCGTGGTAGCCTTTGCTGAAGTGCCGGATCCTGTTTTTGACCTTGTCAGAGTATTCTTCAAGTTCTTCATCAGTGACATCACTAGGCGGCTCAGAAGTCTTACGTCCTCTATCAGCCTTTGGCGTATCGTCAACAACTTCAATTTCAAGTCCAGCATCTTTATTGTCCTCCTCACGCGTAGATTTTGCCTCGCGCTTCTCAGATTTCTCGCCAGATAGGTCAACCTCAACAGCATCAGAACCTTCAACCTCAATCTCTGGCTTCTTGTCATCTTCATCAGGGAATTTGTATTCAACTTTTTCAAAACCCATAACTCACTCCTACACTTTGCAAATGCCACGAGGATCAGGAACCACTGCCTCAATGGAATCGTCATTCATTAGACGGAACTCTTTTCCGTTTACTTTGAATCTGGTGCCAGTATTCATACGGAACATGACGTAGTCTCCCACCTTGCACCAAGGCCCGGTGGGGAACCTGTCTTTGTCTGTGTAAGCGGCTGACCCCATGTCAATGACAGCACCCATGATAGACATGATGTACTCTTTCTTTATCTCGCTGTCGGTCTTGAGGAGAGTGCTGCCTTCGTAGTGATCGCTTACATCTGGCAAGGCTACAAGGAGTCTGTAGCCACAGGGCTTTGGTAGTTGTGCTTCCCACTCTTCAGGNGAAACNGGAGCCTCTACCACACGAGCAGTGTCAGGAATCTTAATTGGTTCAGTCATCATCATCTTCCAAATAGTTGCGCGAAAGGTCTGATATGTGATTCATGCAGGTTTCTAGACCTCGAATAAAACCTGTAGTTTCCTTGTATTGAGCGAAATCTTTTACCCCACCCTGTCCAAGAAACTCTAGTGCAGAGGACTTGTCCTCGTTCAACTTCTCGTTCAGCACGTCAAAGACGGTTTTTGCCATGGTTACTCCTTATCACGTAGCATGTTAGATCTCATTTCTACTCCAGCTTTTTGAGCGTCCATACCGAGTTCAACCTTTTCAAGGTTTATACGCTCTTTCTCAAGTTTGGCGTCAGACAGGTCTTTAGCAATTTTACGTTCCTGCTCTCCCTGTCTTAGTTGCATATCTGCAGCATCCTTCTGTGCTTTACGCTGCACTTCTTGTGCCTTGACCTGAAGTTCTGCCTGTTGAAGCTGGAACATAGGGTCTTGTGCTTGCTGCTGTGCAGCCTGTTGTGCAGCCTGCTGCTGGTTTGCTTGTGTAAGCTGCTTGCCAGCCTCTGCAACCACGCGTGCGAGTTGAACTTCCACATCTTCTGGAAGCTGCTCGTTTGGTGGCGGTAGCTCGGCTCCCATCCGCTCTTCGATCTGCTTGCGGTACTTGAAGCCAAGATGCTCTGCAATGTGGGCCTGCAGGGATGCCATGATGTTTTTCGCTTGTGGGTTCTGCCCGATCATGCCCATGACTTGTGGGTCTTGCAGGAACGACAGGTGCGCTCCGATGTGCGCGTCGTGATCCTGATAGATGAACGCCTTCATAGGCTTTCCAATCAACGCGTTCATGTTNTCGCTGACAGGGTCTGCAGGCTTCATGTCGTCCTTTATAGGAACAAGTTTGTCTGCGTTCTTTACACCCAACACTTCGATCATCTGCCTGTGCAACTGCGGCAGGTCATAGATCTGCGGTGCTTGAGACGACATCTGCAACACAGCCTGATACTGCACCACACGCTGTGCCATTGTAGAGCTGTTAGGATCACTAACAGGGATCACGTCCACCATCGCGTAATCATCCTGTCTGGCGGTGACCTCACCGCGCACAGGCTGGTAGGAATATTCCGTGGGTGCATACTCTGCCATGAGAGCCTTGAGCATCTTGAACTCTTGCTTCATGGCGTAATGGACACGAGCCTGCACTGCAGCCATGGGCTTTAGTGTGCGCTCCAGAAGTGCCAGCGTTGTNCCNACCGGAGCGTTTGCGGACATGTCAGAGATNTTCATGTCGCTGATAGCGCCCAGCCTACGCCCTTCTGCTGTGATCTTATCCAGCAACGCCAGAAGCGTCTGAGACGGCTCTTTGTAAGGCAGTGGCATGATGTTATCACGGATACTGCCTGATGGGACGTCCACGTCCTTGAACTCGCCCGGTTCAATAGGAGTGTCGTCCCCCTTGATACGCAGCCCTCGGGACTTCAATCCACCGGGCAAATTAGCGAGCGTACCGGCATCGACAAGTTGGCGTATCAAGGAGGTTCCTGCGCGAGCATATCCACCGATGATGTGGATAAGCCCAAGTCCGTAAAAGCCGAATCCCGGCACATACGGATAATGTACGAAGTGCTGACGCTTCAGCATCAGGGGGTCTACAGGGTTCCAGTTCCTACGGATAGAGAGGATCTCACTAGACCCGCGCTCCATTGTAACAACGTATGGTTTGGCAATCTCGTCCTCTGAATTATCAAACCCTTCTATGACGAGGTCTGCGTGTACCTCATACAGCGCGTACCTGTCATCGTCAGTCAGAGAGTATCCACCCTCTTCAGCCTTACGAACCTCGATGTCGGAGTGATATGGCTCTGGCTCGCCCAGTTCTATATCGCGATAGAACCCGTTGGCTTGGAGCTTCTTCAGTTCGTTCTTTGTCTTGCGCATGACATGAGTCACACGCTCTGCAGTTTCTATGTGAGAGGCGCTGTACGGTACGATACAATCCTCTGCGGGCACAAAGAGTGCCACCTGTCGCCCGATGTTCGGATCGTGATACACCTTCTTGAACGCCGATCCGGCAAGTCCTAGGCTGTAAAGCAGACGTTCATGCTCTGGTCGATACTCGATCATGTTCTCCGTCAGCTCGTAATTCATGTCCGCTTTGACACGGGCGGCGGCTTCTTCCTTCTGTTTGGTCTCTTCACCAAGAATCTTTGTCTTCACCGGCCCCAGAGCAGGGAAAGTTTCGCTCATGGTTTCAGCTTGGAAGCGAATCGCGGCCTCTGCCAGCACTGTAGAATATACTCCGCAGGCTCCATCCCACGGCTCTGTACGCTCCTCGTACTTGAATCCTAGCACGTCGAGGCCATCGACGAAGGTCTCAGCCCACTCCTTGCGACTGTCCAGATCCGAATCAATAAGTCCGATAAGATCATCTGCGAGACTGGCAAGGTCGTTGTCTTCCATGACTTCTGCCAGATTGCCATCAAACGGCACACCATCTGTCATGGTTCCCGGCACCAGAGTTATCTCCACGCTGCCGTCATCCAATGTGACCATGTCCGGGTTTACTACTTCTATCTCCAGTGCGGGTGCGTCTTCTTTTTGAGACTCCTCGTCTATGCCCGCCGGAGCCTGATACAATCCTTTTTCAATAGCCATGATCTAACCCCTAATAATACCCAGTGCCACGACGCTTGAAGTATTGTTGCTCTTCAGGCTCATCACTGGGTAAGCGTATGAAGCCCCCCTGACGAAATCTCATGAGGGCCATAACCGTTGAATCAACCAAGTCATCATGGCTCATAAACGGAAAACCTGCAATCTCTTCGACGACCTCCTCTGCCCACCGAGTCTCAGGAACCCAACACGTCCCTGACGCCACAATATCTGATACAGAGTTTAGTCGAGCCAACTTATCGCCTGATCCTCTATGAGGGGTGTATTCCTGCACAGGTAATCCTGACCTGCGCATCTCCTGATACAACGCGGTGCCTGCGCTTTTCTTCTCGACGATGAACGCGTCTGGCTCCCACTCTTCGTATTCTTCTATGGCTAACTGCTTGAGTTCTGGAAACTCCATACGCTTCTTTATGCTGTTTAGCAATATAATATTATAATTATTCACTTCTTCATTCAAAAACACACCCCAAGTGGTCAGGGCTGTAAAGTCAGCACGGTTGTGTGTTTCTGCTGCAGCATCCAAAGACATTATCACGTATTCACACTCAGGCGGGTACTCATGTTTCCAGATGCTCCACCACTCTCGCTTGATGAGTGCGGCCTCTTCTGCGGTAGGTTCCTGTTGATACTGCGCATTCCACTGGAACGTAGGCATGGATGCCTTCGTGCGTAGTAACGCGTTAAGGTCAAAGAACTCAGGCCATAGAGGTTTCTGTTCTGACTTCTTGGTTTTCTTGTTTACTATATCTAGTATTGCTGGGAACTCGACCACATCATATTGATCGGCCCGCTCGTTCTGCACCATGTCACGAGTGACACGTCCAGTCAGATCGTCCATGTGCCATCTGGTCTGTATGATGGCCACACGACCACCGGGCATCAGTCGTGTACGCGCTCCGAAGGTGAACCATTCGTATGCTTTTTCAAAGACTTCAAAATTTCCGTTAATGACATCTTGTTCGGAATGGGGATCGTCAACGAGCAAGAGGTCAGCACCACGGCCAGCAATAGAGGAACCAATACCACACGCATAATATTCACCTCCAGAGTTAGTGTTCCAACGCCCAGCAGACTTTGAATCTACCGCCAGTTTCACTGTAGGGAATATGGCAGCATACTCGTCCGTCGATATCAGGTTACGTACCTTGCGTCCGAAGTCCACCGCAAGGTCAGTGGTGTGAGACACCATCATNACCTTCTTGTTNGGGTTGCGCCCCAAGAACCAAGCAGGGAAAAATATCGAAACAAGCTGTGATTTGCCATGTCTGGGGGGTATGTTGACACAAATACGGTCTTTATCACCCTCTTCGATGTCCATGAGCAGATCTCCAAGCATTTTATGATGCTTTCCGACGATATAATCGGGCTGCATACGCTTGCAGAACTCTATCAGGTCATCATAAGCCGCCTGATTTGTCTTTCTGGTGCTTAATTCATCGACGAGGCGGTCAATCTCCACGATTTCATCAGGAGTATACTGATCTAGGTTGTCCAGCATCTGCTGGATCTCTGATTCAGTAAAGTTTTCAGTCATCGTCGAACTTTTCGTCCTCTTTCAGGCCGAGTTCAGCGTCAACATCGAGCGATTCGCCGTCTATTACGATCGCATCTTCGATCTTTTCCTCCGGCGTGCTTAGTTTTTGCAGTTTTTCGCGTAATTTTGCCCGCAGATCGTCTGTAGACTGATGAGTTATGGTCACTTCGGACTTTTCTGCAAACAAACCAACGTCAGATATCTTACCAAGCAGCTCCAAAGCCCGTATCCGCACTCTAGGATCGGGGTTTTCGGTCTCATCTATCAGTTTGTTGGTCACTAGATGCCGAACTTGGACCGCACTCTGCACAACAGAGTGGCCAAACTCCTGCAAAATGTTGTTCGTCAGCCTTAGAGAGGCCGGAGTAAGGGTTGCAACCTTGCTACTGGTAATCTTTTTAGAGGTGGTTTCAGGATCATCAGCGTAGGCCAGCGTTATTTTAGCGGCCACATCCTTGTCTTCCTTGGTCGGCTCTACATCCAAGCCGTGTTCAGCGAGCAATTCTGTCGTACGACTTGCTGCGTCCGTACGTTTCTTCAGATCCATGGGTGGCAGGTCTTCGGGGACTGCCACACCCAGTTCAGGTTCTAGTATGATCGCCATATCTTGACGACGTATACAGTATAATATTTTTTTGTGCAAGGAGGTTGGGACTCCTACCGGGGGGTGTTCCTGTGTGAGAGGGGGTGGGGGTCGAACTCAGAAAAAACCGGATTGTTCGTGTAAATTAGACATACATACATGCGTATGGCACTTGCGGCGCAGAGCGGGGCATGGGGGGAGGGTATGGGTAGCGTCTGGCAAGTTTTGGTAGCGTCTGGTAGCGTGCCGCATAGTTTACGGAATTCCGTAAACTTTTATCATCACAGGGAAAGCTCTATGTCAAAACACGTCAGGATGTGAGACTATATAACCATCGAACGGACATGGTGTTCGTTCTCAACCCAGAGTTTACGGAATTCCGTAAACCAACGCGAAAGGTGGTTTTGCATCATGCAAAACATTTCCAATGTGGCCACACCAGATGTGGCATTCGTTCGCGTCGTCAACAAGGCTGAACAGGCCGACGGCGCGGTAATGTCAACCATGACCGAGCGCGGTTTTACCGAGCTTACTTTCACCAGCCCCAAGGCTGGCGGTCTACTCAGCCCTGCCGCATGGGAGACTATGCGCCAGATGGTCGCTGTCAATGCTACAGGCAAAGACAAGAAGAGCCTTCTAACACGGGCTGAGAAAGCGGCATTCAAGCTGGACAAGGCTAGCTTCACAGCCTTGCAGAAACGCTCCAGCTTGTCTGTCAGGGAAGCCCGACAGGCTGACCGGACTAGCGCTGGCCAGAAAGTAGGCGCTTGGATCAGCACTCGCAAGGCAAAGGCTGCCGAGAATGACAAGCTCAAGGCTGGTCACGTCAAAGCACCGGCGAGAGTCAAGCCTCTACAGGAACGTGTTAACGTCCATGTGAACAAGGCTCTCGGCCAGATAGCGGCCAATGCTGACAAGACTAATCCTGACAGCCTGAAAAATCAGGCCAAGGTAGTCGAGCTTCTCAAAGAGCTGGCCAAGCTGACCAAGGCCCCGGCCAGATCGGTCAAGCACTAACAACCATGGGCTGGACGGTAACACGTCCAGCCCTATCATCATGGGAGATATGATATGCAGACACTAGAACAATGGCGTGAAGAGAAACGCCGCCAAGTTAAAGCAACGCGACTACGTCAACAATCTGGCCGTTGTCTCGCGTTGTTCGGTCTCATCCTGACGTTTCTATCTGTACCGCTAGCTGGCCCGATCGAGGCTGGCATGATCTGTATAGGATTACTTGTCACTATTCTTGGCATCTGGGCAGGGTTTTCAAAATGAGACTAAACGATACCGAACATCAACTCTGTGTAAATCACACGGAAGAAGAGCTTACAGAATGGCTCGAAAAATCGGAAGAGACTGGACACTATCGCGGTCTCTCGCGGCATCACATAGCGCTGGCGCTTATTGCTAAACGCCAAGCAAATGAGCGGATGCAAGATTTCCCTAGGGAATATCGACTGTTCAAATAAAAACTAGGCAGGGCTTCGGCTCTGCCTTTTTTTGTGCCCAGATTTTGAAGCCAGTTCTTAGTGTCGCGTTGAGCCAAAGCGCATCGCTGGGCGTTGAAGCCAGTTCTGCGTGTCGCGTCGAGCGGAAGCGTTGTGCGTCATAACAAGTTTACGGAATTCCGTAAAGAAACCAGTTCTGCGTGTCGCGTTGAGCCAATGTTCTAATGTTCGTTGTAATGTTCCGCAATGTTCGTTTTTTTTAGGCCATGTTAGAACATTGTGTTTTGGTGGTGTGGCGTGGTGGCGCGTGTCAGGCAATGCCATTCTTTGCCTATCAGCTTCTATCTATTCTTATCTAATCTTGTATTAGTAGTGTAATGTTCGTTTTTATAAAAAGTATAAAGGTATATCAGAGAGGGACACGGCAAGTTTACGGAATTCCGTAAAGTCTAAGAGGGCGTCGAGGCAGGTGTCCAATTCTCTCAAAAACCGAACAATAGAACATTGCTGTCTTTCCAAGGCGTTGCGCGCCTACACATAAGAACATTACAGAACATTGCTTGGTTTACCAAGATTTACCACATTTAACCACACATATAAACTGTTCACCACGTATTGACAGTAATCGGTACCTGTGGTACAATTCCTGATCGTCAAAAAAGGCCAAAATTTTGAAGGCCACCACCCAAAGTTTACGGAATTCCGTAAAGAAAGAGAGAGACCAATGAAGAACTACGCACACATCAAAGACCCCAAGCAGCAGCGCATCGCCATGTTGCTTGACTACCTCAAGCATCTGGATGACCTCGGCTGGACACAGCCGTCACACTCATATGCAGAGGACATTGCTACAGCTGTAGCAGAGACCATCAAAGAACTGACCGCTCTCGGTCATGTTCACACAACACACTAAAACTTGTCATACAGGAGAACGACATGACACAGATTATCTCAACCGAAACTTTACGGAATTCCGTAAACTCTGAGCCGTCCGCACCAAGCATCGGTTCATCATCCATGCTTTGCGAGTTGTCCATCTCTACATGGACTGGACGCAAGAAAGACAAGCGTGCGTCAGAAGACGTTACCACAGACAACCATGCGGTATCGGGCGTTGCGTCTGTACACAAGAAGCTGCTCGCCGATTGTCAGGAACTCGTTGCAGTACAGAAGTTCACAGCCAACAGCCGCAACATACACTACGCCATGACAATGCCATGGTCAGACACAGGCTTGCGTCTTTTGCCAACGGCTCAATACTTCAAGTACCATCAGACAATGACTGACATCCAGAACGAGTACGACAGACTCGTTGACTTGTTTCTGTCCGGTTACGAATGGGAGATCACTCGAGCGTCCGCAAAGCTGGGCGACTTGTTCCATCGCGACGAGTACCCATCCGTTGACAGCCTACGCAGCAAGTTCGGGTTCCGCTTGTCGTACATCCCACTGCCTGATGCTGGTGACTTCCGCATCGACATCGGCAACGAGGCGACCGAGCAAGTCAAAGAACACTACCAGTCCTACTACTCGACACAGCTTAACAACGCAATGAATGACGTGTGGCAACGCACACACAAGGCGTTGTCTGCCTATGTCCGAGCGGCTGGACTATTCACCACTGGCTAAGTCCGAGGCAGATGGCAAGAAGATATTCCGTGACACACTCGTGACCAACGTCCTCGACATGGTCGAACTTCTTACTGTGTGTAACGTCACAGGCGACAGCCAGATGGAGTCCGCAAGGATGAAGCTGGAAGACGCACTGCGTGGTGTCAATGCCGATGCACTACGCGAGGATGCTCATCTGCGGTCAGAGACCAAACGTACCGTGGATGAAGTCATCAAATCACTACCATCAATCGGCCTGTAACTTGTTAGTGGTTCACTAACACAACTCTTGAAATGGAGACTATCATGAATACAGCAACGACAATGTATGCACTGGGACTTGACCAAGTCGAGGCTCTGATCCGTAAGTCTGGCGCACTACGCACCATACTTGTGCAGGGTGACATGGGCACAGGCAAGTCAACGCTTCTTACCGTGCTTGCCAAGGCACTGCCTGACCACACACCGTGCTACTTCGATTGCACGACCAAGGACTTGGGTGACATCACCATACCCAACATCGCCAAGCTGGACGATGGCACAGGGTATGTGACTTACCTGACCAACGAGGAACTGGGCGCACACAACAACACGCCTGTCATCATCATGATTGACGAGTTCGGCAAGGCGAACCCTGCGGTCAAGAACGCACTGTTGCGTCTCATACTGGAGCGCAAGATCGGTAGTTACACGCTACACCCTGACAGCATAATCTTTGCCACGACCAACAAAGGTTCCGAGGGTGTCGGTGACTTGTTACCACCACACGCTCGCAACCGCATGACTGTCAT
>FUFK010062112.1_pt1 | contig 15464 bp, 12 predicted proteins | sample 1021851 | NCBI WGS metagenome assembly FUFK01 (sample SAMEA51879418, study PRJEB19060) | metagenome | reverse complement strand
CCGTCGCCTTTTGTGTTCGATTAAAGAAGGCATGGCCGACCCGGAAAAAATTTCTGCCGAAGATATTGAGCGGAATCTATATACACACGGCCTCCCGGACGTTGACCTTTTGATCCGTACAAGCGGAGAAATGCGAATTTCCAATTTCCTGCTCTGGCAGATAGCCTATGCGGAAATTTACGTTACGTCAACGCTGTTTCCGGATTTTCGCCGCAAGGATATTTTCGAAGCCATACTTGAATTTCAACAACGCGAACGACGTTTCGGAGACATCAAGGCAGCAGCGGCAAAACGCGGCTAGATTTGGCAGGGCAAAAATATTTACCGCTCGAAACAAATTGTATGAAAACCAGATTACTGACGGCGGCCGTAGCGCTGCCGGTTCTGATTGCGGCCGTTATCCTTCCGGCCTATGTCGGCGGGACAAAATGGATTTTTGTGGCAATAGCTGCCTTTGCTCTGGCTGCCGCTCTGTTCGAATATTTTACATTGACAAAAAAACTGGAGCTGAAAGGCGATCCGGCAATTGCATACCTGATATCGTCTGCGATTTTTGTCGCATTTGTCTTTGACGCACCTGCCGTCTCGCCGGATCTCTTTATCGCAACGGTGGCAGCATCTGTCATTCTTCTTATCGCAACTCAGGCATTTCGTTTCCGCCCCGATTTTTCCAAAATGCTTACTGGTACGGGCGTTACATTGCTCGGGGTTTTTTATATAACATTTCTCGGCGGTTTCATCGTTGCCATGCGGATGGGTTTCGAGACGCATCCGGGCTTGTCCACGGACCTGCTTGCATTTTTTTTCCTTGTCATAATGGGAGCAGACAGCGGTGCTTATTTTGCCGGCAAAGCATTCGGCAAACACAAACTGGTTCCTGCCATTTCGCCCGGCAAAACATTTGAAGGCTTATTGGGAGGGCTTGCGGCAGCCGGCGGATTTGCTGCCCTGGCAACTTTCTGGTTTTTCCCTGAACTTCCGTTTCAATGGTCGATTCCNCTTGGAATTGTTATGGCGGGCATCAGCGTTCTGGGCGATCTGGCAGAAAGTGCCATGAAACGCGGCTCCGGAGCCAAAGATGCAGCCAGCATTCTGCCCGGCCATGGCGGTCTGCTTGACCGATTGGACAGTTTGCTATTCAATGCACCGATCCTGTATTATTTTGCTCGGTTCTATTTTTAGTTTTTGACGATGAACGCCATTTTTTCAGCGAACGATAATAATAGCTAGGGCATTGGGACGCAAAGAGTTTCAGCGTTCCGCCTTCCGCTTCGTTCTGCTGAGGAAGGCGTTTTTATTTTAAGATTCGATTTCAGGTCAGCGGCAAGGAATCGAAGCCTGCCGGAATTAATTATTGATAATTTTTTATGTTGGACAGTCTCGGAAATTTAACCAGAACGCATACCTGCGGGGAGCTTCGCGAAACGGATGCAGGGAAAGACGTCGTTCTGATGGGTTGGGTTGCCAAAAAGCGGGATTTCGGTGCTTTTACTTTTATCGACCTTCGTGACCGCGACGGAATTACGCAAATTGTTGTAAGCGAAGAAACGGCTCCGAAGGCACACGGTCGCGCGCGTCTTGTGCGCGGCGAATTCGTCATTGCAGTTACGGGCAAAGCCGTCCGCAGGGCAGAAGGCACGGAAAATCCCAAGCTTGCAACCGGCGCCGTGGAGGTTGCCGCAGAAGAAATCCTTATACTGAATGATGCCAAAGTGCCGCCATTTCAACTCGAAGTAGCAGGAAGCGAAAACCTTGCGGCAGAAGAAACGCGCTTGAAATACCGATATTTGGATCTGCGGCGGCCACAACTCCAACACAATATCAGAATGCGTGCCCGTGCCGTCGCAAAAATACGCGAATATTTCGATTCGCGCGGATTTATCGAGATCGAGACGCCGATATTGCTTAAGTCCACGCCGGAAGGAGCCCGTGATTTTATCGTTCCTTCAAGGATTCATCGGGGAAAGTTTTTTGCCTTGCCGCAATCACCGCAGATATTGAAACAGATCACGATGATCGCCGGCTTTGATAAGTACTATCAAATTGCGCGATGTTTTCGGGATGAAGATCTGCGGGCTGACCGCCAACCCGAATTTACTCAGCTTGATATGGAGATGTCCTTTGTCGGGCGGGAACAGGTTTACCGTGAAATGGAAGGAATGTTTAATCACGTTTTGCGGTTGATAGACGTCCGGTTACCGGACGAATGGCCGCGAATGAAACACTCCGATGCAATGCGTTTATACGGCTCGGACAAGCCGGACCTCCGTTTTGGTATGGAGCTTGTGGATTTAACCGGTTTGCTTCGTGATACGGATTTCGGACCATTTGCCGATGCCATATCCGCGGGCGGCGAAGTAAAAGGCATAGTAGTACGCGGCCGTGCGGATTATTCGCGCAAGCAGCTTGACGAACTGCAGGAATTCGTCCGCAGATATGGAAGTAAGGCTCTTGCGTGGATAAAAATTGCGGACGGGATAAGCTCCTCGCTGCTGAAACCGCTCGGAGAGGCGAAAACCGCAGATCTGGCCGCTGCCGCCGGAGCTGAAAGAGGCGATGCCGTCCTGATCGTCGCAGGCCGAAAATCCACTGTCGCTGCTTCTTTGGGCGCCTTGCGGGGAGAGATTGCCCGCCGTGAAGGGCTGATAGATAAAAACCGATTCGAAGCCGTTATAATCACCGATTTTCCGATGTTCGAATATGATGACGAAACGGGCGAATATCTTGCCGCACACCATCCATTTACCTCGCCGATGGACGAAGATCTGGATAAATTCAAGGCAGCGGTAATGAATCCATCGGAACGTCACCTTTTGGGTGAGGTCAGGGCAAAAGCCTATGACGCCGTTATCAACGGTTACGAATGCGCGGGCGGCTCTATCAGAATTCATCAAAAGGCAATACAGGATCTGAATTTCAAGGCTCTCGGGTTAAGCGAGGAAATCGCGCGTGCGCGGTTTGGTTTTTTTCTGGATGCGCTGGAGTACGGGACGCCGCCGCACGGCGGTTTCGCGGCCGGTATCGAGCGGACGTGTATGATACTTTGCGGCACGGAAAACATCCGGGATGTGATGGCGTTTCCAAAAACCGCTTCTGCTCAGGATCTGATGATGGACGCACCGGGCGAAGTCGATGACGCACAACTGCACGAACTGGGTATCAATATCGTAAACGAATGATGTCAGGCATTGCGTGCGTGATTAACAAATCCGGCAGATTTATGATTAAATCGGAAAATATCTATGCAAGACGGTAATTGTATTTTCTGCAAAATAGTTTCGGGTGAAATTCCGTCGGAAAAGATTTACGAGGATGAAAAAGCGGTTGCCTTCAACGATATAAATCCGCAGGCGCCGACACATATTCTGATTGTGCCGAAAAAACATCTGGATTCGCTTGACGCTGCCAATCCGGCAGAGCGCGATCTGCTCGGCCATCTTCTCCTGACGGCAGCCGAAATCGCCCGGCAAAAAGGCTTTGCCGGGCCCGGCTATCGCGTTGTCATCAATACAAATGCCGACGGCGGACAGACGGTTTTCCATCTGCATATTCATCTGCTCGCCGGACGGCCGTTCATATTTCCGCCGGGCTAATGGCACAGCCGGTTTGCAATCCGGCGATGCCGGCGATTTTGGAAAAATGTTTAAAGTCATTCAAAGGATTTCGAGTTGTTTGATTCTTCTGCCTCTGCTTTTGGCAGGCTGCGGAGGTCTTTCCGACAGCGGCAATTCCGCAGGTTCTACCGCCGACACAAATTCAGCCGCCGGCTCTTCGGATGCAAAGGCGGCATTTGACGATGGCATGAAAGCCCTCGATTCGGGCGATGCGGATCGGGCAATCCTGTCTCTTTCGAAAGCAGTTGAGATTGATCCGGACTATGCCGATGCCTGGTTCAATCTTGGCATCGCTTACGCACTGGTGGAAAAACGCGATGCGGAAATTTCCGGTATGACGCCGACTCCCGTTCCGGGTGAATCAACCCCGAAACCGGCCAAACCGAATTCCCAAAAGGCATTCGAAAAAGCAGTGGCCGCTTATGAAAAAATAATTGATGCGGATCCCGACAATCATCAGGCATATTTCAATCTCGGGCTTGCACGTAACAAGCTCAATGAGGACGAAGCGGCAGCGCGGGCTCTGCGGCAGGCCGTAAAATTAAACCCCGAAGATACTGAATATCAGACAGAACTCGGGGCCATTCTGATAAAACTAGCCCAATACCGCGAAGCAATCGGTCCTTTGAAAAAAGCTCTTGAGCTTGATCCGGAAAATGTAAAGGCACAGCAGCTCCTCGAAGATGCGGAAGCCGGCCGAAAACGCATTGATTACGTGGGCGTTCCAAAAGATGGCAAAAACGATAAAAACGCAAATGTAAACGCAGAAAATCCTGAGGTTTCGCCTGCTGCAAATTCCGCGACCAATACCGGAACTGCTTCCGGTACGCCGCCTGCGGCTAATCGGAATCCGTCAAAAACCAGTCCGGCGAAATCACCGTCCGCACCTGCTTCGAAACCGGCGACAAAGCCATAATTTCTTTTACTGCGGGCGATGTATTATCATTTAAATCGTAATCCAATCAGCGCTTTGTCAGATTGTATCGGTCAGCGGCCTTATGAATTCAATAGCCGAAGATGAAAAATCGCTTTCCCTCGAACGCAAGATCAGAATGCACGAGGCACGCGAAGCGATCATTGACCGGCTGGCGCGCGATCTGCCGACCAATATCGACATCGAGCGTTTTCTCAACGTAGTCGTTTCCGAGCTTGGCCGGATCATGCAGGCAGACCGCTGCGACCTGCTCCAACTGGTAGAGGGCCGCGAACTTCGTATTAGCCACGAATGGCGACGCAATGAAAAAATTCCCTCAAGCCTCGGGACCGAAATACCGATTGACGCCGAACGTCTCGGTGAGCGTTTCGACATTACCCGTCCGATTCAGATTTCCGATGCCTTCAATGCATCTGATTCAACTCTGAGATTTTTTGCCAAAGCTCTTGAGACACGCTCTCTGCTGATCATGCCTGTCATGATGAGCGGCAAAGTGCTCGCTTTGATCGGGCTGCACGATACGGACAAGCCGCGGCAATGGCTGGATGAGGAAATTGCTTTTCTGGAATCTATAGCCCGTCATCTGGCAATCGGCTATCAGTACACGCGCCTTTTTACTGCACAGGAATTGGAAAGCAGACGGACAAATGCACTGCTCGAGATAGCAAACACGCTAAATTCGCATTCGGATTTTACGGAAGTATCAGAAAGCGCTTTGGAGCGGGCAATAAGTCTTGTCGGCGCGGATTATGGCGCTCTCGGCGTACTTGACGAATCAGGGAAAAAGATCTCCCTTGTTTCATTCAAATCTGCGGAGGGAAAGACGCCCGGGCGGCTTTTGCGGCTTGTGGAATCGCATGGCCGCTCCCTGAATGTTGATTCTTTTCAGGCTGTCAGCGAATTGATACGCGATGGAAAAACGATTGCTCTTTCAGATTCGGAATTACCGCTGGCGGTGCGTCTTGTCTTCAACACTACGCTTGGAGGCAAGGCGGCTCTGGTCGCACCGGTTCGTATCGGCGGGCAGCCGTTTGGTCTACTTGGTTTTGTCTGGAGCAAGGAAACTGTTTTCGATTCGCATTTGATTGCATTGGTCGAGGGCATTGCCGATCAGATAGGTACGGCTTTGGAACGCGACCAGTTGTCAGCCGAAGTGATGCGGCTTAAATCCGAACTGGTGCAGCGCAGCAGTGAAATTGTCGGCCGTTCATCGGCAATTCGCAAGGCGACGGAACTGGCCTTAACGGTCGCCGACGCAAATACCACCGTTTTGATTCAGGGCGAATCAGGAACAGGCAAGGAACTGCTGGCGAATCTGATACATTTCAATTCACAGCGGGCATCACGCCCGTATATCAAGATAAATTGCGGCGCTATACCTGAAACGCTTCTTGAAAGCGAACTGTTCGGACATGAAAAAGGCGCGTTTACCGATGCACGCAGCCGCCGTATCGGACGATTTGAAGAAGCAGACGGCGGAACGCTTTTTCTCGATGAAATCGGCGAAATGTCTCTACAGGCACAGGTAAAGCTGCTGCGTGTTCTGCAGGACGGCGAATTTACACGCGTCGGCGGCAGTGAGGTCATCAGGACGGACGTACGCGTAATTGCCGCGAGCAATGTGGATCTGGAAAAAGCAGTCGAAGAAGGCAAATTCCGAAAGGATCTCTATTTCCGGCTTTCTGCATTTCCCATACGTGTCCCGCCGCTGCGCGAGCGGGCGGAGGATATAAACCTGCTTGTTCTCCACTTCATGGACAGGTACAAGGAAAAGACCGGACGGTTCGTTTCCGGCATCTCCAAGGATGCTCTTCGCGCACTGGAAAATTACGAATGGCCCGGAAATGTACGCGAGCTTGAAAATGCAATCGAACGAGCGGTGATTATTGCTGCCGGCCGTAGAATAGAACTTTCGGATCTACCCGAAGCAATCGCCAGAAATGCCGCTACAACTACCGCAGCCGCACGCAGCGAACGTCTTCGCGCGGTTGCTGACGGTAACCGGCAGGAAATCCTTCTGGAAATTCCGGCCGCTCTGGAAGAAGTAGAAAAAATGATGATTTCCGCCACGCTGGATTATTGCGAGGGCGACAAATCCCGCGCCGCCCGTTTGCTTAATATTTCCCGAAAAACGCTTTACAGAAAGATGGCCGAGTATGGAATCGAGGATGCCGCAGCCGGTTAACGGAAAGCAAAAATGGTTGCCAAGCCGGACATTTCTCCTGTATCTTTTGTTAAGTAGATTTTTATGAGTATCTCATCGGTAGAAGTTAGGCCATTGGCAGTAGATGTTTCGTGCAATAATGATGCGCTGCACGTATCATTGGCAGACGGACGCGGCATCTCCGTGCCCCTGACGTGGTTTCCGCGCCTGCTCGAAGCAACGCCGAAAGACAGAAACAACTGGAGGCTGATCGGCGGCGGACTCGGAATCCATTGGGAAGACCTCGATCAGGACGTATCGGTTGAAAGCCTCCTGCGGCTCCGGTAAAACTTCCGGCGCCGTGCCGCGCGGCTTGGTTCCCGTGCGCAAGGTCATTCTTTATGTCTGCTGCAAACAAAGAATGGATATTCCTGCTCGCCTTTTTCGCCTGCTTTTTTTTCGTTCTAATCGCCGAAACCAAATGGCTCCAAATTCGTGCGGCAGCTTCGCTTCGTAATGCCGCAATCGTCGCTGCCGGTTCCGATTTGTTCGGTATCACTGCGGGATTATTGCTCGCTTTTGTAATTTTCGGTAGCGTCGTGGCATTCTTCCGGGGCGGCCAACAGTTGAGCGGCGAGGATCCGCGATTGTCCATTGCTTTTTTTATTTCGCTGACCGGACCTTTTATCGCCCTTTTGATTCCGAAGCTGATACTGGCGCGCATCTTACGCCTTAGGCCGCCTCCCGGAATTACACCTTATGCTTTTGTTTCCACCTTTCTTTTTTTAGTTATAGTCTTCGGAATTCCGGCTTTGATAATCTATCTCCTGCGGAGTTTCTAGAAATGGATTTGATAGTCGGAACCGCCGGACACATAGATCACGGTAAAACTGAGCTTATCAAAGCACTGACGGGCACTGATACCGACCGTTTGCCGGAGGAAAAATCAAGGGGAATTACGATAGACCTTGGTTTTGCGCAAATGCAAAACGATGACCTGCGGATAGCATTCATTGACGTGCCCGGTCATGAAAAATTCGTCAGAAATATGCTGGCCGGTGCGGGCGGCATAGACGCTGTACTGATTGCCGTTGCTGCAGACGAAGGAATAATGCCGCAGACGCGCGAACACATTGACATCTGCCGTCTGCTGGAAATCGACAGAGGCATTGTCGCGATTACAAAATGCGACACAGTAAACGATCGCGAACTGATCGATATTACACGCAGCGACATCGCCGAACTGTTAGCAGACACTCCTCTTGCCGGCGCACCGATTATCGAGACCAGCAGCCGGACATTTGACGGTATTTCCGATCTTCGCCAGGCTTTATTCGACATCGCCCGCAACTTTCAACGCGACATCCGTCCCCTGGCTGCACGTTTGCCGATTGACAGGTCATTTTCAGTAAAAGGCTTCGGCACGGTCGTAACCGGAACTCTCGTCTCCGGCGAAATTTGCGGCGAAAGTGAACTCGAACTATTGCCCTCGTGCAGGCGCGTTCGCGTACGCGGCATCGAAACCTTTGGCCACAAAGCGGAGAAAGCCACTGCGGGACAGCGGACGGCAGTAAATCTTGCAGGCATAGACTATCAGGAGATAAAACGTGGAATGATGCTTGCCGAATCCGGAATTTTTTCCCCGACACAGGCAGCAGATGCTCAGATCCGAATCCTTCCCACGGCATCGCGTCCGCTTCGGGACCGCCAGCGGCTGCGCATACATTCCGGAACCGCAGAATTGATGGCGCGCGTTCGCGTACTGGATGAATCCGGAGAAATCGCTCCCGGGGCAAGCGGTTTTGTCCGTCTCAGCCTGGAATCGCCGACGGCTCTGATACTCGGCCAGCGATTCATTGCCCGCACCTATTCGCCCCAAACAACAATTGGCGGCGGCGAAATCGTCCTTCCGAAGGCTTCGCGCATCCGACGTCGGAATTATGCCGGTCATTGCAGCTATCTCGCACGACTTCTGGAACTAAAATTCGATACGGTGCTCCTGCCCGAAACGATAATCAGGCAAGCCGGAACGGACGGAATTTCCATCGGACGCCTGCTTGAAATTACCGGCTGGAAACGGGCGTCGCTGCTCGATTCGCTTAAACGGGCAGGATCAGTCGGTAAAATCGTGCTCAACGGCGAAATGTGCTTTATTGATGAAGCGGTTTCGGCGGCTGAGTCCGCGATTTTTCAGATAGTTTCGAATTTTCATAAATCAAATCCGCTCAGTAGCGGAATAACCGTCAGAGAACTGGCTCGCGGTGCAGCCGCATGCGGCGTTTCCGAAAAATTGACGGATTTGGCGGTGCGGCGTCTTTCATCGGCAGGTAAAATCGAACTGCGTGCAGATTTTGTTTCACTCGCCGGCCGGACAGCTCAATTAAACAGGAGCGAAACGGCAATTGCCGACGCGATCAGATCTGCACTTCTTTCTGCAGGGCTGCAGCCGCCAAAAATCGCCGATCTGCTTTCGTCCGTTGACGGCGAAGGCGCGGCAAAGCGCGGCGTTTTCAAGTTTCTGGCCGATAATGGAGAAATAGTTTTAATTAACGATGATTATGCTCTGGAGCGAACGGTTTTCGATACCTTGGTCAATGAGATACGACGTTATGCGGAAACTTCTGCGGATCGTCTGATAGATGTCGCGGCTTTTAAGCAAATAACCGGTCTTTCGCGTAAATTCGCCATTCCGATACTTGAATATCTGGACCGGAAAGGTTTTACTCAAAGGGCCGGAGACAAACGCATTGTCAGATAAATAATCAACGGGTCGAATTTTTTCATTTTTGCAAATGGAATTTTTATGATTATCGGAATCGTCGCGATCGCAAAGAACTTTGCGATCGGAAGAAGCGGCTCTCTGCCGTGGCATTACACGGAAGATTTGCGGCATTTCAAAGAAACGACCATGGGGAATGCCGTTGTTATGGGTTCCAACACCTGGAGAGCAATCGGAAAACCGCTGCCCGGCAGGCAAAACATAGTCTTGTCCCGCACATCACTGCCCCAGTTGCCGCCCAGTGTTTTACGTTTTTCGGGTCCCGATGACGTTGTAGCTTTTGCAAAGGATTACGAAAAGGATGTTTTTATTATCGGCGGCAGGCAAATCTATTCCGCAATGGCAGACCGGATTGAAAAGTGGATCGTAACGGAGATCCCGCTGGTCGTTGCGGATGCGGATACTTTTATGCCGGAAGATTTTCTGAATGATTTCGAGATGGAAACCGAACGCGATCTTGGCAGCGGATTACGCGTAAAATATCTTTACCGAAAGTAATNTTGTAGTAACATATACGCAAAATCAGGAGGCCAACTATATGATGGGCGGTAGGACATGGGACGAATGGATCGAAGAGTATTCAGCCGGACATCAGAACGCGGTCAATCGTCTTACGCATAGCTTCGGCATACCGATGATCGCTCTTTCGATTCTCTCAATTCCCTTCTGTTTCTTTGTTCCGGGCCTTTGGAAAATTTCGCTCGGGTTATTTATTGTCGGATGGGCTCTGCAATTTATCGGCCACTATTTTGAAGGCAAACCGCCGGAATTTTTCAAGGATTGGCGTTTTTTGCTTGTCGGGCTTCGTTGGTGGCTCAAAAAAGTAATAGGATTCGGTAAATAGAAATTTCGCTTACTGGCCGCCAGCATAATTATTTTCGAAGGAAAGACGCGATTTGTCCGGACAATTAATTCTTGCATTGGATATCGGCACATCGGGCATTCGCGGCGCTTTGTCCGATAGCAAAGGGCGCATTATCCCTGCCTCTTTGGTCAGAGTAGATCAGCGGCCGCTTACAACCCGCGACGGCGGCTCTGTAATCGATCCCGGGCAAACATTCAAAAACGTTCTGGGTGTAATAGATGGCGTCCTGCAATACGGCAAAGGCGACATCGGGGTCATAGCCGTTTCATCTCTTTGGCATTCCCTTGCGGGCATCGACGAAAATCAGCGGCCGACTACGCCTGCTTTTACTCTGGCCGATAATCGCAGCCGCGACTTCGTCCGTCATTTACGGAATGATCTCGATGAGACAGAAACGCATAACCGCGTCGGCGCCCGCTTTCACTCGAGTTACTGGCCGGCGAAACTGCTCCGGCTCCGAAAGACCGATCCGAAGGTTTTTCGCAGTACCGTCAAATGGTTATCTCTTCCCGATTATCTGACGTTGAAATTTTGCGGACAGGCGGCTACGAGTATTTCGATGGCTTCGGGTACGGGTATTTTCGACATCGGATCACTTTGCTGGGATCCCGGGCTTTGCAGGTATCTGAGAATAACGGATAAAAAGCTGCCGTCCATAGCACGGGATAATGAAGGGTTTCCACTGCTCAAAAAATTCATCAAACGTTGGCCGCGTCTAAAAAATGCGAAGTGGCTTCCGGCAATCGGCGACGGTGCGGCGGCAAATCTCGGCTCGGGCTGTATCGGGCATCAACGGGCAGCCTTAACTATCGGCACAACGGCCGCAATCAGGCTTTTATATCGCGGCAAACCGCCCTTGACGATTCCATCCGGATTATTTTGTTACAGATACGACAGCCGGTTTTCTCTTCTCGGCGGCGCACTCAGCGATGGAGGAGGAATCTACGAGCAGATAAAAAAGCTGTGCGGCATCAGCAAGGATGAGAAATCGCTGGCGAGAGAAATCATGCGCCGTGCGGCCGGCCGTAGCGGCTTGATTTTTCTGCCCTTCATCAATGGCGAACGGAGTACCGGTTACAATGAGTTTGCCCGTGGCGGAGTTTTCGGATTGACGTCCGCAACGGATGCCGTTGATATTCTCACGGCAGCGATTGAAGGAATTGGTTTTCGGCTTGCCGCGATTGCCGACCAGATTGAAGAGGTGTTTCCGCTCGGGCAAATAACCGGCTCGGGTGGTGCTTTTTGCGGTTCGCCTGCAATACGGCAGGTAGTTGCGGACATTCTTGGCCGCGATATACGGATTGCGGAAGATTGCGATGCATCGCTTCGCGGAGCCGCTTTGCACGCCGCACTGACTGCTGGCAAAATAGAAAATATTGAATCCGTCGTTAAATCGCCGCGATCAAAAGTAAAGTCAGATGCCCGACGCCATAACGGTTATAAGGCGGCAAGGGCAAGGCACGACCGCATTTATAAAATTTATTCTTCGAATGAAACTAATGAAAACCTCGAAAAAGATATCGCCGAAAACAGATATTGACACCCTCTCAATCAACACGATTCGCACGCTTTCGCTTGACGCCGTCCAGAAAGCAAATTCCGGGCATCCGGGACTGCCGCTCGGGATGGCTCCGGCGGCTTATGTTCTCTGGACGCGGTTTCTCCGTCATAACCCGAAAAATCCGAAGTGGTTTGGCCGTGACCGTTTTTTGCTTTCCGCCGGCCACGGCTCGATGTTGCTTTACAGCCTTTTGTATCTGACCGGTTACGACCTTTCGCTCGATGAAATCAAGCGGTTTCGTCAATTGCATTCACGGACGCCCGGGCATCCGGAAAACGTTCTGACGCCGGGTGTCGAGGTTACGACAGGCCCGCTCGGACAAGGCTTTGCAAACGGCGTAGGCATGGCAATGGCGGAAGCTCATCTGGCGGCCAGGTTCAATCGCCGCGGCCACAGGATTATCGATAGTTTCATATATGCAATCGTTTCCGACGGAGATCTGATGGAAGGCGTAAGCTACGAGGCGGCGAGCCTTGCAGGCCACCTGAAACTCGGGAAACTCATTTATCTCTACGATGACAATAGCGTAACGATTGACGGCCCGACCAGCCTTGCCTTTACCGAAGACATTACGAAGCGGTTCGAAGCAGCCGGATGGCATGTAATCGAGGTCGGTGACGGCAACGACCTGAAAGCCATCGAAAATGCGATCAAAGCCGCCAGAAAAATCTCCGATAAGCCGAAGCTGATCAGAATAAAAACCATTATCGGTTACGGTATGCCGAAACAGGGCACAAATAAAGCACATTCCGATGCGCCGGGTGCGGATGCCGTCCGGGAAACCAAACGCAATCTCGGCTGGCCCGAAAACAAGGATTTTTTTGTGCCGCGCGAAGTTCTTCGGCACATGCGGCGTGCGATCGCAAATGGCGCGGCGGCGGAAAAACAGTGGAATGCGGCTTTTTCCCGTTATGCAAAGGATTTTCCCGAAGAGGCGAAAGAACTCCGGCGGCGCATTTCCGGAGATCTGCCTGCCGGATGGGAAAAAGCGCTTCCGCGCTTTTCCAAACCGGAAGCAAAAGCCACGCGGGCTTACAGCGGCGAGGTTATCAATGCGATTGCAGGTGCCGTTCCGGATCTCTTTGGCGGCTCTGCCGACCTGACTCCGTCAAACAATACCTACATCAGGGAATCTGCGGACTTTCAGTCAGGAAAATATCAGAATCGCAATGTGCATTTCGGTATCCGCGAACACGCTATGGGTTCGGCAATGAACGGAATGGCGCTCTTTGGCGGCATAATTCCTTTCGGCGGCACTTTCCAGACATTTTCGGATTATATGCGGCCCGCGATAAGGCTTGCGGCGCTGTCGCATATCCGCGTTATTTTCGTCTTCACGCACGATTCGATCGGACTTGGCGAAGACGGCCCGACGCACCAATCCGTCGAACATCTGGCCGCGCTGCGTGCCATTCCGCGGCTTGCCTTGATTCGTCCCTGCGACGCTTTCGAAGTCCGCGAAGCATGGCGCGCGGCCCTGATGCGGCGCGACGCCCCGACGGCTTTTGCATTGTCACGGCAAAAGGTTGCGGTCATTGACCGAAAGAAATTTGCAAGCGCCCGCGGCCTTCACAAAGGTGCTTACATACTGGCAGAAGCGGCGGATACTGTAGGCGCGCCCGCACAGCCGAAGCTGATCCTGATCGCGACGGGTTCAGAGGTTGCTCTCGCTCTTGAGGCACGCGAAAGGCTAAATCGCTCCGGCATCCCGACGCGCGTTGTCTCGATGCCGTGTATGGAATTTTTCGATGAGCAGCCGGCAAAATACAGAGAATCCGTGCTGCCGTCTTCCGTAAAAGCCAGGCTTGCCATCGAGGCGGGAGTCAGCCTCGGATGGTCGAAATATGTCGGCGACGCGGGCGACGTCCTGTCCGTTGACCGGTTCGGAGCCTCAGCGCCGGCAGAAGACGTTTTTCGTGATTATGGTTTTACGGTAGAAAACGTAATCAGGCGGGCAAAGAAACTGTTTCGCTAAAGCCGCGCCGCAGCCGTGCCGCCCGGCCGGAGAAATTTTCCGCCGGAGCTGCCCGGAATATCCGGCATTTCAGGTCATATCGCGAATATCACGCATTTCAGGTATTTTCCGGAATGTCAGGCATTTTCCGGCATTTCACGCATATCCGGAATATCGGGCTGTTATTTTCCGGCGTTGTTGTTCTATGATTGAATAGATGGCGATTTACGACACAATGACAGAAGCCGAACGATTTGCCTGCCGCGTAATTGCCGATCACGCGCGGGCGACAGCCTTTGCCATAGCCGACGGCATTCTTCCGGGAAACGAGGGCAGAAATTACGTTCTGCGTAAAATCATGCGGCGGGCTATCTATCATGGCCGCGAACATCTCGGGCTGAAAGAGCCGTTTTTTTACAAAGTTTGCGATTTCGTCGTTGATTTGATGCATGAAGCTTATCCTGAATTGGCCGCTCAGCGCGGGTTTATCCAAAAGATGGTGCGGCTCGAAGAAGAGCGGTTTGTCAATACAGTTACGGTCGGGTTGGCAAAACTGAATGAACTGAAAATCGAACCTTCGGCAAAAGACGATCCGCAATTTTTCTCCGAGCTTGCCCGGCTCTATGACACATTCGGCACGCCGCGTGATCTGATTCGCGTTTACCTTTCCGAAAAGGGCATCGAATTCGGGGAAGAAGAATTCAACGAAAAGTTTGATGCCGCTCTCCAGCAATTGCAGAAGCAGTCCGGGATAGGCAAGACCGAGCGAAAATCTGAAATCAGTCCCGTCTATGCCGAGGCAGCGGAGCGTTTCGGAAAATCGGAGTTTCGCGGATATGAAACGACGCGCGTCGAAAATGCACGCGTTACGGGCATTATCAAAAAAGCTGATAATGACCGCCAGGAAATCGTCAACCGCCTTGACGAAGGCGAAGAAGGATTGGTCATACTGACGGAAACGCCTTTCTATGCCGAATCCGGCGGCCAGGTCGGCGATACGGGAATTATTGCAGGCGAATCCGCAACGGCACGCGTTTTCGATACTTTCGCACCGATTCCGGGTTTGATTCTTCACAAATCAAAAATCGAAAAAGGTTCGCTCTCCGCCGGTGACGAAGTAATTGCAATCGTAGATGAAGAGGTCCGCAATGCGACACGGAGAAATCATACCGCCACGCATCTTGTCCATGCAGCGCTCAAGGAAGTTCTCGGCAGCCACGTCAAACAGGCCGGTTCTGTCGTCGCACCCGGCTTTTTGCGGTTCGATTTTACGCATTTCCGGCCGCTGACCGATGCGGAAATCGCCGAAATCGAAGATCTGGTAAATTATCACATCCTGCGAAACGAACCTGTCTCGACAGACATAATGGCTCTGGAAGAAGCGATGCGAAGCGGCGCGGTCGCAATGTTTGGCGAAAAATACGGGTCACAGGTACGCGTGCTGCGTGTCGGTGACGGAAAATTTTCGATGGAGCTGTGCGGCGGCACACACGTCAGGGCAACGGGCGATATCGGCATCTTCAAAATTCTCTCCGACGAAGCCATCGCCTCCGGCGTCCGCCGGATTAGAGCAATCACCGGCTTTGAATCTCTCAGCCGTTTACGTGAGGACGA
>FUFK010754011.1_pt1 | contig 15466 bp, 14 predicted proteins | sample 1021851 | NCBI WGS metagenome assembly FUFK01 (sample SAMEA51879418, study PRJEB19060) | metagenome | reverse complement strand
AAAGGATCAGTTGCCGAATTCCCATGACATTTCATTTGCCGAAGGCTGGTCGTCCGAAGGCACAACCAACGCAATCTTGACGGGGGTGGTCGAGAGAATGACCGCTTGACCACGGCTTGCTGCTACCACGTGATAGCTGCAAAACGGTTGGCCGCTTTGGCGACCCTAACCACCGATTTAGTTTCCTCGTTCAACGTGGTAGTGGTTTGCAGGGGCCACCCTTGCTTGCCTGAACGGAGTGCGGCTTTCTGCTTCTCCCGTCCAAATCCAGACTGTGTCCAGCGCCAACGTCGCTGACGCTCGGCGATGATCCGCTCGATGCCCGCTTTCAAGAAACTGACGACAGAGGGCGAACGACTGGATGAGGGGCGCACAGCCGACATAGATCTCATCTGTCGGGTGATGACGGACCGACCTGGGGGATCATGGAGAGGAGCAGACCGCCCGCCATCGACACCGAGTATCGCTTGATCGCGGGTTGCCGCGCCACATGACGTTTCTACGCCGGGACCGCCCCTCCTACGCTAGCGCGCCGCTCTTCAGGCAACTGTGCGCAAGGTGCATCCGAACGTGTCCCCAAGAACGAGTACGGACCTCTTCTCAGAAGCTCATTTGTTGCATTGCTGCTCGATTCTGCGAGGCGCCGTCGCACTCTGCATTGAAAACAAAAGGATTTCAGAGGGCAGGGCCAGCAGGGCACCTTGGGTGCAGTCGGCAAATGATCAGCAAAACCAACCACCTGCAGCCCGTCCGACGGCGCTGCTTTTATCTCGCCATCCTATTTCCTACCCACCCCAAACGGCCACGGACAATTCATCTGAACGGCACGCGATGCAGCGTAGTTGCAATTACGTGGCGTCGATGTTGCGAGGCGAGCGCAACGATTAAAGTGTACTGAAAGCGGCGTGAGCGCAGGCCGAAAGTAGTCCTACCAGCGCTGATCAGTCCTCTCGATTGCAAGTTCACCGACCCACGGCTTGCAAAGACTACGCGCCTCTCTTGTCGAACCGTCGGTCCATTTCGCCCAGTCGTTTTGCGACAGCAGTACCGGCATGCGTGAATGACATTCCGCAGCAACGCCTGCGCTGTCGGTCATCACCATCGAGTAGACGAGACCCCACTCATCGCTGTTGCGCCAGAGCCCTGCGGCTGCAAACAATTCGCTATCGGGACGACTTAGCCAGGTCCGCGTCTTGCTTCCCGGTGTGCCCTCGGCTTCCGCCCAGGCCGTCAGCGGAATGAGGCAGCGACGCTCCTCGAAGCTGAAGCGCCACATGTAGCTGTCGAGCTTGTCGGTGCGAGCGTTGTTGACCGGCTTCGGTTTGAGCGGCTCGCCGGTGCGCTTGCTTTTGAGCGACAACGGGAAACCCCAGGTCATCTGCGAGAGCTTGCCATCTGCAATCACAGCACCGGGATATCCCGGAAAAACTTCGGTCCCAAAGTTGGCGTTGCCGAGCTGATCGACTGCATTGAACCAGCGCGCGACCTCGTCGTTCGCCTTCGTCATTCGGTAGAGATTGCACATCGCAAAGCGCCTGCCGGGAGCATGTTTTGCTGTCAATCGGAAGCAGGGTGGAAGTTTCGAATTGGCAAATAGTTCCGGTTTTGTTCTAACGCAAAAAATGTTGATTCGACCAAGCGATGATGAACTTAACCATGTGATCGGGGCTGCGCTCGGTAAGGCCGAGACCTACGCGCTCCGCGACGTGCTTTCAGCAACGAGAGCCTTCAACCGGCGCGAAGCGGTCGATACGCTCACGGCAAGGATCGTGGAGGCGCTCGGGCCTTATGAAATTACCCGGGAGGCGGGAGAGGCCGGTTTTGACGACAAAACCCTGCCGCTTTTTCCTGAAACAGAACAGGTGAGTGGGTGTGACGCTCAGCAATCCTAGCGAGGCAAGCCAACCCGGCAATTGTCTAAGAGCCTTTTCCGGCGTCGGCTTTGAGTTTTTCTAATCGCTCAGAACAAACTTCGTGGACGACGCGACCCAGCTCCTCGACCTGCTCACCGAGCCATTCGAGCTCCTCTGGCGTGATACGGTAGTGTTTGCTGTAGCGCGCTTTCACATAGGCTTCCTTGAGCTTCTCGAAGCGCGCGCGGTCGCGCTTCGTTTCGCGCGGCCAGACGTAAGTCAGGCGAGGGTCGATGCGCTCGGCCTGAGTGCGCAGAAAACCGAGGTTGTGAACGTGAGGCGTGTAGAACGTGCAGACCAGGAGCACGCAATGATAGAGCCGCTCAGTGGCTTGGTGCATGTTGAACGCAGCCTCACGTAGGCCACCTTCGCCAACCAGAAATTCTGCTGCTTTCTTGAAGCGGCTGGCGCTCGGGAACCACTCGTCGAAATACTCCTGCGCCATCGCCTGCGCTTGCGGGGGTGTCTTCGGCTTAGGAGTATGCAGCTCGGTGTCGTCCGACTGGTAGAGCGCGACTCCATCCTGCTTCACGTCCATGAAGAAATAACGGCCATGCGCGAGGCCGTCGTTCACCTCTTGGAGAGTATGCACGATGAAATTAACCGGCGTGTGGAGCGTGCCCGTCACGCCGTATTCGCGCATCAGGCGGTCATCGAGCTTTGCCCAATATTTCACTCTGTCGGTGAGCCGCTTGTCATTGACGATGATGAGCAAATCATAATCCGACTGGTAGCCTTTGGCGGTATGCGGCTCGTCGACCCAGGTGCCGCGTGCGTAGCTTCCGTAAAGGATGACCTTGAGGATACGCCCGGCCTTCTTCCAGTCGTGCTTGGCCAGTGCGAATGCATCTTCGAACTCTTCGAAAATCAACTGCAAAACGCGCTCCAGCTCGCGCTGCTTTTGCGGAGGCAGGTGATCGAGGTCGGTCTTCATCGGTCTATGCCTAGCAAGCTGCTGTGAAGCTTGCACCTATGCATCGCGGCTAATCCTCATCCAAAAAACTCCAGGACGTTTGCTCGCTGATAGTGATTCACCGCGAGCACCGTCCGTCAATACCAAGAATTGGGGAGGGGGCGAGGAGGAGCGCTGTAGGACGTTGGCACCGGATGAATCCGGACGAAATTGGATGGAAATTTCCCCTTCATTCGGGATCACATTCGGATGTGCGGGAATTCGAGCGGGGAGACGAAATCCCGACAAAGCGCGCCTCAAGTACTCTGCGCTACGCCAGAGTTTCCGGGGCTCTTACGCCACTGCACGAGGCCGCTTGATTACGTGGTGATTAAACGGCCCTCGACACCCATTGGGAAGGGGTGTAATATCGGCCTTAAGTCTTTGAAAGGTTTGGTGGACGCACTAGGGCTCGAACCTAGGACCCGCTGATTAAGAGTCAGCTGCTCTACCAACTGAGCTATGCGTCCACACTGCGGCGTACCGCTGCCTCGTGGAGTGAGGCGTTCCCGACTCGGGAGGCGCCCGTATAGCGGGGTTTTGCGGGAAGAAAAGCCCCTAAAGNCANTCTCTGCTGGCGCNTGCGAAAAACCTGCCATTCGGTCAGGNNAACCCNTNATTNGGCAAGCCNGTCGANACCGNAATCTGACGATGCGCGCCCAGNNAAGCGTGCGGCTATCGCATGATTCCGGCGCGGGGTGCTTTCCGGTTCCACCGGTCGACCATCATGATCGATCCAAGACANATCATGTTGGTNAGCATCGAACTACCGCCATGGCTCATGAANGGCAGGGGGATNCCCACGACAGGAGCAAGGCCCATGACCATCATGAGGTTGATCGCGACATAGAAGAAGACGGTAGCCGTCATTCCCAGGGCGATCAGCTTGCCGAAACGGTCGTTACTTGCGCGCGCGACNGACAGGCCCCAGCTGAAAATCANCGCGAAGGCTCCGATGACCACAAGTCCGCCAAGGAAACCCCATTCTTCGGCCATGGTGGCGAAAATGAAGTCGGTATGCGGTTCCGGCAGGTAGTGCAGGTGGCTCTGTGATCCTTCGTTGAAGCCTTTTCCGGAGAACCCACCAGACCCGATGGCGATCTTGGACTGGGTGATGTGATAGCCGTCACCCAGCGGATCGCTTTCGGGATCGAGGAACGTGAAGACGCGCTTCTGCTGGTAAGGTTGCAGACCGACAAAAAAGGCTATCGGTGCAAGAACTGCAGCAGCCAATCCAGCGCCCATGAACCAGCGAATGGGGAGGCCGGCTGAGAACATGACGAGGGCTCCGCCGAAGACGATGGCGAGCGACGTCCCCAGATCGGGTTGCAACAGTACGAGCGCGACGGGGGTAAGGATCAGGCCGCCCGCCGGGATCAGCGCACGCCAGGTCGGGATCATACCCACAGGGAGCGACGAGTAGAACCGCGCAAGCACCAGGACGATGGCCGGCTTCATCAATTCCGATGGCTGCAACTGCATGAACCCGAGGTCCAGCCAGCGTTGGCTACCTCCGCCGACGAAGCCGATCGCTTCCACCGCAACCAGCATCAGCAGAATGATGCCGTATATTGGAAATGCCAGAAACATGGCCCATTCGCGAGTAAAGCGGGCCAGAATGAAAGCCATCACAAGGAAAATACCAAATCGCAGGATGTGCGAGGCGGCATAGGGCTGCCAGCTTCCGGCTGCGGCGGAGAAAAGCACCAGCGCGCCGAACCCGATCAGGACGAAAAGCGGGAAAAGCATTCGCCATGGCTGACGCGCGATGGGCGCCGGAACGATCCCGCTCATTCGCTGGCCTGTCCGGACGAAAGGGAGGTGTCGAGGCGCGGATCAACCTTTTCGTCGGCGAGGCTTTCCTGCCGGCGTACGGCGAGACGGGCTTCGGCCTCGACCTGATCGAATATCTCTTCGTCGCGGGCCGGAACGGGTTTGACGTCCTCTCCGGCTGCTGCCGCATAGGCACGGTATTTCGCATCGAGCCGTTGCTGTGCGGTGCCGCCCCATTGCTCCTCGAAGCCGCGAAGCATTTCCATGCCCTTTTCGGGATCGAACAAAAAGGTCATCACGTCGCGCGCGATCGGATAAGCGGAACCGGAGCCACCGCCATGCTCGATCACGACGGCCCCCGCATATTTCGGTTTGTCAAAGGGCGCGAAGAAAATGAAAAGGCCGTGGTCGCGGTATTTCCATGGCCCCGATTTGCCGTCCGACAAATTCAGGCCCACGACCTGTGCCGTTCCTGTCTTGCCCGCCATCTTGATGTCGTCGAAGGGCAGACGGGCACGACCGGCGGTTCCGGGGCCGTTGACGACATCGCTCATCGCCTGNCGAACATAAGCCACGTGCTCGGGGGCNAAATCGACTTCGTCGAAACCTTTGACTGGTGTGGAGGTTACCAACCGGGGCTGAACGTGCCGCCCNGTCGCGAGGCGCGCCNACATCACTGCCANTTGAAGCGGNTTGGCCAGCATGTAGCCTTGCCCGATGGTNGCATTGACGGTGTCGAATGCCTGCCAGGGGCGCCCGTATTTCTCTTCCTTCCAGGCGGGATACGGCACGGTGCCATAGAATTGGCTGGCNACGGGNAGNGGNAATTCCTGCCCCATTCCGCAGCGCTGCGCCATGGCAGCAATGGGATCCATGCCGATACGCTGNGCGAANTGATAGTAATAGACNTCGCAGGACTGGTAGATGCCCTTGGCCATGTTGACCGTGCCGTGGCCGCCGCGTTTCCAGCAACGGAATACGCGATTGCCTACGCGCAAACCGCCGCCGCAGAAAACGGTTTCGTCCGGGTCCAGACCTTCACGCATGAACGCCATGGAGACCATGGGTTTGACCGTCGATCCAGGCGGATACAGACCCTTCAGAACCTTGTTTCGCAGCGGCACGCGTTCATCGTCGCGCAGCATGGAATATTCGACGCGCCCGATCCCTTGCGAAAAACTGTTCGGATCGAAGCTGGGCATCGATGCCATACACAGGAGGTCGCCGGTTTCGCAGTCCATCACGACGACAGAGCCGCTTTCCAGGCCGATGCGCCGTGCGGCATAATCCTGCAGGGGCCCGTCGATGGTAAGCCGGATCGGATCGCCCTGAATATCCTCGCGAGTTTCCAGTTCCCGTACGATCCGGCCAGATGCCGTCACCTCGACCCGCCGGGCGCCAGGTACACCGCGAAGTTCCTGCTCGTACTGCTTTTCCAGTCCGTCCTTGCCGATCTTGTAGCCCGGNGTGACNANCAGAGGATTCCGATCCTGTTCGGCATATTCTTCGGCATTCGCCGTNCCGACGTAGCCGATAAGATGGCCTACGCTGGGCCCNGTCGGATAGAAGCGCGAGAAACCGCGCTGAGGAACGACACCGGGCAGATCGGGCANCCTCACGCTGACCGCGGCGAATTCGTCATAGGTTATGCCGGANGCAATCTCGACAGGCTGATATCCAGGACCATCGGAAACCTGCTTGCGAATATCNGCGGCCTGATTTTCATCGAGGTTCAGGATCTTCGTAAGGGCAGCGATCGTCGCTTCCGTATCGGGAGTGCGATCGGGAATGATATCGACGCGAAAATCCGCTCTATTGGAGGCGAGGGGTGCGCCATTACGGTCCAGAATCCAGCCGCGCCGGGGCGGGATGAGCGAAAGGTTGACCCGATTACTTTCCGATTCCAGTTCGTATTTTTCGTTCTCGGCAATCGCAATGTAACCCATCCGCGCTGCCAGCAGCACGCCAAGACCGCCCATGGCGGTGCCGATGACGAAGGTCCGCCTGTCGAACGCATTGTCCAGCGTCGATTGCGTTACGACCTCTTTCGGCTTTGCACGCTTGCGTAGACGCATCACAGCGCCTTCCACCTGGTCAGGCGGAANCGGTCGAGCATGGCGACNAGNCGTGCGGCGATCGGGAAGAGAAGAATGGTAAGCACTAGCTGCGGTATCAGGGCGATNAGAGAATGGAACGTGGGTTGGCCACCTGAAAGCAGCCAGCCTGCCAAGAGATAACCGAAGATCAATATACAGGCGGTGAACCAGTCNTGCCAGAATGTGCGCCACGGCAGCCGGGTTTCAATNAGTTCGATTACGATCATGATCAGAGACCATGTGAAAATCGCAAATCCGAAGGGNTGGCCGTTATATAGATCGTCGAGCAGACCAAGGGGCATCCCCGCCCAAATTGGCATCAGGCCCGGGCGAACCAGTCGCCAGGCGAGAAGCATCAGCAATCCAAGGGGGGGAATGATCGGGAGAGCCGAAGCAATCGGAAAGATGGGCAGGATCGAGGCGACGATGATGCTGACCCAAGGAACGACATTTGCCAGCAAGCTGGAATGCGAACGGTTGATCCGGCTGCCATAGGCATCGCTGCGTGAACGCGGGTCGTTGCGTTCCATCAGTCGGTCAGTTCGCGCTCGATCGGCGTCTCCGCGCCGAGCACTGCTTCGGGTTCGTAGATNGGTTCTACACTTACNTANTCNGTGGCCGCGGGATCGCTGATNATGCGCGCCACCCCGCCGTCATCGGTCGTTTCCGTCAGGATGGCGACTGCNATNCCGGGAGGNTAGTATCCGCCNGCGCCGCTGGTCACGAAAACATCGCCGGGCTTGAGCGGGTTGATACCCAAATTGATAAGCCTGATCCGTATCANCCCATCTCCGCGCCCNTCGGCGAAGGCGACAACCTCGTCATTGGCGCGGCGGACCGGGAGGATGCTNTCGGTNTCCGTAAGGAGAAGAACGCGCGAACTGTCGCTGCCGACCTCGAGAATCCGGCCAACAATGCCGCGNGGCGACCGTACCGGCATNCCGATCNCGACACCCTCNGACGAGCCAGCGCCCAAATAAGCGAAGCGTCTCGTGCTCGAGGCCGAAGAGCTCACCANGCGGGCCACCGCAACGGGCTCNCGNTCNGCGTCCTGAAGTTTCAGCAAGCCCTTGAGGTGAAGATTTTCGCGCTTCACTGCCTCCGCTTCAGCAAGGCGGATCCGCGCGATTTCCATTTCGCGTTTGAGGTCAGCATTCTTGGACCCGGCCCGGTAGTAGCCGCTGATCGTCTCCCAGAACCCCTTGCTTCCCGTTCGAACAGTAGAGGCAGCTTCCGTGGCGGGCGAAACACCATCCTGCGCGACCCCGCGGAGTCCGCCAAACAGATGGGGTTGGAAAAACGACAGGGCGAGCAGGATCGCGCCGATCAGCGCGCCGATGCCCGCGATCACGTAACCGGTAAAAAGATTGTACTGCGCCCTGCGAGAATACCCCGAGCGCCGTGAACTTATCGGCGCCATCCGTTTTGCCTTTCTACGCCGTCATCAGGACGCCGCGATAGATCGGGTCCTCCATCGCACGACCGGTGCCGAGTGCGACGCAGGAAAGCGGATCTTCGGCAATGGTGACCGGCAGGCCGGTTTCTTCGCGCAGATAATCGTCGAGCCCGCCGATCAATGCGCCGCCGCCGGTCAACACGATGCCCTGGTCGACAATATCGGCAGCCAGTTCAGGTGCAGTATTTTCGAGCGCAATACGCACGCCTTCGACGATNGCGCCGATCGGNTCATTGAGCGCTTCGGCAAGNTGGCCCTGATTGATCGTGATTTCCTTGGGCACACCGTTCACGAGGTCGCGGCCCTTGATGGTGATGCTTTCGCCAACACCATCTTCCGGCGGGCGCGCCACGGCGTAGTCTTTCTTGATGCGTTCGGCTGTGCTGTCGCCGATCAGCAGGTTGTGATGTCGGCGGACATAGGAAACGATCGCTTCGTCCATCTTGTCGCCGCCAGTACGAACCGACGTGGTGTAGGCAAGGCCACGCAGGGAAAGAACGGCGACTTCGGTCGTGCCGCCACCGATGTCGACGACCATGCTGCCGACCGGTTCCGTAACCGGCATGTCGGCGCCGATCGCAGCGGCCATCGGTTCGAGAATAAGATAGACCTGCGATGCGCCAGCATTCGATGCCGCGTCGCGGATTGCGCGACGTTCGACCGAAGTGGAACCCGACGGAACGCAGATCGTGATTTCCGGATAGCGCATCAGGCTCTTGCGACCATTCACCTTGCGGATGAAGTGCTTGATCATCTCTTCGGCCACGTCGAGGTCGGCGATCACCCCGTCACGCAGCGGGCGGATGGCTTCGATGCTGTCCGGCGTCTTGCCCATCATCATTTTCGCNTCATCGCCTACNGCCTTGACGCGCTTCATNCCGTTGATCGTCTCGAGGGCGACGACGCTCGGCTCGTTAAGAACGATGCCCTGATCCTGTACATAGACGAGGGTATTGGCGGTCCCCAGGTCGATCGCCATGTTCTGCACGCCGAATTTGAAGATGTTGTTCCAGAAGCCCATTTTAACTCGATTTTCCGTGTTGTCGCGTGGTCAGGCGAGGGGGATGCGGCCCACTCGCACCTCTCCGGGGGGATATGGTGGCCGTGCCTTAGCGAGATTAAGCAGGGAATGCCAAAAATTTCCGTGCATCTCATGGGGGATAGCGAAACGCACTGTCTCGGAATCGTGGCGCTTCATCGTTAGGATTGCCCATCAATGCCCGAAATACGCCGCCTGCCCGAGAATCTGGTCAACCGAATTGCCGCCGGTGAGGTGGTAGAGCGTCCGTCTTCCGCCCTCAAGGAAGTGGTCGAAAACGCCATCGATGCTGGCGCAAACCGGATAGCGATAAAGCTGGTCGACGGTGGGTTGACGAGTCTCGAAGTGACCGACGACGGGTGCGGCATGTCGCCCGAGGAAATGGCGCTGGCCTTAGAACGTCATGCCACGTCTAAACTGCCGAACGAAGCAATCGAACAGGTTGCAACGCTCGGCTTTCGCGGAGAAGCGCTGCCGAGCATCGCCAGTGTGGCGCGCTTTACGCTGGAAAGCCGGCCGCACGGGGCCGAGCAAGGCTGGAAACGGGTCGTGGACCACGGCGAAATTCGCGACGAGGGACCGGCTGCATTGCCACCGGGGACGCGCGTGCGAATCGAAAACCTGTTCGGGAAAATTCCCGCGCGGCGCAAATTTCTACGCACCCCGCGCAGCGAATACGCCGCATGCAAGGATGTGGTGCAGCGACTTGCCATGGCGCGACCCGATATTGCGATCACGCTCGACCACGGCGATCGCCGCATCTTCGGTTTGCAGGCCGGGGAAGGGCTGGCGAACCGGGTGGCACAGCTCGTAGCACGCGAACTCAAGGATAACGGCGTTGCCATCGATCTCGAACGTGGGGCGATGCGTCTGACCGGGATTGCCGGCCTGCCGACGTATAATCGCGGCATTGCCGATCATCAGTATCTCTTCGTCAATGGCCGGCCGGTAAAGGACCGCCTTCTGGCCGGAGCAGTTCGGGGGGCTTATGCCGACATGCTCGCCCGGGATCGCCACGCTGTGCTGGCGCTGTTCCTCGAATTGCCCTGTGAAGACGTCGATGTGAATGTCCACCCGGCCAAATCGGAAGTGCGCTTCCGCGATGCCCAGGGGGTCCGCGGATTTATCGTTTCCGGACTGCGGCAGGCGCTGGCAACGGGCGACAAGCGCAGTGCGCAATCGCCGGATGCCGGAGCGATGGCGCGCTGGCAGCAGGAACCGGTTCGCGAAGAACCCGCTGCGGCATTGCGGTCCATGTTCAGCGGCCGGGACTGGTCCGCTCCGCAGCAGCGCGTGGCGGAAGCCAGCGCCGCCTGGCGCGGCGTCGAGGCCGATGTCATGGCGCAGCCGCAGGGACGCGCAGAAGAAGCTGCACCGGTAACACAAGCAACGGATGAATATCCGCTCGGCATAGCGCGCGGGCAAGTGGCGAACACCTACATCGTCGCAGAAGCNAAGGANGGTCTCGTACTGGTGGATCAGCACGCGGCGCACGAGCGTCTGGTGCTAGAGCGNCTGCGCGAGGCGGGGGCTGAAGAGGCCGTGGCACGCAGCCAGGCCTTGCTTATTCCCGAAGTGGTCGAACTGGACGAAACGAGTTGCGACAGGCTGGAGGAGGCAGCGCCGAAGCTGGCNGAACATGGTNTGGCTATCGAGAGGTTCGGCCCTTCCGCGATGCTTGTCCGCAGCCTGCCGCATGCCATTGCACGGACCGATCCGGAAAAGCTTTTGCGCGATATCGATGACGATCTCGCGTTGAACGGGGAGGCATTGCTTCTGGGCGAAAAGCTCGACCTCGTGCTCGCCACCATGGCATGTCATGGGTCGGTAAGGGCGGGCCGCGTCCTGCGTGTCGATGAGATGAACTCGCTACTGCGCGAGATGGAGCGGACACCGCGGTCCGGGCAGTGCAATCATGGTCGCCCGACCTGGGTCAAACTCTCGATGGAAGACGTCGAAAAACTGTTCGGAAGGCACTGATGCGCGTTTCAATTATCCTACTCGCCCTGACGCTGGTGGCGTGTTCGAATGAACCGAACGAACAAGAACGCGCTGCCGCGGTTGCTGAGGTGGAGGCTAACCGCATCCCTCCACCGGAGGAGCTCCAGCTCGAACCGATCCGCTACCGCGAGATCGAGAAGAACGAATTATACGGAACAGGCTGCAGCTTTGCACCGGACGGTGGGGGCATGTCTGCGGTTGCCCTGGTGATGGCCGAAACCGGTCATTTTCTGCGCGGCGATAAACTNATTACGCTTGCAGCCGACAAGGGCAGTCCAGAATTGCCCTATCTCGCGCGTCGCAAATATGACGGGGCGGCTTATTCGATGACCCTGGATCTCGATGAGGCCGAGGGCGAACAATCCGGCGAAGAGACAAGCGACTATCCGGCCACCCTGACGATCCGGGATGCAAGCGAACAGGTCGTGTACCGNAAGAGCGGGATTGCCCAATGCGGCGCGTAGCCTAGTCGTTTCCTTCCGGGTCGCGCGTGCTGATCAAACCATTGGACACCATTTCCAAAACCGGTTCGTCGTTCTGATTGAACACGGTCAGCGAGCTTTTGAAGATTCCCATCTCCGGGCGCGATCCACTGCGGCGCTTTTCNATAACGACACTTTCACAGCGCAGCGTGTCACCGGGAAAAACGGGCTTCTTCCAGCGCAGTTGATCTATGCCGGGCGAACCGAGTCCTGCCTGGCGGTTGGCCTTCAGGTTCTCGACCAGCATGGCCATCGTCATTGCACAGGTATGCCAGCCACTGGCAGACAATCTACCGAAATGCGTCGCAGCAGCAGCATCGTCGTCCAGATGGAAAGGTTGCGGATCGTATTTCGAAGCGAATTCGATCACTTCTTCACGCGTTACTTCGTAGCGCCCGAAAGCCTGCTTCTGCCCGATGGCTAGATCTTCGTAGAACTGCATTGCATATTGCAATGGATCACAAAGTCGGACGAAGCAACATCCAAATCGCCATGCCGATCATGGCGAGATTTTCGCTCAGGGAAACGAAACCCAGCGGCACATTCGCACTGCCGCCGACACAGGCACATTTGATGCTGCGCTTCTGGATGTANACCGCATAGAAAACGCTGATCGCGCCTACCGNCCCGATNAACAAGGCAACGGGTATGGATAGCCAAGGCAAAAGACGGCCCGCCATCAGGATGGCTGCGGTCGCTTCCAGGTAGGGGTAGGCATAGGCGTAGGGCACCCATTTTCGCCCCAGAAGATCATAACCGACGAACATGGTGGAAAACTGTTCGACATCCTGCAGTTTCAGCATGGCGAGCATCGCCATCGAAAAGGCGACAAACCATTCGGCCGTGCGAATGGTGAAGGGCCGCTGCAAAACGAACAGGCTCAGAGCAATCGCCAATGCAGCGCCGACTGCGAATACTGCGATGACAGGCCGATAGCTTGTCCCCTTCGCATCTCCGCTATCATGACCGAAATGCTCGCGGAGCTCGGTGTAGCCCCCAATCCGCTTGCCATCGATAAAAGTCTGCGGGGTGGTTTCTACCCCGTGTTTTGCCTTGAACGCATCCGTTTCCTCACGGGTCGTCAGGTAACGATCATCGACCGAAAAACCTTCCCGTTCAAGGAGCCACTTCGATTTCACACCGAATGGACAGACATGCTTGTCCATNACCATTCGATACAGGGTCGCGGTTCTCGACATAATCGAAATGTATACCCCTAGGGGGTATTATTCAACTCACGAACGAAACTTGGGAACGCGCCCGTTCAAATTCATCTCGGGAATGGTCCGATACCTCGCGAGCACCAGACTGAATATCCCGAACGCCAAGACACCTATCGCGACAAGGGTGAAGGCAATCCCTTCGCCGGCAAGGGCTGCGACCGCGTCGCCCAGCGTTTTAATCTGGCCTGCCCCGGCTGACATGAACCCGGCTTTGAGCAACGACCACCCGATGACGAGGAACACGACAGCCCGTGCGATGTATCCGATGCCCCCGAGCAAGCGTGTTTGTGAAGGAGCAGCAGGACTGATCCGGTTCATGAAACTGCCGGTCACCGCCTTCTTCGCCTGAAAAAAAGCAGTCGCGAAAAATGCAATGCCTAGTAGGCCGAGCGCTGCCCCGCCGAATTGCATGGAAAGTATGCCCGAAGCTGCATCCTGNGCCCCGCCACCATTGNCGCTTCCGGTAGTCGCGAANTGATATGCGGAGAAGGCCAGGGCAAGGTGACCGATGGCACTACCGGCATGGCCGATACGATGCGCCCATCCCGTGGTGTCACTGCCTTGGTTTTCGATATCGAAGAAGGTCGAGGCGAAGCGAAACAGGGCATAGGCCAACANGCCGACCACCATCAGCCANAGGATGGCATGCCCCAACGGAAACTCCTCGATAGCGTCGAAGATGCCATTCGTACCCTGACTGATCCGACCGGCACTGGTCANNGCGATCAGGCCGAGAACGCAATAGAGGATGGCACGACTGAAGTAGCCGACGCGCACCAATGTGCTGAATTTAGAAGACTTGCTACCCACGTTTCATCCCCACTACCTTTGCATGGCAACGGGGACATGAGACGCTCGTTCCGGATGGTGCGTAAATTAGGGTACCAGCGCCCCGGACACATCCGACAGTTTGCCGTCAGTTTTGACTGCTTGAGGAAGGCCCAGTAGCTGGCGAAGCAACGGCGTCACAGCCGTATTCTGAAAAGGAGGGAGCGTGGTGCCGTGCCGAAAGGCTGGNCCATTGACGATGAATAGCGACGTCATCTCCGGCGAATAGGGANCGAAACCGTGNTTGCCGCCGTGCCAGCTACCTTCCGGCGCCGTCGGAGTGATGGTCCAACCTGTATCCGGCAAACAGAAATAGGGCGGGATACGTCGGTGGGTGCCATACTGGAAGCGAGCGGGCATATCCCCCTTGCGCCAGCATTCCATATGCTCGTGCTCACGCAAGAGTGCAGCTTCCAGCGCAGCCGTGTTGCCTTCCGTCGGCTCGAACGTGGCATAGGCGCCGCCTTCTACGAGGCGATAGAGCGACGGATCGANGATATCGGCCAGCACGACCACTTTGTCCGACCCTGTTGCGGCCATGCCGTGATCGGACACGATGACCAGATTGGCTGGTTGCCCGAGTGTCTGAAGGCCCGAAACTAGATTTGCGATGTGCTGATCCACGTCTGCGAGTGCGCGGTTCACCTCTTCGCTTTCGGGACCGCCATCATGGCCCGCGCTATCTACGGTGTCGAAATACAGGGTCACGAATTCGGGACGAATGTCGGCAGGACGCCGCAACCAGTCGAGCACCGCATTGACCCGTTGGGTATTCGAAACCTGCATGCTGAAAGCCTGCCAGTCGCTCGCCATCTCGCCATCCGTGACGGGGCCGTAGCGAACCGCGGTGCCGCCCCAGGGGACCGCCGAGCCGGGCCAGAACATGGCAGCACTGCGGATCCCTGCCTCTTCCGCTTCCACCCAGATNGGCTTGGCCTCGCTCCACCAGTAAGGATCGACCGTNGCCATCGTAAAGNTTTCACCGGGCCTGCTCTTATCCTCCATCTTGTTGGCGATAATGCCATGATGGTCGGGGACGAGACCCGTNACCANNGTCCAGTGNTTGGGNAATGTCTTGCTGGGAAAGGACGGNCGCATCGGCGCNGTGACGCCATCNGCNGCCAGACGGGAAAGGGTGGGTGTCAANCCGCGATCCAGATAGCNGGGATGAAATCCNTCTATCGCGATGAGAATGGTGACCGGATCACGCTGTTCGATAGCCGCGCTTGCGACGGGCTCGCCGGTANAGGTAGCGCANCCGCTNGTAATTGCGGCAAGACCAAGGGCGAGGGCGGCAGCGATCCGGTTCATTGGTGTTCTCAGACGTTGAATTTGAAAAGCATGACGTCGCCGTCCTGCACGAGGTATTCCTTGCCCTCCTGCCGCAGCTTGCCCGCTTCGCGCGCACCGCTTTCGCCACCGAGAGCGACGTAGTCATCGTACGCAATTGTTTCAGCACGAATAAAGCCGCGCTCGAAATCGGTATGGATTTCACCGGCCGCCTGCGGAGCCTTGGCGCCAGCCGGGAATGTCCATGCGCGCGATTCCTTGGGGCCGGCTGTAAAGAAGGTCTGCAGGCTGAGCAGCTTGTACCCTGCCTTGATTACGCGGCTGAGACCCGATTCCACGAGTCCGAGTTCGGCGAGATATTCTGCGCGGTCCTCTTCCGGCATGCCGACCAGTTCGCTTTCGATGGCTGCTGA
>FUFK010048142.1_pt1 | contig 15466 bp, 22 predicted proteins | sample 1021851 | NCBI WGS metagenome assembly FUFK01 (sample SAMEA51879418, study PRJEB19060) | metagenome | reverse complement strand
TTTTCTATTAGCATTTAATTTATCTCTAACAGTAGTAAGCATGTCGTAAATTTTATTATCTGTTCGAAATTTCTTTTTTGTTATTTTTTCTGAAAATTTTATGTCATTCATGTCTTCTAGTTTCAATAATTTTTTACTAGAAACTAATCCCATTGAATTAAACTCGAGTATTAAAATATCGTTTTTTAAAATCTTTTTCTTACCTAATTTATATATAGATTGATTTGTTTTATTTCTTTCTAAATAGAACCAGACATTTTTGAAATCACTTACAGATGAAGGTGGACCAATCAATTTTTTTACATCATTTTTATTTGTTTTATTTACTATGATTTTTTCTGATTTTGTNTCAATAAACCTAAAACCATGTGTATTTGAAACATTATTTAATGAACAATTAATTGTAAAAAAAAATAAAAAGAATAAAAATATATTTCTCATATGAAAAATGATCATTTAAATATTTACAATAATTTAATAAAATTAACTAGAAATAAAAGCCTATATTACAACCTCAAAAATGATGATACATTTTCTGATAGGCTTGTAGTTTTATTGATACATTTAAGTTTTTTTTTAAAAACATACAAAAACTCATTGTCAAAAGAAGAAGCTCAAGAAATTTTTGATTTTATTATTAGGCAAGTTGAATTATCTATTAGAGAAATTGGTTATGGTGACGTGTCTGTAAACAAAAAAATGAAAGAATATGTTAATTTATTTTATTCAATTTTGGAAAAAATAGAAAACTGGAATAAATTTGAAAAATCTCAAAAATCAAAACTACTTGGAGATTTAATGAATATTAAGGAAGATAATGATTTATTTATTGAGTATTTTGATAAATATCGTCATTTTCTATTAAAAAACCCTTTAAAAAACTTTACAAAAGATATAATAGAATTTAAATTTTAATTATGGCTGTACCAAAACGTAAAACAACAAAATCAAGAGCTGGCAAAAGACGATCACATATCAGAGTTTCTTCAAAAAATATTATTGAGGATAAGAAGTCTGGAGAATACAGATTGTCTCATCATTTAGATTTAAAAACAGGCTTTTATAAAGGTAGACAAGTTTTAGATCCCAAAGAATAGTTATTATGATTAACCCAATCATTATTGCCATTGATGCAATGGGTGGTGATAATTCACCTTCTAAAGTAATTGAAGGTATAAGTATACATTCAAAAAATTCTGCAAATATACATTATAAAATTTATGGAAAAGAAGATTTGATAAATCCTCTATTAAAAAAATATAATATAGAAAATGATAGACTAACGATAATCCATACTTCTGACGTTGTTAAAGGGGAAGATACGCCTTTGAAGGCTGCTAAAAGAGGAAAAAATACAAGTTTATGGTTAGCTGTTCAATCTTTAAAAAATGATGAAGCACAAGCTATGGTTTCAGCAGGTAATACAGGAGCACTTTTTTTAATATCAAAGCTAAATTTAAAAATGATAGAAAATATAGACAAGCCTGCACTATCCGCCTTATGGCCCAGCAAGAAGGGGATGAATGTTGTATTAGATTTGGGTGCCAACATAGAATGTAATTCAAAAAATTTAGTTGATTTTTCTATAATGGGATCTGCTTTGCATAAAGCATTATTTGACAAAGAAAAACCATGCGTTGCCTTACTTAACATTGGGTCAGAAGAGTTAAAAGGGAACGCAATGATAAAAAATACATACCAAATATTAAACGAAAAAAAATATAATTTATTTGATTTCAAAGGTTATATTGAGGGAAATCATATTATGGATGGCGATGTAAACGTAATTGTTGCAGATGGATTTACAGGAAATATAGCGCTTAAAACTGCAGAGGGAACATCAAATTTTATTATAAGTGAGTTAAGAAATGCTTTAGGTAGTTCAATTATTGGTAAGTTTTCTTCCTTAATTAATTATAATAATTTAAAAAAATTTAAAAACAAACTTGATCCAAGACTTTATAATGGGGCTATATTATTAGGATTAGATAAACCTGTTATTAAAAGTCATGGATCAACAGACTCGGTTGGCTTTGCAAACTCTTTGAAAGTTTGTGAACAAACTATTAGAGGAAAATTGATAGAACAAATTACAGAAAATATTAAATAAGTGAAGCGAATAAATTTAACAAAAAAAGACATAATAAATTCTATTTATATGCAGATAGGTTTCTCAAAAAAAATAAGTGAAACATTGTTAGAAGATATTTTTGAAATTATTATAAGGAATATTATAAAGCATAAAAAAGTTAAAATCGCAAAATTTGGGACTTTTTTATTGAGAAATAAAAAAGAAAGAAATGGAAGAAATCCAAAAACTAAAGAGCCAGCAACTATTTCTAGAAGGAATGTTATTCTTTTTAAAGCATCTAAAGAATTTAAAAAATATATAAATAAGAATGATTAGTAATAAGGAAGAGAGCAAATACAAAACTATTGGACAAGTAGCTAAGATATTAAATCTTATTAATCGTAAAAATGGCTTACCCTCTACGCATACTATTCGTTTTTGGGAAAAAGAATTTAAACAAATTAAGCCAAAAATCTTTACTGGAAATAGAAGATATTATGATGAAAATTCAATAAATATTTTAAAAAAAATTAAATACTTGTTAAAAGACAAAGGTATGACGTTAAATGGAGTAAAAAAGGTTTTAAACTCTAATAATTCAGATATTGACGAATTTTACAATACCTCTATAAACCAAAAAAAAATTATTAAATCAAAACTTATAAAAATTAAAAAATTGATAAAAGAATTTAAAAGTTAATATGGCAAAAAAAACACACGTAAAAGTAAGACTTGTTCCAGAAGCAAAACCAGATAGTCCTTTTTTTTATTACGTAAAAAAACCTGCTGGGGGAGAAAAAGCAAAGGTTAAGTTAAAAGCAAAAAAATATAACCCAGCTACAAGAAAACATGAAGTTTTTGTAGAAAAAAAACTTCCACCACATAGTAAATAAATTACCTCTTCTTATTAAAATTCCTACGTTCAAAATCTATATATGCATAAATCATATTTTTCCAAATTTTATTAGTAATTTTTGGATCAATATTATTAATCAATGATTTTTTTTTAATATTTCTTAATATCAAATTAATTCTTTTTTTATCAACTATTTGATTTTTTCTTTCTTTAAGGTCTAGAACTTTTTTAACTAGATTGGTTCTTTTCTTAATTATTTTTATAAGGGAATCGTCTAATTTATCCAATTCCTTTCTTATTTTGCTGAGTTTCTCTTTTTTTAATGGCGACATTTATATATTTGGATAATTAAAAAATTATTATATTTATCGCTCTATGTATAGTGAAAATCTAAAAGTTAATAATCAAATATCAATATGGCTTATAAGTATGTTTTGGATTATCTCAGGGTTATGATTGTTGTTGGTGGTTTGACTAGACTAACCGATTCTGGTTTATCAATTACTCAATGGCAATTATTCTCTGGTTTTATTCCACCAGTTAATAATTCTCAATGGATTATGTATTTTGATTTATACAAAGAGATACCTGAATTTAAATTACAAAATTATGAAATGACCATGCAAGAATTTAAAGTTATTTTTTGGTGGGAATGGGCTCATAGATTTATGGGAAGGTTAATAGGCTTAGCTTTTCTAATACCACTAATATATTTCACTTTTAAAATTAAATTTAAAAAATTATTGAACCTTTATTTCATCTTTGCTTTAATATGCTTTCAAGGATTTATAGGTTGGTATATGGTAAGTAGCGGCCTAATTGATAGGGTTGATGTTAGTCATTTTAGATTATCTATACATTTATTAGTAGCTTTTTTTATTTTATCTTTAATTTTTTGGAATTATTTAAAAATAAAAATTAAAAACAACTTTCAAAATACTATAAATATAATTTTCCCATTGAGTTTTCTTTTTTTAGTCTTTTTACAAATTTCTATTGGTGCATTCGTCTCAGGAATGGATGCAGGCAAAATTTATAATTCCTGGCCATTAATGGGTGACTCAATTTTTCCAAATGATAATAGTGTTGTTAATTTATTTAAATTATCTGCTTTTAGCGATCCTTCTCTGGTGCAATTTATACATAGAAAATTAGCTTATTTAATAGGATTATTTTATCTGTATTTATTATTTTATATTTACAGGAATAAAAAAACTGATTTATACAAATCAGTTAACGTTTTAGGAATTTTTATCATTTTACAGATTGTCTTAGGAATATTTACTTTGTTATATGGTGCACAGATATTAATTGCATCTATGCACCAAATAAGTTCTATATTTTTAGTAGCTTCTTGTATCTATTTTTTATTTATAAATACAAGATCTAACTTACAGCTTTCAAGCTAGGTTTTCCAGAAGCTCCTAAAGCTTGATCTAGATCAGCTATAATATCATCTGGGTGTTCAATACCGATAGACAATCTTACATATCCTGGTGTTACACCTGCAGCTAATAGCTCTTCTTCAGTTAACTGACTGTGTGTGGTAGTTGCAGGATGAATAGCTAAACTTCTTGCATCCCCAATATTTGCTACATGATAAAACATTTTTAATGACTCAATAAATTTTTTACCTGCTTCAACGCCTCCTTTAACCTCGATACCCACAAGTGCTCCATTTCCACCTTTCATGTATTTTTTAGATCTTTCACCTATCTCACCTTTATGGAGAGTAGGGTAGATAACTCTTTCCACATTTTTATGTTTTTGTAAAAATGCAACAGCTTTCTCAGCATTAGAGCAATGTTGTTTCATTCTTAATGGAACTGTTTCAAGACCTTGAATGATTCCCCAGGCATTATCTGGCGCTAAAGGAGCTCCTAAATCTCTTAAAAGACAAACTCTAGCTCTTACTGCAAAAGAAACGTTTGCGCCTGTTAATTGAGGTACTACTTCACCCCATTTTGCTCCACCATAACTGGCATCTGGCTCGTTAAATAAAGGCTGCCTTTTTGGATCTTTTGTCCAGTCAAAATTACCGCCGTCAACAAGAGCTCCACCAATGACTGTTCCGTGTCCACCAATAAATTTAGTAAGTGAGTGAACTACTACAGCAGCCCCATGTTCTAGAGGTTTACAAATAACTGGTGCAGCAGTGTTGTCCATAATTAATGGAATATTATGCTTTCTTCCTATATCTGAAACTTCCTTAATCGGAAATACTCTTAAGTATGGATTAGGTAAGGTTTCTGCATAAAAACATCTTGTTTTTTCATCAATTAATTTTTCAAAATTACTTGGATCCGAAGGATCTGCATATCTACATTCGATACCTAATTTTTTAAGAGTGTGAGTGAATAGGTTAACCGTTCCGCCATATAAATCAGTTGAACTAATAAAGTTATCACCTGATTGACACACGTTCATTATAGCAAATGTTGAGGCTGCTTGTCCTGAACCAACGGTTACGGCTGCAAGTCCACCCTCAAGTGCTGCAACTCTTTTTTCAAGTACGTCATTTGTTGGATTCATAATTCTTGTGTATATGTTTCCAAATTCTTTTAGTGCAAATAAATTTGCAGCATGATCTGTATCATTAAATTGATAAGATGTTGTTCTATATAATGGTACTGCTACTGCTGTTGTAGCTGGATCACTTCTGTAATCTCCACCATGTAATGCAATTGTTTCTGGATGTTTATTTTTGCTCATATTTCCCCTTCTGTTTAAAAATGTATTAAACTAAAATGAAAAAATACAATCAAGCTTAAATTTAACTTGATAATGGGGGATAATTTGTGGTTATAAATTTTTTAAGAACAGTTAATACTCTATCTGCTTCTTCTAATAGCATCATATGACCACAGTTATCAATTATATCAACTTGACTACCATCTATTAATGAAGCTAATTTTTTTCCCTCTTTAACGGGGCACATTTTATCATCAGTTGCTAAAATTGATAGAGTAGGACATTTAATTGTTTTAGCTGCCTCAAATCCATTTTTATAATTATCACAAGCTCTAAAATCAACGCCTAATGTATTCTGTATTGTTCTAGATTTTGCAAGCATTGTTCCTGTGTTGATATGATAAAGACCAGGTACTGGATGACCACCAAAATGACCAGCTGGTCCATGCGCCCAATCCATCATTAAATCTACTGCTTTAGGATCATTATTTTCTGCCAATGACAGTAGTTCAGGATTCATTGGTATAGCACCAGCTCCACCCATCAAACTCAGAGTTTTAATTTTATCTGGATATCTTGATGTACACTCTACTGTAACTAAACAACCTTGCGAATGACCTACTAAGGAAGCTTCTTTATGACCAACAGCATCAATTACATCGTTTACCCAATCTGCCATTTCCTCAATTGATTTAAGACTTTCACCACTAGACAAGCCATGACCAGGAAGATCAATTGCTAAAGCATTATAACCATGAAAAGCAAAGTACCTTGTTTGAAGCACCCATGTCATATGGGTAAGACCACTTCCATGAACAAATATGATTAATGGNTTNTNTTTATCAAAAGGTCTNCCNCCNGTAGAGGCANAAACNTCNTTATTATTTACNTNAAANTTCATTGATTNGATACNAGTCTNGGTTTNCTNGCNGCTCTNAANCCANTNTCNAANTCNTTTTTNATATCATCNATNTCTTCAATACCNACTGANAATCTNATCATATCATGAGATAANCCNGCAAANTTNAANGTNGCNTCATCCATTTGNGAATGNGTTNCNGANGCNGGATGAATNACNAANGTNCNTGTNTCGCCNACATTTGCTAAATGNGACGCNANTTTNACGTTATTNATAAATGCNNCACCNGCANCTTTTCCNCCTTTAATACCAAATGCNATCATTGANCCTNTNCCATTNGGNAANANTTTNNTTGCTAANTCNTGATCAGGATGATCTGGTACACTTGGATGAGANACCCANGCAACACTTTCNTGNNCTAGATAAATANTTNACCATTTNTTCAGCATTTGAGCAATGTTTTTTCATTCTNACAGATAAGTGTNTCTATACCTTGTAGTACATTCCATGCGTTTTGAGGACTCAGACAAGGACCAAAATCTCTCATACCTTCGGCTCTAGCTTTCATAGTAAATGCTGTTGGACCAAACTCTTCTGCAAATGATAGACCATGATATCCTTCATATGGTTTAGTCATTGTTGGGAATTTATCATTTTGCATCCAATCAAATTTCCCACCTTCCACTAATATTCCAGCCATTGAAGAACCATGACCAGCCATCCATTTTGTTAAAGAGTGAATTACTATATCAGCACCATGTTCAAATGGTTTACATAAATATGGAGTTTGATAAGTAGCATCAACCATCAATGGAATTCCAGCATCATGAGCAATTTTAGCAATTTCTGGCATATTCATAATTTCATTACCTGGGTTTCCAACTAATTCCCCAAAGATTCCTTTAGTATTTTTTTGTATTGCTTTTTTAAAACCTTCGGTATCTCTTGGTTTAACAAAAGTACATTTAATTCCAAATTTAGGTAATGTTAATCTAAATAAATTAACAGTACCTCCATATAGTTGTGACGAGACAACTAGATGATCGCCGGCTTCGCATAAAGTCATTACTGTTAAAAAAATAGCACTCATTCCAGAGGATGTTGCTAACGCTGCTGTTCCACCTTCAAGTGAAGCAACTCTCTCTTCCAATACACCAACCGTAGGATTTGAGATTCTACTATAAATATGGCCGCCTCTTTCTAAATTAAAAAGAGCAGCTGCATGATCAACATCATCAAACAAATATGATGTAGTTTGATAAATTGGAACTTGTCTAGAACCTGCATTTTTGTGTGGTTGATAACCAGCATGCAAACTTAGAGTATCAAATTTATATGTATTAGGTTTTAATTCTTTTTTTTTATCACTCATTAGGCTCCTTTAATTTATAATATTGTGAATTCGTATTTAACTATATCATTATTACTAATAAATGGTCATAATTCAATCAACCATTCGGTCATATTTAAATATAATAAATTGACAATATAACTAATTATAAGTATTAATCCCGCATTCATGACAAAATTTGTTAAAAAAGACGAGATAAATAGCGAGTGGTTTGAAATAGACGCAAGAGATGCAGTCGTAGGTAGACTTGCAACAATTGTATCAAAAATAATCAGAGGTAAGAATAAAACAACATATACTCCTCATATGGATCATGGAGATTTTGTTGTTATTAAAAATGTAGACCAAATAAAATTTACGGGCAGTAAATTCCAAAATAAAAAATATTATAGACACACTGGATATCCTGGAGGTATTAAAGAAACTACTCCTGAGAAATTAAGCGAAAAAAAACCGGGTGAAGTGTTAAAGTTAGCAGTTAAAAGAATGTTGCCATCTGGTGCACTAGGGAAAAAACAATTATCAAAACTTAAAATTTATACTGGAGAAGAACATCCACATACTGCACAAAATCCAAAAATAATTGAAATTGGTAAACTTAATCAAAAAAATATTGTAAGAAATTAATATGGAAACTTCTCAAACATCTTCACCAAAAATAAAATTAGATTTTAAAGATAGCAAGTATGCGACAGGTAGAAGAAAAAAATCTGTAGCTAAAGTTTGGTTAAAAAAAGGATCAGGTAAATTTTACGTAAATGGCAAATCTTTAAATGACTATTTTCCAAGAGCTAATCACGTAATGCAAATTTTAAGACCTTTTGAAATAATAAACCAGTCAACAGATTACGATGTTAGATCTAAAGTTGTAGGTGGAGGACAAACTGGTCAAGCTGGTGCTTTAGTACACGGTATTTCAAGAGCTTTACTAAAATTCGATGAAACTTTAAAATCAACCTTACGTAAAGAAAAACTCACAACAAGAGATTCAAGATCTGTTGAGAGAAAAAAACCTGGTAGAGCAAAAGCTAGAAAAAGCTACCAATTTTCTAAAAGATAATTTCTTTTTAAATTTCAACTGTTATATTAAATTATGGGCAAGAAAAATGTTCTTATATGTGGAGCTACTGGATATATAGGATTACAACTAACTAAACTCCTATGTAAACATAAAAAAATAAGTATTAAATATTTGTGTGGAAGTACTTCTGTTGGAAAAAAAATAGACTCTTTTGAAAAAGAATTAAAAAAATATAAATTACCAAACATATCAAAATTTAAAAAAGAATATTTATCAAATGTGGATATAATATTTACAGCATTGCCAAATGGTGAGGCACAATATATTTCAAAATTTTTAAATAAAAATAATTTATTAATAGATCTAGCGGCTGATTTTAGACTTAATAATAAAAAAGATTATGAAAAATGGTATAAAATTAAACATAAAGCGTTAAATGAAATCAAAAAAAGTATTTACTCTATACCTGAAATTAGTGGTAAATTAATTAAAAAATTTCCAATAGTATCTTGTCCTGGATGCTACCCTACATCTATATTAATTCCATTAATCCCGTTAATAAAAAAAAACTTAATTAATAATCAAACAATTATTATTGACTCGAAATCTGGTTATTCAGGTGCAGGTAGAGGAGTACATAAAAAATATAAAGATAAAAATTTATATGAGTCTTTGAGTGCTTATGGATTAGCAAATCATAGACATAATTCTGAAATTCAGCAAGAGCTTGATCTTAAAACTTGCAAAAAAAATAAATTTCATTTCACACCACATCTTACACCGATGTTTAGAGGAATTTTAAGCACTATTTATGTTGATTTAAAAAAGGGTATTAACATAAACAAAATAATTAATGTTCTAAATGCTCAATATAAGAATCAAAAATTTATAAAAATTAGTAAAATAAATACTTTCTTAAGTACTAATGATGTGATCAACACCAATAATTGCTTAATTTCTGTCTGTAAAAGCAAATATAAAGATAAAATAATAATATTGTCTGCAATTGATAATTTGATTAAAGGTGGTGGTGGTCAGGCTGTACAAAATATGAATAATTATTATGGCTTTAATGAGAGTGAAGGTCTAAATGTTTAAATATACTTTTATAATTTTATTAATATTTTTATTATCACATTGTTCCCTAAATCATCCTGTTTCCATGTGGAATATTGAAGATGATGGTACTGATAATGAAATATCAGAATTAAACTTTGAAGTTGAAACATCTTTTGATGAATTTAAAAAAAATGTTATTAAATATGGTAAGACAAGCGACTTTCCAAAATTAGATTAATATAATGAATAAAAATATAAATATTGCTGTTATTGGACTTGGTCAAATTGGATCATATGTTCTAAATGAGTTAAATACAAAAAGGAAAGATATTGAAACTAAAACTGGAAAGCGAATTAAAGTTATAGCTATATCGGCTAAAAATAAAAATAAGAAAAGAAAATTTAAAATAAATAAGAAAATTTTTTATTCAAATCCTCTGGACATTTTTAAGATTAAAAACTTAGATATAGTAATCGAAGCTATAGGTTTATCAGATGGTATATCAAAAAAAATTATTGAGACAGCTCTTAAAAATAAAATTCATGTTATAACTCCAAATAAAGCATTAATTTCCAAACATGGTGATAAACTGGGAAAATTAGCTGAGAAAAACGAAGTAAATTTAGAATTTGAGGCATCTGTTGCAGGCGGTATTCCTATTGTAAGAACAATCAAAGAAGGTTTGGCTACAAATAAAATCACAAAAGTTTATGGTATACTCAACGGTACTTGTAACTATATCATGTCAGAAATGGAGAGAACTAAAGATAGTTTCAAAAATGTTCTGAAGATGGCACAGAAACTAGGTTATGCTGAACCTGGAAATCCAAAATTAGATCTTAACGGTTATGATGCGTTAGCTAAAATAAAAATTTTGACATCTTTAGCTTTCAATAAGAAAATTTCAAAATCTGAATGTTTAATGGAAGGTATTGAAAACATCGATTATGCAGATATTAAAATTGCTGATCAGTTAGATTTTAAAATAAAATTATTAGGTATAACTGAGATTATAAATAATAGTATTTTTGAAAGAGTTCATCCATGTTTAGTTAAAAAAGATTCTTATATAGGAAATGTAGATGGTGTAATGAATGCTGTTATATTAAATGGTTCACCTATTGGTGAGTCTGTGTTGCAAGGGGAGGGGGCAGGACCAGGACCAACATCTTCTGCATTGATGTCTGATTTATTATCTATATTGAGAGGAAATATAAAATATCCTTTTGGTATATCTAAAAATAAAAGATTAAAACCTCAAATATTTAATAAAGACCAATCATCAAATTCTCTTTATTTAAGATTAGAAGTTAAGGATAAACCTGGTGTTCTATCTTCTATAACAAAGACTCTGGCAAAATATAAAATCTCAATTCAGAGATTAATACAAATGCCTGATCATAAAAGTAAGACAGCTTCGATTGTTCTTATTACTCATGATGCTAATGAATTAGATGCTCAAAGATGTGTTAAATCATTTAAATCAAATAAAAATATTATTAAAAATCCTGTTCTTATACGTTTATTTTAATGGAACTTTATATAAAATTATTTGAAGTTCTTTTTCCAGTTTTCTTTATTGTTGGTATTGGATATTTTTTAGGAAAAAAAAATCCAAATTTTGATACATCATTTATAACTACTTATTCTGCTAATTTTGGAACACCTTCTATAGTAATATTCTCTATATCTGCGAGTGGTGTAACTTTTGCAATGTTCTCTGAGTATTTTTTATACGCATTAATCCTATTATCTTCCTTTTTAATTGTTGGTTTGATTTTTTTAATTTTAATGAAAAAAGATTATTTAAGAGAATTACCAACATTTTTTTTACCAAATACAGGCAACATGGGCATTCCAATATGCTTATTTGCATATGGTAAATTAGGCATGGGAATTGCGGCAGCCATATCTTCTTTGGTCGTTCTTCTTCATTTTACTCTTAATATTTTTTTAGCTAAACGTGAGTTTGATTTAAAGGTTATAATAAAAAGTCCATCATTTTATGCAATAATTGCTACCATTATTTTTCTATATTACGAAATACCTTTGCCAATATTTGTATTGAATACTGTTATGCTTCTTGCTTATGGAATGATAGTAATGATTTTAATGTCTTTAGGAGTTTCATTAACACAAATGAAAGTTTTTTCTTTTAAGGATGCATTAATTACATCTACCGGAAGAGTTATTATAGGGCCACTAATTGGCTTTTCGCTGATCTCTTTTTTTAACCTATCTGGGTTTGCTGCTGGTGTCCTTTTAATTCAGTCATCTATGCCAAGTGCAATTCTTTGCTATCTAGTTGCCTCTATGTATTCGCCTAAGGAAATTGTTGATAACATATCTAGCACAATAGTTGTTTCAACTTTAATGTCTCTTTTAACTGTTCCCATAACAGTATTCTTTGCTTTAAAATACTTTAATTAAGAGATAAGATTTTCATATGAAGGCTGTTATTCTCAATGCATCAGCTTGGATGATTGTTCCATTTATGGATGCTTTGGCAAAATATTTAAGTTCATCTATGGATGTTTTGCAAATTACTTGGGCTAGATATTTTTTTACAGTTGTCTTTGCACTCTCAATAATGCTTTTTTTTGATAGAAAATCCATGGTTTGGAGTAAAAAACCTATGCTTCAATTGATAAGAGGATTGATTTTTGTATTTTCAACATATTTATTTTTTTTTGCAATATCTGAGATTTCTTTACCTAAGGCCTTAACTCTAGCATTTGTTGCCCCAATTTGTGTAACTGCAATGTCCCCTTTTTTTTTAAACGAAAAAGTAGGCTTAAGAAGGTGGACAGCAGTATCCATGGGTTTTATTGGTACCTTAATTGTTATTAGACCTGGATTTATAGAGATTAATTTAGCTACATTAGCAGCCCTAGGCAATGGTATTTGCTATGGTTTTTATTTAATTATTACAAGAAAATTAAGTACCTCTGACAACTCTCTATTAACTTTATTATTTGCTGGCACAGTAGGGACTATTGTCATGACTTTATTTATGCCCGGTGTTTGGATACAACCATCAAATAGTCAGTGGATTATGATGGCTTTAATTGGCTTTATAGCAGCTATTGCCCATCTTTTTATCATTTTGTCTCTTAAATACGCTGATGCTTCTAAATTAGCTCCCCTTGGCTATACTGAAATTATTACTAATATTTTGCTCAGTTATTATATATTTCATGAATTCCCTGATAATTGGACATATTTAGGTCTTTTTATAATTGTGTTTTGTGGTATTTATATTTCTAGAAGAGAGTATTATTTATCAAGACTCTATATAGGTAAGTAAAACTTACTAATATATTAATGTAATACTTCATATTTATTACATATATCATTGTAANTTAGTGTTTTTTTTAAATTAATATTTTTATCTTAATAATTAATATCATAAAGAAATTCTTATTTTTTAATGAATTAATATATAATTTTTTACTGTTGAGGCATTATTTTATGAGAATAGAGTGGGTAATAAATGGCAGTTTATAAATAAAATTAGAAATACTAAAACTACTGGATAAATAACTTAAAAAAACAAGCAAATATGACAATATTTTTCATGATTACATGTTTCAAGGACATATTATTAAAGTTTTTTCAGATAATTATAATTAAATTTTAAGAGAAAATAGCTAGTTTTGAAACAGCTCTGCAATATTCGAATATAGCATTTAAAAGCTCAAAAATGGGTCTATTTTAAGAATTTGTAATTTTACAGTGCAACTTATAGGTGATATTAAAAAATAAATACCAAATATTGTATTTTAATCATAAAACGTTGGTATTAAGGGTTTTTAGAGCAAAACACCCTCTAATTTTAGTAGTTTTCTCTTGGTATTTATTCCACCTTTGCCCGAATAACCACCTAAAGAACCATCTGATCTTATTACCCGGTGACAAGGTATTTTAGGAGCATAAGGATTTTTTCCAATTGCATTAGCAACAGCTCTTACTGCTTTTGGTTTTTTAATTGCCTTTGCTACCTGAGAATAGGTCCTAAATTGACCTTTAGGAATTGTTGTTAAGTATTTCCAGACTTTCAATTGAAATTTTGTGCCTTTAAGGATCATAAANAGAAAAAACCCTGTTTCCTTGCACCTTTTCAGGTACAAAGAACAGTAGTTTTTGGCACGTCGTTGTATGCGCTACCGCCATGCCGTCCACCCTGCAATTTTAGCGCTACTCTGCAGAGCTTTCTGCCCTCTAGGCTTGAACCTCTCGGTTTTTCCCTAGCTGGTCAGTTAAGAGTTGCCTCTTAATTCAATTTTGACAATATCAGGTAGAGTAGGTTGTATGTATCACTTTATCGTTGAAAATAATGAGTTTTTAACAGGGTTGAATAGTGGGGATAACTTAATCTAAAGCTTTAAGTAAACCATCTAAATCCCTCATACATTGCAATTCCGTAAATTGAGTGTCTGATTAGAAACATAATTGATGTTTTAATAGGTATTCCAGTCTTATTTGCAAATACTCCTTGTCCTGTAAAAGGAAGAAATATCAGTAATGGAGCTAATGTTGTAAGAGCTCCAAATATAAAGCCTGAAAAATATGTCATTTTTAGACCTACCATTAAAAAACAAAAATAATAGATTACAGCCCAACAAATCGATACATAATAATGAAAAATCCAACCAAGTAAGACCTCATACCTAAAATTAGGCATTTTGACAATATTTGGGTTATAAAAATTAGCATTTTTAAGCATATAATAAGTCCATCTTCCTACAATTCCCCATGATGGTTCAGGAATACCCATCAATTTGAGTAAATAACCCAGAATATCAAGAATAATGCACGAAAATACTCCAGCAACTAAAATACTAATTATATCTATCAAATAACCTCAAAACATTAATAAAAATAGTAAAACAAATATGCTTATAAAAAAAATGCCGAAAATAACCATTAATATTCTATTTTTTGTTTGTTCTTTTAATTTTGGCCAATAATTCATGATAAGGAATGTTCCAATCACAACAACTAGTCCAATTAATACGTATTTAGGCATAAATATTCTTGTACATTAAATGCTTGACTTGTTAAATGAGTTATATTATTACTAGTGATAATTAATTGTTATCAATAGTAATTATATGAATGAACTGACAACAGACCTAAAAACGCTTCATGAGGAAACTTTAAATAACCTTAAAAGCTCAAAGGCAAATAATACATTAAGAGCTTATAAATCTGACTTTAAAGACTTTGGAGCTTTTTGTGCAAAGCATGGATTAAATTCATTGCCATCAGAGCCAAAAATAGTTTCCTTATACCTAACTTATCTCTCTAAAAACTCAAAAATAAGCACTTTAAGAAGAAGATTAGTATCAATAAGCATGGTTCATAGGCTTAAAGGGCATTATCTAGACACAAAACATCCTATCATCGTTGAAAATTTAATGGGAATAAGAAGGGTCAAAGGAAGTATTCAGAAAGGCAAAAAACCTATACTAATCAATGATTTAACATCAATAATTAATGCAATAAATCAACAAAAAACTGAGGAAATAAAAAAACTTAGAGACAAATCAATAAT
>FUFK010044939.1_pt1 | contig 15467 bp, 15 predicted proteins | sample 1021851 | NCBI WGS metagenome assembly FUFK01 (sample SAMEA51879418, study PRJEB19060) | metagenome | reverse complement strand
TTGAGCCTTAGGTAACCCTACCAAAGCCAAGTCCCCAATAAGGTCTAAAATTTTATGTCTTATTGGTTCATTATCAAATCTTAATGGTGGATTAACCCATGCATCACCATCACAAACAAGAGCATTTTCCAAACTACCTCCTTTAATTAATCCAAGTTCACTTAACTCTTGAAATTGATCCTTAAAACCAAATGTTCTTGCAGGAGCAATCATTTCAACGAAACTTTTTGGATTTAAATCAATTACAAAAGTTTGATTTCCAATTGCTTTATAGGAAAAACTAATTGTAGATATGATAGTAGTTTTTTCAGAAGGAGTTGCTGCTATTACAGAATCCTCTTTATTTAAAATTATTGATTTACTAATCTCTCGAAAAAAATAGTCTGGTTTAGGTGCCTTCTTTATCCCTACTTCTTCAAATTCTCTAACCCATTGAATTGCTGATCCATCTAAAAGCGGGATCTCTTTGCCATCAACCTCGATATGTATATAACTTAATCCGCATCCAGCCATTGAAGATAATAAATGTTCAATAGTATATAAATTCCTCCCACTTAATTTAACCGCAGTACAAAGCATGGTACTTCCAATTAAATCTTGAGTTAGCTTAAAAATCTCGTTGGGTTTGTCTTTAAAAGAAACATAATAGCCTTCTTTTTCAAAAGGTGAGATTTTAACTCTTGTTTTTTCACCACTATGAAGGCCTATACCCTCTATAGAGATAACACCGGCTAAGGTGTAGCAAAAATCATAATTAGCAGGCCAAGAAAACACTTAAAACTTCCATCCAACTCCAAGTGTATATCTCCAATCTCCACTTAAGTCCTTGCTAGCAACATCCAATCTTAAAGGACCAATAGGCGTTTTCACTCCAACTCCACTTCCAAGAGAATATCCAGAACCTGATTTCTGCAATAGTTCACCAGGTTTTCCTGGAACTTGATTTTGGGACCCTAAATCAGTTCCTGCATCAACAAAAAAAGCTCCTGATATCATTCTCCAAACAGGGAATCTATACTCAACAGTTCCTTCAACAAAACTTTTGCCTACAGATAATTCACATGATCCCCAACCTCTGACAGATGAGGTTCCTCCCAAACAAAATGCTTCATAAGGAGGCAATTCCCCAAGAATTGTTCCCGCCTTAAATTGAAAACCTATAGCCTGAGGACAATCTTCACTATTATTATTACTAGACCTACATCCCTTGGTTAAATTTATAAATTGTGTTGGTATAAAAAATGAATATGAGGCTTTCATTCTATTAAAAGTTGGAGAGTCACTACCCACTGAAAAAAACTGTTCAGTTCCAAAACTTAATTTATTACCTGAAGTTGGGTTAATAGAACTATTAAGATTATTTCTTGAGGTTGTCGCGATAACACTAACTAAGGTATTTTCATCAGGACATGAACCATCGCTTGAAGTATAACCTATACATATTATTTCATTTTCATCGCCACTTATGGGAGTTGTATCTCCAAAAGGTTTTCTAACGCCTTGACTATCAAGCATTTTTACTTTTTTGATATTCATTCCACCAAGAACTCTCCATTTAGCAACCTTAAATGGATCTCCACCATTAAGAGGTCTAGAGAAAGAAAAGCCCCCTCCAGTTTTTTCTAATACTACAGATGAAAAAGATTCAGTCCCCGTAGTTATCTGATCAGTTACTCCATAAATTCTTCCATTAGTCTCACTTTTAAATTCTTGTGGATAATCTCTACTTAGGAAAATATTTGTTCTAAAAGAAGTTTTATATTTATCTCCCTTGATCCAGGGATCAGTTAAAGAAAAATTATAAGTTGTTGAATATTCTCCAAAATTTAGGTTTAAATTTGTAGATAACGCTCTGCCTAGTGCATTTGATTCCTGCAAACCAATTGAGGCAAAAATACCTGAACTATTGCTATAGCCAAGTCCACCTGTTAAAGATCCTGTTCTTTGTTCGCTTAAGTCTAAAAAAATTATGACTTGTCCAGGGTTAGAACTATCGGGTCCAAGGGATACTCTGACATCATCAAAAAGTGATGTGGCATACAACCTTTTGATATCAGCTTCTAAAATCTTTCTATTAAATATTGAACCAGGTTGTGATTTTAACTCTCTTTTTATTACCCAGTCTTTTGTTTTCCCTTTTCTAGGTTTTCCATCGATCATAGATTCTCCATCAGATCCTGGGAATCTAAACTTAATATCAGATATAACTCCCTCAGCAACATTCAATGTTACTAATCCATCTGCCGATATTCTATCTGGCCCGCTAATTCTAACTAAAGAATAACCTTCACTTTCATATCGCTTTTTAAGTTTATCTATCTTATTTTGAAATTCTTTTAGGTTAAGGGTTGTTCCATAATAATTTGTAAAAATATCATCTAAATCTTTATTAGAAATTACTGAACTTGTTGGTTTCAGTTCAACTTTCCTCAAAATTGGATTAGGTACTACTTTTACAATTAGTGTCACTCCTAATGGACCATCCTGAGACTTTATTTTTACTCCTGAGAACCAACCACTAGCATATATTGCATTTAGATCTTGATTTAAAATTCGATTATTAACAACACTACCTGGCTTTATACTCATAGAGTCATAAGCAGCCAATTCAAGCTTTCTGCCTTCAGGATGATTTTCCCATCCTTCTATAATTATTTCTGAGATAAGAACACTTTCTTGATCATTGGTTTTTTTATTTTCTGCAATGACAAAATCCCTCTCTTGTTTAAAAACTTCCCCATGAAATATCCCATCTTTATTAATGATCATTTCAAGTGAATTTATTGATTGATCAAAATCATTTTGTGAATACTTAGCAACCAGTTCTGAATTGTTTGTCATCAAAATCAATGGAGAACAAGCAATATTTGTGAAAAATTTTTTAAATTTTAAAAAATGTTTTTGCATAGTTTCTTTGATTAAGGTAAATAATGCATTATTTACTGAATTGAGTTAAACGAAATTGTGTATTCTTCGGTTAATTTCACTATAAGCTTCAATTAAACCCCCTAAATCATTTCTAAATCTGTCTTTGTCTAGACTTACAATTGTATCATTTTTCTGATTAAGATCCCACAATCTACAATTATCAGGGCTTATTTCGTCGCAAAGAAGTATATTTTTTGTTGAATCAAAACCAAATTCTAACTTAAAGTCTACGAGTTGAAGCTGAATATTTTTAAAGAAACTTTTCAAGATTAAGTTAATTTTTAAAGTTAAATCTATTATAAATTCTAAATCTTCTGGACTTATTATATCCATTAATTTAATTCTATCTTTTGTTATAAGAGGGTCATTAAGTTGATCATTTTTCAGATAAATATCAATCAATGGTTCTGGGAGAACGGTTCCAGATTTGATTGTCGTTTGTTTACATAAAGATCCATAAGCAGTATTTCTCAAAACAATTTCAAGAGGAATAACTTCTATTTTTTGTGCAAGCATTACATTTTCATTTTTAAGTTCAAGAAAGTGAGTTGGAATATTATTCTTTTTTAGAAGTTCAAAAATTCTTGCACTTATAAGACAATTAAGTTTGCCCTTCCCTGGAAATTTAGCTTTTTTTAAGGCATTAAAAGCTGTAGCATCATCTTTAAATTCAATTATTACTTTATCTGCATCATCATGAGAAAATACTTTCTTGGCTTTACCTTCGTAAATCAATTCAAATTTATTTTTCATTAAATTTAAAACCTCTTTAGATTACTAAAAGTAAGATTTATAATTAACATGCTTATTAGAGATTAACTTTTCAAATAGTTTTTTTCATTCTAGCTGATTATTCATCGAAACCTCATAACCTACAAAAACAAATTTATGAGTATTAATTTAAAAAGTTCTAAAAATTTCAGTAGATTAAAAAATATTTTAATAATTGGAAATGGTGGAAGAGAAAATTCTTTGGCTTGGGCAATCCAAAAAAATGAATATGTCAAAAAAGTTTATTTAATACCTGGTAATGCTGGATCAGAAAGAATAAATAAATGTGAAAGATTAACAATTGATATAAATAATAAAAGTGAATTAGCTGAAAAACTTGATTCTTTAAAAATAGATTTAGTTGTTATTGGGCCCGAAATACCATTGGCAAATGGGTTAGCTGATTTTCTTCGAAAAAAAGAGTTTAAAGTATTTGGTCCTGGTAAAGATGGAGCAAAGTTGGAATACAGCAAATCTTGGGCAAAGAAATTTATGGAAGACGCTAATATTCCCACAGCTAAATTTTGGAAAGTCAATTGTCTTGAAGAAGCTAAAAAAATTATCTATTCGTCTTCTACTCCTCTTGTAGTGAAAGCGGATGGTTTAGCTTCAGGTAAAGGTGTTTTTATCCCTGATTCAAAAGATGAATGCTATAAATCAGCAGAATCAATCTTCAATGGTAAATTTGGAGAATCTGGGGATGTGGTGGTTCTAGAAGAAAAAATTAAGGGCCCAGAAGTTTCAGTTTTTGCATTATGCGATGGAGAGAAATATATAATTCTTCCAACAGCGCAAGATCACAAACGTCTCAATGAAAACGATAAAGGTCCAAATACAGGAGGCATGGGGGCTTATTCCCCAGCTCCTTTGTTATCAAAAGATTACCTTGATAAAATTGTTAAAGAAATAATTGAACCGACAATAAATGGACTAATAAACAAAAATATTGATTACAAGGGCGTAATTTATTTTGGATTAATGATCACAAAATCTGGGCCTAAGGTTATAGAATATAACTGTAGATTTGGCGATCCAGAATGCCAAACAATAATGCCTTTAATGGATCAAAATTTTGTATTTCTTTTAGAGAAATGTGCAATGGGAAATTTAACTGGTGATGAAGAAATTGGCGCTTCCGATAAGGTTAGTGGATGCGTTATAGCCACCTCAAAAGGCTACCCATATGAATATAAAACCGGTTATCCAATAAAAATAGGAAAGGTTGACTCAATTGATTGTCAAATTTTTGACTCAGGCACTTCTTTTAGTAAAAATCGAGAATTATTAACTGATGGTGGAAGAGTTTTAAGTATTGTTTGTCAAGATAAAGATTTCGATAGGGTTTTTGAAAAGGCATACAAAAATTTAAAAGAAATACATTTTGATGGTATTTACTTTAGAAATGATATAGGTCATCAGGTAAGAAAAAACTTTTCTAGGGAGAATTAAGCAAATGGTAGAGACAAATAATCAAGATTTTAGAGAATATAATATTCCCGATAATGAAGATCCCAACAATAACTATTGGATAAATAGACTTCTTGCTTGGTGGAGTGGGTTTAGTTTAAGGACAAAACTTTTAGCAATCGCAACTCTTGTAGTAAGTCTTTTAATGACAGGCATAACATTTTTTGCTCTTAATAGTATTCAAAGAGATGCAGGGATGAATGATACTAGATATGCTCGAGATCTAGGATTATTATTATCGGGTAATGTTACAGAATTAGTTGCTAATAATCAAAAAAAAGAAATTTCAAATGTAGCTGAAAAGTTTTGGAGATCAAGTCGAAATTTACGTTATATATTTTTCACTGATGCTGAAGATATTGTTCAACTTGGGATACCGATTAGTGCCACTCCAACAAGTTCAGACAGTCAGTTCCAGCTCACTCGAAAATTAAAATTACCATCAGAACTAAAGAAAAGGCCACAATTTCCCCTAGTTAGGCAGCATGTCACACCTCAAGGTCAAGTTACAGATGTATTTGTTCCGATGCTATGGAAAGGGAAATATCTTGGTACTTTAGCTTTGGGAGTAACACCTAATAAAAAAGCCTTAGCAAGTGCTGCGCTCACTAGAGAAGTAACCATAGCTGTCTTTATCTCTATTTGGGTTTTAGTTATACTTGGAGCTGTTTTTAATGCACTCACAATCACTAGACCTGTGCGAGAATTAGTAAGAGGTGTCAGAGAAATTTCGAAAGGGAACTTTAAATCCAGAATTTCTTTACCTATGAAAGGAGATCTCGGAGAACTCCTAAATGGATTTAACCGAATGGCCACCCAGTTAGAAAATTATGATGAGGCAAATATTGAAGAACTTAAAGCAGCCCAAATAAAACAGGAATCACTTATAGCTACGATGGCTGATGGTGCAATATTATTAGATTCAAAAGGAAAGATTGTACTTACTAATCCCACAGCAAAGAGATTATTTCGATGGGAAGGAAGATTCCTAGAGGGAAAATTTTTTTTAAATGAGATCCCTGAAATCTTATCTAATGACCTGCACACAAACATTGAATCTATCCTAAACAGAGAAAAAGAGAAAGATGATTTAAGATTTAGCTTAGGAGAACCGGCTAGAACCTTAAGAATTGTACTCCAGTCAGTACTAGACACAAATAAAGTTGAATTGAAAGGTATTGCAGTCACAATCCAAGATCTTACAAGAGAGGTCGAACTGAATGCGGCACAAAATAGATTCATTAGTAATGTATCGCATGAACTAAGAACTCCACTTTTTAACATTAAAAGTTACGTAGAGACTTTACATGATTTAAAAGATCAGCTCTCAAATGAAGAACAACTCGAATTTCTAGGCATTGCAAATTCAGAGACTGATAGGTTAACAAGACTTGTGAATGATGTATTAGATTTATCAAGATTAGAATCAGGAAAAATAATCCAGCTAGAAGAAATGGATATAAAACCTGCAATAGAACAGACTTTAAGAAATTACAGACTGAATGCTACTGAAAAAAATGTTTCATTATCACATGATATAGAAGAAACTATCCCTTCAATTCTTGGAAATTTTGATTTAATTTTACAGGTTTTTGATAATTTACTGGGTAATGGATTGAAATTTAGCCCAAAAAACAGCCACCTCATAATAAGAGCTTATACATGGCCAGATTCCTGTCCTGCTTTTCCTCCAAGTAACAATAAAGATGGAGCACCTCAATGCGANTTAGTNTCACCACTACCAAAAGTAAGAATTGAGGTTGCTGATACCGGTTCTGGAATATCTCAAGCGGATCAAGAGAAAATTTTTGACCGCTTTTATAGAGTAGAAAATGCTGTTCATACCGAGCAAGGAACGGGTTTGGGATTATCTATAGTAAGAGGAATAATTGAAAAACACGGTGGAGAAATAAGAATGGCAAGCGAATTAGGAGTTGGAACAACCTTTTGGTTTGATTTAGCTTTAGCTCAATCTGATAAAGATGAATTATTGACTCAAACTATTAATAATGAAGAAAATTTTTCAAGCTCTGAAATCAGTAAAATCATTTAATTATTATCTAGCCCTTTAAAAACATTCTGAACATTTTGTTCAGGAACAACTCTATGAGGGGCACCACTAAATATCTGTTCAAAGTTGGAAAAAGAATCTTTTATTTCAGGTCCTCTATTGGTTATAACAAATTCTCTTATTCGTTTATCATGCCATGATCCTCGCATTTTAAAAACATTTAAAGCTCTAGCCATCTCCCCTTTGATTTCCACATATTGAAGCAACAATATGGTATCGGTAATTGTGGAGATATGAGAATCAGTAATAGAATGACTACCCATGAATTCTTCTGCAGTATTAGTAAAAAAACCTGCTATTTCCTCTTGTTTTGTATAACCTGTGACTGCAATTACAAATTGTCTAAATGCATTTAGACTTACACCCCTGGCTAATGCAGATAGAGAATCAATTGCCATTCTTTTTGGTTTGAATTGATTAATTTGCGTTTTTATAATTTGCAAATGATCTTCTAAACCAGTTGACTCAGGATATGCACAAATGATTTTTAATAGCCCATCACTTTCCATCTTTTCAAAATCTATTCCCCAACTAGTCGCATTCCTAAGCAATTGAGCCCTTGACTCTTCATATGCAAATAGTATTGCTCTTTCATTGTTGTTATAGGCATCTTCAACAAATTTTGATACAAGCATTGTCTTCCCTGTCCCAGTGGCTCCTGTAGTGAGGATGATTGAGTCTTGAAAATATCCTCCGCCACACATATCATCAAGATCTCTAACTCCAGAGCTTATCCTAATATTTGAAGATCTCTGGGTTAATCTCATTGCTCCCAAGGCAAACACACTTATACCATCCATTCCCATAGTGAATGGAAATTCACCTTTCAAATGTACAGTTCCTCTTAACTTCAAAACTTCTAAAGTTCTTCTTCTCTTTTCTGACTCAAGAACATTTCTTAATAAGACAACATTATCCGATACAAATTCCTCTACTCCATATCTAGCAATTGGTCCGTAATCATCAACCCTTTCTGTAGTCATAACTGTTGTCACACCAATTTCCTTTAATCTTGCTATTAGTCTGAAGATCTCTCGCCTAACAACGTAAATTGCATCATATTGTTGAAAGACTGCGGTTATAGAATCTATTGCAACTCTTTTAGCTTTATATTTTCTAATTGCATAACTAATTCTCTCAATAAGGCCTGATAAGTCAAAGTTTCCCGCGACATCCTGCCCATCAGGGTCAGGAGAAGCATCTAATATAAATAACTTATTTTGATCAATTAATTCTTGTAAGTCCCAACCAAAACTTGCAGCATTTCGGATTATATCTAAAGGAGACTCTTCAAATGTGACAAAGATCCCAGGTTCATCAAAATTACAAATTCCATGATGTAAATATTGCAGAGAAAAAACAGTTTTACCAGTCCCTGATGTGCCGCTAACGAGTGTACTTCGAGATACAGGTAACCCTCCCCTGCAAACATCGTCAAATCCCTCTATCCCAGTAGGTAGTTTTTGTACCTGCATTTTTACTGATTTACTTAATTTCTTATCTTTCATAGTTCTATTGAGAATAGTTAATCAGGAATAAGTGTTGAATTTATCTTAATTAAAAAAGTTTTTCTATATTTACCTATCTCCACTATATTCACTTTCAGTTAATTCATCAAAAAGAAGATCCAAGCCAATTAAAACTTTCTCTCTATCTGAGAGATCACCAATTATTCTTCTAACCGGTGGCGGTAAAATTTTAGCTAAAGTTGGGGTAGCTAAAATTTTATCTTCCTCTGCAAGTTGTGGTTGTTTCAGTACATCAATAACCTTTAAGGCATAAACTCCTTTAAATTCATTTTCTAATATTGCTCTTAAAGTATTTAAGGCTCTCATTGAATTAGGAGTATTNCCAGCGACATAGAGTTTTAAAATATATGTTTTTCTTGCTGCCATTCTTAAGCTCCTCAAATTGATATCAAGAGATTTAAAACAATCCTTGACTTATTACACTACAAAATAAGAAAATATACAAACAATTATGATTACTTAATAGGCTTAATCAAATTTTAAATTTGAGCCTAGGAGTGTCCCTTTTTTATGACTAAATCTAAGACTAACTCAAACAATTCTTCCAATAGTAATGAACTGTACGCTATAGCAGAAACTTCAGGTCAACAATTTTGGTTCGAAGTCAACAGATACTATGATATTGATAGGCTAAATGCAAAAGAAAAAGACAAGATAACAATTGAAAAAGTCTTATTATTAAAGGACAAAGACTCTATAACTGTTGGTAAACCTTACGTTAAAGATGTAAAAATTGAACTAGAAGTAGTTTCTCATAAAAGAGATAAGAAAATTCTTGTATATAAGATGCGTCCGAAAAAAAAGACAAGAAGAAAGATGGGACATAGACAAGAACTTACAAGAGTTATGGTAAAATCTATATCAANAGGNAANNGNGCTCCTAANNCNNCTTCAAAAAANGAAACTGTTAAAAAGGAAACTAAACCAAAATCNGAANAATCNANAAANTAATCTAATCATTTCNNATGGCACATAANAAAGGNACAGGNTCTACAAGNAACGGTNGAGATTCAAATTCNAAAAGACTTGGNNTNAAAGCNTANGGTGGAGAAAANGTNACTGCNGGATCAATTTTAATTCGNCAAAGAGGTACATCATTNTTGCCAGGNANNAATGTNGGNAANGGNAAAGATGACACCCTTTTTGCACTAAAAGAAGGAACGGTCAGCTTCGAAAGCATTAAAAGAAATTTAAGAAATAGAAAAAGAGTTAATATAGTTAACTAAGCTTCTTATATGCTCTTGTAGTAATGAGAATAGGGTGAAAAACTTCTAAAAAATTTGATTGAAGTGTTTTAAAAAACTTTTCAACAACTTTACTATCATCAATATGGAATGGATATTCATTTTTTTCTCCTTTATGGAAATACCAATTAAATAAAGCAATAGAATTAGAATCCATAAATTCATTGAAAATATTAATTTGAGAAGCTGGATCAGCAAGATGTTCCAGAACATCAAGACAAATTATCGTATCAAATTTCGATATTTGTGCATCTTTAATTGTCTTGCAAAAAGTAAGTTTTTTTTCGACTCCTAATTCTCTAGCCCTGAATTCAACAAAGTTTCTATTTGTTTGATTAATGTCTACAAAAAAAACATGCTCAACTTTTGAAGACATAGCATTAGCAAGGGCATGGGTTCCAATCCCTCCTCCAAAATCTAAAACTAAATCTCTAGAAAATTTTTGCTGAAGTTTTAAAGTATTCGCTATGTAGTCCTTGCTTGTAATATGCCAAGCCGCCAAATCAGCCAAATGATGATCTCCAACAATCTCAGTATAAAAATCAGAAACATCACTTAGCTCTTCTCCAGGATGTAAATTTGCCAAATTCATCTTTGCATTTTTAAGAAATCCATCTAAATCGCATTCTTTAATAGATAAGAATTCCATTAAATGTGATTTCAAATTGAAAGCATTATCTAAAAACTCTTTTAATATAAAATTATTGTTTTTCAATTTCTTACTTTAAGTCTCAATATAAAAATCATAGGATGGTATTAATTCTTTCTCAAAATATTCTTAATAAAAAAAATGGAAACTAAAGATGGATTCTTAGTAATAAATAAAGATAAAGGCTGCACATCTCATGATTGTGTAAAAAAAATAAGGAAGCTGCTTAATACAAAAAAAGTTGGGCATACTGGAACTCTTGATCCAGAAGTGATAGGAACATTACCAATTGCAATAGGAAGTGCAACGAAATTTATTCAATATCTGCCTCAGGGTAAAACTTATATAGGAAAAATAAAATTAGGGATAAGAACTAACACAGATGATATTTACGGAGAAATAATTAATCAAAAAGAGTTGGCCAAAAATCAGTGATGAAAAATTAGATCAATATTTAAATAAATTTAGAGGAATAATTAAACAAATCCCGCCCAAAGTATCTAGTGTGCATATCAATGGTGAAAGAGCATATAAAAAATCTTTCAAGAATGAAAATTTTGAATTAGCACCTAGAGAAGTAACAATAGAAGAACTTAATTTAATGACATGGGACCAAAAGAAGGGGATAATAGAAATAAAAATAAAATGTTCTGCTGGAACATATATAAGATCAATTGCTCGTGATTTAGGAGAAATTCTTAATTCTGAGGGTTGCCTTCTACAANTAAAAAGAATTTCAGCTTGTGGCTTTGATGAACAAAACTCTATAAAAATATCTGATATAGAAAAAGAAAAAGGGCGGGGCAATGGGCCAAATTTTATTATCCCAACAATTTCTGCTCTCGATCATATTTCAACATTTGTCTTAAATAAAGAAGCACAAATCAATTTTTGGCAAACTGGAAGAGCCATAAATGTAGATATTAATTACTTCAATCAAAACAAAATTTTTGATTATAAAAAACCTATCAAGGTAATAGATAAAAGAAAAACTCTGCTAGGAATAGGCTTCTTAAATCAAGAACAAACTCTTTTAAATCCAAAATTAGTCCTTAATGCAAAATAATTGATTATAAGAAATATTTTTTAAACGGTTTTATTTCTACTCCCTTATAAAAATGTTTTAATATAGCTTTTGCTTTTTTACCCTTATTCGCCATATATCTTGCGCCCCATTGACTCATTCCAACACCATGACCATATCCATACCCTGTAACTACTAGTATCTTTTTTGAAGATGATGAAGAACTAAGTGACTTTCTTGGAACTAATAATCTTTGACCTATATTTATTAATGATGAATTTTTAATATTATTTAACCCAACTAATTCCTCAACACTTATGTCATATTGATCAGCAATGAAGATCAAAGTTTCTCCAACTTGAACAATATGGGTTAAAGGTTCATTTTCTAATGACTTTGTTGATAATAGTTTAAGACTCTCATCTCCAGATTTTGATTTATCCTCAATAAATTTAAATCTTACTAAAGTACTTTTAAGATTCATTCTTTTTCGAATATCAACTCCTGAAATTTGATCAGTTCCAAAATCTCCATGAAGTCTTACATTTTTTATTCGACCAGTACTTGTTAAATTTAAAATTTCTATTTTTTTTATCCCTCCAATCTTTGGAAATAATTTTTGCAATTGTGATTTTGAAAACTTTTTATTCCATCGAAGTTTCGGATTATTTCTATCAAAATCTTTAACACTCGATAAATATGGATATTTATTTTTCCATACTTCTTCGCTATTTTCTGTCATACCAGCTGAACTACTATGAAATAAAGAATTAATTAATTTATTTTTATAAGTCAAAACTAATGATCTTGTACTGCTCACTGCCCTTTTAGTTTTATATGTCCTAGCCTCAAGTCCAATATAAACCTGATTATTATTTGTCGAATCAATATCGTATAGTGAATTTCCTTTTTGCTTTAAAGCATAAGTTCTTGATGCAATGGCTTGAGCTTTTAATGCTTCTAAAGGCCATTTAGCTGGCATTTCTGAACCAACAACGCTTCCAAGATACTTCTCTATCCCAAGAACATTAACTACCAACATTTCATTATCAAGTATGAAAATCTTCAATTTCCCTGCATATCTTTTCTGACCAACCCAAATACCTCTTCTATCTGTGGAACTCACTACCAATTTTTCTTTGTTTTTCAAATCATAGATTTTCTGTTTATTCTTATCAAAGAATAAAATTGTTCTATTATTTCCTTTTTTTAAAGTAAAACCTTTAATCCTTTTATTCGAAAATCCTTGACCATTTATTATTAAGGGAATTGATCTATCTGATCTAATTCTTATTTTTGTGTCTTTTAAAACAAGAACATTAATAATGGGTTCAGTTAAAGCTGAAGCAGCTCGATTCTGAAAAAGACAAAAAGTTATTATGCTTATTAAACAAAATTTATGAGTAATTTTTATAGTTTTTAATATCACTTTGTTTGAGAAACAAATTTTGAAATTGCCTTAGTTTCACTAAAAGTCTAGATTTAATCCATATAGAAAAACATCAATATTATTATAAGTGAACATCACATTCCTAGGAACAAGCTCTGGAGTCCCTACCTTAACAAGAAATGTCTCTTCCATAGCATTAAAACTATCTCAAAGTGCTGAAGTATTTCTTTTTGACTGTGGAGAAGGAACTCAACACCAATTAATGAGAAGTAATATCAAATCTTCCCAAATCAAAAAGATATTTATTACTCATATGCATGGTGATCATATATATGGATTGCCTGGCCTTTTAGCGACTTTAGGTTTATCAGGTAAAAGTAAGGGCATTGAAATTTACGGTCCTTCAGAGTTGCGAAGTTTTGTTAATTCTGCACTTAAAAGTAGTTTTTGCAAATTGTCGTTCCCATTGCATTTTGTGGAAGTTGAAAATTTTGCTTCAGAAAATAAAATTCTATTTGAAAACAATAAAATACAAGTAAATTGTGCATGTCTTAAACATAAAATACCAGCTTATGGTTACCGGGTGAACGAAAAAAATAAGCCAGGTATATTTGATATCAAAAAAGCAGAGTCTCTAAAAATAGCACCTGGACCAATTTATGCAGAACTGCAGCAAGGCAAAAAAGTAGTATTAGCTGATGGAAGGTCATTTGATGGGAAAGAATTCTGTGGCCCCCCTAGGAAGGGTGAGAGTTTTGTGTATTGCACAGATACAGTCTTTAGTGAATCAGCTGTCTCACTATCAAAAAATGCCGATTTACTTGTACATGAATCGACTTTTTCAGAGGAGGATGAAAGCATGGCTTATAAAAAATTACATTCCACAACAATAATGGCTGCTAAAACAGCATTATTATCAAATACAAAAAAATTAATTATTACTCATTTAAGTCCAAGATATACTAATAAAAATGCAATTACACCAAGTGATTTGCTTAAGGAGGCTCAAAAAGTTTTTCCAAATACTCAGCTCGCAAAAGATTTCCTAACGACTGAAATAAAATAAACTGCAACAGTTCGTGAGAAGAAGGGTTGTAAATGACCAACCCATGGAATAATAGTCATAGGTTTTCTANATTGATGTTGATCGAAATGGTTTCTNTTTTTTCATCACTACATAAGTCTTTCAAAAGACTATTTATTTTTCTTCCTTTAATTATTGGTTTACTTATTAATCCAATCTCAGCAAAAGCACTCTATCCTAGTGATCCTTCATCAGTTGACGTACTTAAAGATGATCTCCATGGTGCCGACCTTCATAATACTGAATATGTTAAATATGATTTGTCAAATCAAGATTTAGGAGAAGCTAATCTTCAAGGGGCATATATGAGCGTAACAACTGCAAAAAACTCTAGTTTTAAAGGAGCAAATATGACTGACCTTATTGCATATGCAACACGCTTTGACAATGCTGATTTTACTGATGCNAATCTTACCAATGGTGAGCTAATGAAAAGTGTTTTTGATGGAGCAATTATTGATGGGGCAGACTTTACTGACGCAAATCTAGATCTTTCTCAGAGAAAATCATTATGTGAAAGAGCTAGTGGAACCAACCCACAAACTGGAGTTAATACAATTGATAGTCTTGAATGCACTGGCTTAAAAGGTTACTTGCCACCAAAACCAAAAGCATAATATTTAAAGCTAACTAACTGCAGAAGGCAGGATGTTACCAGGTTCTTTTGAACCTGGTTTTTTGCTATACCACCATTCTTGTATATCAGAAGAAAATTTCTTCGAAAAAAGAGTTATAACTGTTTCAACTGGTTTTGATCCAGGCTCCAGAATCTGAACTGAGTAAGATGGGCATTTTCTTGAGGCCATATCAGCCACGAACCTAGAACCTATTCTTCTCCAACTAGGCTCCTTACTTCTCCAAGCAAGCCTTGAACAGGGCCAGGGCAACTCTTCCCTATCATACAGTCTGCAGCATGGTCCAATTACCTTATAACTATATTGACCTCCATAACTTGATTGAACACTACCAGTCTTGAAAAATTCAAATTTATTCATTCAAAAAAAAGCCACCTTCATAGAGGGTGGCAGAGAAATAATAAATAATCAACTTATAAAAGTTAATTTTTTATAATTAATACAATTCTTCTTCAGCATGGGTTGTAATTGTTACATCAGATGTTGGATAAGCAACACATGTAAGAACAAAACCAGCTTCTAATTGNTCATCATCCAAGAAGCTTTGATCTGATTGATCAACACTACCTGAAGTAACTTTTCCAGCGCATGTTGAACACGCTCCAGCTCTGCAGGAATAAGGAAGGTCGATACCTTGTTCTTCAGCAGCATCAAGGATGTACTGGTCATCAGGTA
>FUFK010014466.1_pt1 | contig 15469 bp, 2 predicted proteins | sample 1021851 | NCBI WGS metagenome assembly FUFK01 (sample SAMEA51879418, study PRJEB19060) | metagenome | reverse complement strand
CNGTNNCTGGATTANAACTTCAGTNCCAAAANTNGTNTCTATTCCNACATTAGGCCCANCTCCACCAGATGCATTACNANNNNTAGTANNACTACNNNNAGGCCCNATTTGAGANGTAAAGTCCACNNTNCGGAATCCATAAGTTGNANNNCCAATTCCAGTAGGNNTATANANTTTNANNANACCAGTNGATGAATCCCAATTTGCAACATANCCAACTGCNGTTGATCCAACACCAANTGTTTGTGATACAGNNGTATCAACANNNAATGTNNNATCNGNAATATTACCACCACNNNNAGNTNNAAGTTTTAGTGANGTTAATGANACNGCACTNGANTTAGTNANANNNGNTCCAGNAAGANTNTTNGGATTNTTNACNANTCCAACTCTAGCAAAATCATTNCCNACNATNAAATCNGGNTTTGATGNATCATTTTCAAATCTNGNATACANNAAAACTCTAAANGCACCTAGTTCTTTATANACATCAAAACCATGTCCGCCTGGTGGTGGGATAATAACTTCAATGTTAGCTACAGATGTTGTAGCACCACCAACAACCGACAATCCAGATATTGGGCCACCAGTTTCAGTGCCTGGAGCGCCAGGATAGAATTGAATAGTTCCTCTCGTATATCCAGTTCCACCATTGGTAACTGTTACATCAGAAACTTTACCTTGAGAGTTTACAGTAACAGAAACTTTTCCTCCTGTACCATCCCCTAAAATGGGAATATTGTTAAATGTAGTACCAATGGGTTGATACCCATCTCCAGAGTTTAAAATAACAGCGGTTTCTATTTTACCATCAACTGCGTTATTCTTAACATCTGTATTATCTCCAACTCCCCAATCATTAGGAACTGGCATAAAATCAATAGAATCAAACTTTATAATTTGTGATGGTTTGATAGTGTAAAGGTATTTCCAAATATATCCATCACCAGATGTACCAGCAGCTCTTGGCTCTAGATCAACAAAATTTGGTTCATCTAAAGATTGTCTACCTTGTGGGTTATCTGGACTTTGACCATTATTAATACAAAGATAAACTTTAAGATCACTATTTACAACATAATATTGTGCATCATATAGATTAGTGGAAGATGTCTTAGGACTCTGATTCTCTCTAGTATATCCATTCTTATACATTTCATATACTGTACCAGCTGTCCAAGTAGTTTTTTTAACCATTCTTTGAACATCATCAACACTTATCTTTTTAAGACCAAGCATGGTATCCCATGCATCATTATATTCTTTAAATCCATCCATAGGTGATGGAGTATTTGTATTCCAGTCAGCTTGGCCATAGCCAGCTGTGGTATCTTGAGAATTTGGTAGACCTATAAAACTATAATAATTCTGCGATGCATCTTGTACACCAGCGACAAAGTTCGCAGCATTTAATATTCTAAATTGATCTGAAATAATCGCAGGCATTTTATTAGACTATTTTTGTTTATTTATGAGCTTTGGTCAAAGTTACTGTAAGTTACAGCTAATGGATTGATACGTCTGACCAATGACGAGGTTGTTACACCAACATAACCGTTAAGATTATTGGAACTAAATGATTTTGGACTAGATGATCTTGTTATATTTGTCAATTTACCAAAACTATAGTAACCTAAGTTTGTCCCAGAGGCTGTAGTAACAATACCAGAAGCATAAGACTTGACATTACATGCAACTTTAACAGTATCTGCATTAACGTTGGTTACTGTTTCAACCTTATAGATATTATCTATCATTGTTGTTCCTTGACCAACGACATTTGAATCCTTATCAATTGATGTTGGCCCAGTTCCAGCAGTACCAACTCTTGAATTATATACAACAAAGTAATCACCAACAGAAATTGTGCTTCTTGCAATATTTCCAAATGCAGCTTGATTAAGAAATACATCTGAATCTAATGTAAGTTCTATAGCGGGTAAACTGTTAGGGCCACTCGCTTTATATTCAGCAGTAGTTATAACTCCATAGTCACCAGATATATTTACTGTATTACATTGTTCACGAGTTATGGTTTCTTGACTTAACAATACAGTTGGATTTGTGTTAGCTGTATATCCAAATCCACCATCAGTAACAGTTATTGCACTAATAGTTCCACCAGCACCAATTGTTGCGGTTGCGGTTGCACCAACTTTTTCATAACCACTCCAAACAAGACTTGATTGTATACCTACTGCAACCATTTTGTTATCACCATATGCAACTCCATTCAGTTGTTTTCCAAGAGGAGTTCCTCCAGCAACTACATGTTTTTTATACCAAGTTGAACCATCAATAGAATTCATAGCCATTCCAGCACCACCTACAGCCAACCAAACATTATTTTCATAGTGGACACTGTTTAACTGGAATGTGCCGCCAGCTGATACAACAGACCAATTATTTCCATCATCTATTGAGGATATGATNGTCNCTGCAGCTCCAACCGCAATCCATTTATCAGAACCATAAGCTATACCTTTTAAATTAGTGGTAATGGATGTGGTAGTTACACCAGACCATGTTTCACCATCCGTTGATCTGTAAATTGATCCCTGATTACCAACAGCAACAAACGTACCGTCATGATATGCAACATCATGAAAGTCTTGAGATGCAAATTGATTAGTTATAATAAATGAAGTTGTTAATCCTGTTAAGCCTGGTTCTGTATAAAGAATTCTTCCAGAAGAACCAACCACAACAACTCTTTCAAGTGGTGTAGTTGTACTAACACCAGTGATAGCGTTAGGGAATACGTATGATCCAACAGCAGCTGCATTTAAACTATTTGATATATTTGTAGGAGTATAAGTTGGAATAAAACCGACTTGTGTTCTTTGGTAGATATTTGTACTTGTGAAACTTGAAGCTGCATTTGTACTTCTTGCAATCGTTCCAGCACCACCTACAGCCACAACCTCAGATGATAATCCTACTACACCCTTGAATGTTCCAAAACTTCCTGTAGTTGCAACAGTCCAATTATTTCCGTCTGTAGATGTATGAATACCAGAGGTGCTTCCAACGGCTACAAACACACCTTCAGGAACGTAATCAATAGCGTTATAACTTATATCCAGAGGTGCAGTTATCTTATTCCAAGTTCTACCAACTTCTTCAATGAGAGGAATAGTTTCAAAACTTGTAGTGTTTATTCCAGATGGAAGTCTATTAAAGTTAGCTATTGATACGGTAGGAGCGTTTTGATGTCCAGCACCACCTTCAGTAACAGTGATTGAAGTAACTTTACCACCTGTAGAAACATTAGCTACTGCTCTACCAACACTTATATCCTGTGTGTTAACAAATTCTATTAAGCCTGGAATTGAATCATTACTTGTTCTATTATCATAGGCACTAAACAATGGGAAAGCATTATCAACATAAGTCGTACCAGATGATACTCCAACGTTTCTGATTAATCTTGCATTGGGGAAAAAATTAGCAGCTTGTAATGCTCTATCTTTACCAACAGTAACTCCATCAACAATCAAGTCTCTGTCTTGTTTTTTCCATGAAACAACTCTAAGTAAACTAGGATTTGTACTAATCCCTCCTCCTCCATAAGAAGGTGTCTCTACTCTACTAACATCAGTTAAGTCAGATATGACACGATCACTTTGATTTGGAACCTGTAGGTCTTTCAATAATTGAAGTTTGTCACCAACTTTAACAGTTTGAATTGGATTTAAAGCTTCAATATCATCATTACCACCTCTAAAGAATAGGACTTGTAATTTACTTCCCTCTATTGGTGGCTCATCAAATATAACTGTAGTACCACCTTCGAGAGTATAGTTCTCTCTAGGTTTCTGTAATACATCATTTATGAATATTAAAAGGTTATTTGTTGCATCAATTGAGGTGTCAAGAGATAAGATAGTCACAACCTCTTTTGTTATATTTGTTTGAGTTAAAACAAAAGATCTCTTTACACCATCAAATTCTGATGAGAAGTCATCTAGAGGGACTAATTGACCAAAACTAAATCCAGCAAACTTATCATCAATTGTTGATTTTACTGTTAGTGTAAATGGTGATGTAGAAACTCCAGCTCTAAAAGGTATGCCCTGAACTGTTAGTACTTCACCGTTTTTATATGAGAATCCTCTATCAGTAATATTGAAATCAATTATTGATCCACTAGAACCAACCCTTGCATCAAGTTTTAATCCGTTTCCTGATCCACCTGTAACGGATAGATTAGAGTATCCAGTCGCAATACCCACTTTTATTACTGGAGGGAATTGTGCATTATATCCACTGCCACCACTTGTAACATTAATACCAGTAATCATACCAGCACTATTACCAGTTCCAACAGTTGCAGCTAAAACAGCTGTTACTCCTGTTCCTAGTGGATTATGAACTTCTACATTTACTGATCCTGAAAAATAACCTGAACCATTGGCCAACATATTAACACCAGTTATGACTCCCGATCCATTAACAACTGCAGAAGCTCCTGCTGGTATTCTTGGTTGATAATTTGCACCTAAAGTAACAGGATCCACTTCATCTACTTTACCACCTCTAGGAATAGTCAATAAAGTTTGACCTTTAAATGATATTGATGCACCAATAGCTATCGCACCATTATTTTGTTCATCTCGTAAAACCAAATCATAATCAACTGTTGGTCTTTGGAAGATACCATTAATTAATACAACACCATAATTAATAACTCTACTACCACTCGTTACAGCTGTTATTATACCAGATACGTTTTGTTCGTTTTGTAACAATGTAAATGTTCTACCAACACCTGTCTCCCCAGTAAACTTATGAGAAATATCATCAAATACAAAATTCTTGGTTATATCTCTTCTACTAAACACACGACCAGCAAAAGTTGATTGTGTACCAACACCTGCAACCCCTCCAGCAAGGCCAAATGGTGGTGTTGCAAAAAATACCACATCTTTTTCAATTCTAAAATTACCACCCTTCATTCTAGGTGTAGCATTTACTGCATGAGCAGCTTTAGTAGTACCAAGAAATCCACGTTCTACAGAAACATCATTTGTGGCTCCAACACCAACTGTTTTAACTCTCATCAATTCATCACCAATTTGAATAATGTCATTCAATTTAACAGTGGTAAGGCCAACATTATTACCAGCATCTAATTTAAGAGCGGTTGAATTAATACCTACCAGACTAAGTAAATTTAAATTAACACTTCTATTAGTTAACGGTGATTGAATCATTCCATCAATCTGAATTAAAGTTTTATTTTCAGGATTAATCGTATCGAAGAAATGCTCAGTTCCACTTCCTAATGTACGTATAGTAAATGCACTACCACCTCTTGTTGTAGATAATTTGAATCGATTGTTATCTAATCTAGTATGAACGAATACACTAGAAGGCATATTTCCAGAGGGATTAATACCAACAGGAGTATTGTTATTACTATCATACTTTATTTCTTCATCAACTTGAAATCCATGATTGTTAATTGTGATTACATCAGATCCCACTGTAATATTTCTAGAGAGAGGATCGCCAGGATTAAATCTCTTACTAAACAAAGGAACAGCACCACTCTGTGATGTAAGTCTAAATGAACTTAAACCAACAATCTGTCCTCCAGTTACAGTAGAGAATCCAGTGAATTGGCTACTAATATCATCTATCAATTCAACTCTAGCAGATTTGATACTCAATAAGTTTTTAATTTTTCTGTTCTGGAAACTTATGAATTTAGATAATCCATTTGATATGGTTTCTTCTGTAGCAAAATCATAATCATTAGTAACTAAGAATGATGCAACATTATCAATGTCAACCTTAATACCAGCAGCATTATCAACCACTCTTGGTGCAAGTGTTTGTTGATTAGTAGAATTAGTTCTACCCAAGCCAACAGTAGGAAGTGTTTTTATAACTAAATCCGAGAAATTTTTATATCCACTTGGGTGAATATTACTATCTACAACATCTGAAAAATCTTTCTCTTGAACTTCACTCTGAATAGAATAAGAGAAATTTTGATAGTAATCACTATCTTGTATTCTCTGCAAATCGTTACTTAACTTACCAGTGTTTTTCTGCCATCCCTTTTCTCTTTCTGCATTAAATCCTAATGAAAAATATTTTTCATAGAAACTAGATTGTACAACTCTTCCTTGAGCTCGAGATATTTTTCCTACGACAGTATCTCCTATGTAAGGCGTTCTCGTTAATTTTTCCAATCTAAATGAATTAGTGTTCGGATCCCATCCTTCATTTTTAACAATATTCGCCTGTGCTTCTCCATTTCCAAATGTAACTGGCTCTCCATTAATAAAATCTCTATTTTCAAAAGTTACACTAAATGTAGGTAAGTCTTCTTTTTTAATGATTCTTCCAGCACTATTATCAGGATCAAACTTACCACCTGTACTACCAATACCTGTTAGAGTATATTCAATTTTAGAATCAGTAATATTTCTATTTGTTATTGTAAAATATCTATAATCATACATTCTAGAATTATATCCAGCTACTTCACCTTCAGCATAATTTCTAGAATCTGTACTAGGAACAGGTTCTGGGTATCCTTGTTCTATCCCTTGTGCATCTAATTCTGGTTCACCTTTAATATTAATATTTTCAACAAATATCTCGTCTCCTACTTGGAATGGGAAATTAGTACCTCTTACATGATTTTCAGGCCTCCAACCTCCTATAGGTTGTTTAATAGTAATAAATTGTGTTACACCATTAGATGTAGCAGTAACTACACCAACTCCATTACTATTATTAATTGCATAAATTCTTGGTGGGTTAGGTACTAAATCAAATCCAGTTAAACTGTCTCTTAGAATTCGTATTGATCCTATACCAGTTCCTTCAAGACTTACCTCAGTATCTGCATTTGGTCTATCAATAAAAAATAAATCAGGAGCAGTACTATAATTTCTTCCAGATGTTACTACACCAATACTTCCAATAGCAAAATTATTTTTAACTGTTACAGTTACAGGTGTATCAGCTCTAGGACTTAGAGATTTATCAGTGGGATAATCATATCCCATTTTAATTACTTCTTTATATCCAGCACGGCCAATGTAATCATCAAACATACGCACATCAGCATCTCTTCCAGACACTGTTCTTATAGTATTAATGCCAGGATTTTTTATATAATCTACCCCTGCAAAATCAATTGAGACTTCATTTATACCACCAGTAGCATTGAGAGATTTTGTAAGATATCTGAATGTTGTAATTCCAGTTGTTGTATATGAAGTAACTTCTGGTTTATAAGGCACTTGATATGTAAATGATGTAATCCCTGTAGTTGTAATTCCAAAGTTACCAGCGTATACACTTGGATCAATTGTTATTTTTGATCCGTTTATAACTTGTTTGTCAGGTTCAGAATCTCTCTTTGTTACATCAACAGTATCAAGATTTACAGCAACAAGTTTGTACCATAATGGTAATTGAATATCATCGGTTAATTTTACTTTAACAGTAGACCCACTAACTCCAGATGTTCCTGATCTAACTATTTCAGTTGAAATACCAACTCCATCAAATTTATTAGTAAAGTTTTCATCTCTATAAAATTCAAGTTTAAAATCTGTAAGTGATGTATCAGATACAGCAAAACCAACTGTTTCGCCTCTTAGAGCCTTGATAGGTGGATTGATTCTTGCAAATCTATGCACTCCAGATCCAACGTTGGTTATGTTGATGAACGCATCTGGAATACTTATAGAATCTTTTCTATTATCAAATAATCTAAATTTATCTTTAGTCAACCTCTTAATATAATATTCTCCTCTATCTGTAAGAGGGGTTATTGCAGTGGTTATTGCTCTATAAAGTATCTTATCACCATCTTTATATCCATGATTAGCTAATGTGATTGTAGAATCAGTTGTTGATACAGCACTACTATTAACATACTTTGGATCTACAATTGTTTTTCTTGCAACAGGGTCATACTCAATAGATTTATTAACTAAAGTATTTGGTGCAACGTCAACCGTTATTTTATCATTAGTTCTTAGTTCATGGCCTTCTGATGTATATACAATAACATCGTATCTATCAAGAGACCCTATATGTTCTTCATTAGTTGTTTCGAGTGAATGATCTATTAAATCATTAGCATCAATGGTTGCAATATAGAGAGATGTAGATGTACTACCAATTCCAGCTCTTGTCGCAGATAGACCTAATAGATCATTACTTCTTTTAACTGCAAAAACAAATTGCCCATCAGTTAGAGCAAAAGAGCCACCCATTCCAACATTACTAGAAACAGTTAATGGTGTTCCTGTGCCACTATCATATTTTAACCTTTGTCCTGTTATAAACCCATGATTTGGAATACGAATCAAATTACTACAATTACTTCCTGGCTGTCCCTCGTGCGGAGGCATTAACTTACTTGTTCCACCTATTCCAGAATCTGATCCTATTTCAGATAGGATAGTACCATCATTAGTTTTTACTCTTATTGTTTCCACGTTTCCTGATCCAATGGGATTAGGAACTGTGACTACAGTGGTTCCTATACCAATACTAGATTGTGGATTGAATACTAATAACTTATTACGTTCAATATTTAAGTTAGTATTAATACCAATTGGGAAAGTAAATCTTCTTTGATCTATTGATACTCTTTTTCCAGCTTCATGGAATTTTTGTGCCGCACCAGAGAGATTTTGTCTTAAAACTTTATATCGGTTTAAAGTTGTATCTATTTCTAAGACTTTAACTTTCTCATCATTATTACCTATAACTAATGTATCACCAACTACAATATCATCGTCTTTACTACTTCCTCCAACAACATCAGTTAAGTTTAAAAAAGCCGTGGGGCCTGTACCAGTAGTGAAAGTTACTGATCCAAATGTCCCTGCATCTTTAACAGTTATTCCTACACCTAGAGTTGATGTGATTGAGGCCACGCCAATAGTTCTAGGGCCTTCAAGAAATCTCAGTTCACCAGTTCCTATTCCAGAAATATTAACTAAATCGTCTTTTTGCAATCCATGAGGCACATCTGCAATACCAATACCCAATCCATTCTTGTAATCAAATGCAATATTATCAACGGTTGTTTGATTGTAAGTAATCGCAGTGATACCTTTTCCAACAAGAGTTCTAACCTTTGCACTCGCACCTCTACCACCACTTTCACTATTGTTAAATGAAATTCTATCTCTTACTTTATATCCTGTGCCTGGTGTTAAAACATTAACAGATCCTATACCACTTGTAGCTATTGTTTTGATTAAAAGTTCAGTATCATCAATATTATCGGAAACAAGATAATCATACTTAGCTCCCACAAATCCAAGTTTATATGGTAATGTATTTCTTAGAAGTTCACCACTATTCAAAACACTCATATTTTGTAAAGATAATGGTTGACCATTCATCTCTACTTTTTTAAATTTGTATCCATTTAAAATATATGGAAACAGTGGTGGTTTAGATGTTCTGAAAGGTGATGTGCCTCCATCCTGATCACCGATAGTGCAGAAATATGCGTAGACACCATTTGGATATTCTGGAGTTTTGCAAAATCTTCCATTATACATATCCAAATCGCCATCCGCAGTGTAATCATAATCTTCAATAAATGATCCAAGAGGAAAATCAGAAATAGAAGACCTATCAGTTTTAAGATTTAAAGTATAACTTGATTCTAGTCTACGAATAACACCTCCAGTAGGAGTGTCATGACCATAAGGCCCATATATTGGAGCTCCATCATAAGCCCATCCAACTATTGGTGAATGTCTAAACGCACCAGCATTTCCTCCTGGCTGTTCACTTAAATCACTCTTATTGATATTATCATCTAGTTCTATTCTTAATTTTCTAGGTAGGTATACTGATGTAAATTTACTACCATACTCTGGATTTTGACTTGGTACAATAATACCATCGTCTTCATCTGTAATATGTTGTTCATATTTCTTTAAACTTGTTAATTTCCACTCTGTCAAGTCCGCTCTAAACACAGCACCAGAGCCCTGTGGCTTGACCCTCACTGTAGTATTTGGTTGTTGTGTATAGTTCTTACCACTATCAATTATATTAATATCAGCTAAAGATCCATCAGGATTGACATTAGATAGAAGTTTTGCATATTTACCTTCACCTTCTACAATCAACTCTGGAGGTGATGCATATTCAGTTCCTTTAATTTTAACAAATGCACCTGTTATTTCTCCAGTCTCTGTATTCACTCCAACTGTAACCAAAGCACTCTTACCATTAGAAATAGTAACCAATGGCCTTAGATGTGCATTAAGAGTATTACCTGATCCATAACCTCCACCATCTTTAGTTAAGAAAACATCAGTTATTGTTCCAAGACAACGTGGTCTAATCACAGGTGCTAATGCAGTTGTTCCAAAACCAACAGTGGTTTGTAGACTTACTGATATGTCTGGATATTTAAATGTATGATTACCTGATCCATTTGATTGTAGATCTACATATCTACCTTTAAAATAATTAACACTAGAAGTCGTAGTTCCTATACCAGCGCTACAAAGACGGAATTTATTTTCATCTAAAACAATAATCTGATAGTTTTGAGATGTTTGCAAACCAGCTATGGGTGATGCTGCAGAAACTATTGTAGTAATACCAGTTAATACACCCTCATTAGACACCTCATATGTGAATGTTGCATCATTTTTATACTCTACTAAGTCTCCTGATTTAAATCCATGACTCCTAAAGTAGATGTAGTTATTTGCAGTGTTTATACCACTTCTAACACTATTTCTATCAAAGTAAGTTACAGAGGGATAAGAATCACTATTAACAATTACTTTTCTATTTGAATATCCAGAACCAGCATTTTCTATCTCAATTTTATCTAAAACATTTCTAAAAGTAGTTGATATTATTTTATGGCTACCAGTTGATATACCTGTGATATCTATTGGGTTTGTACCCGCCACAGCGTCTTCTAGAGACCCTGTGAGTTTAATTTGAGTATCATTGACTTTATCTACAAAATACACAGATTTATGCACCAAACCTCCAACAGGTGGCAATGATGTATTGTTTTCATATACAATAGTTTCTCCATCAAAAAATAAATGATTTGATGAAAAAGTAATTACATTTGATGTAACATTTACGTCTGTTTTTGCATCAAAAGTTCTAGAGTTTCTAGTGGCTCTTAATCTAGCTTTTGCAGATGCACCTGTTCCATTTCCTCCAGTTATTGAAACGTTTGGAACAGTCTTCAAATCATATCCACCAGAGAGAACATCTATACTTTTAAAATTACCTTCAACTACAGCGTAAGCACTAGTACTAGTGCCTATACCCACACCAACCACATTATTGATCGCTATATTTGGGGGTGTGATCACATCATAATCCTGACCACCATTTTCAACATCTATTCTTTCTATCTTTCCAAAATGAACACTATCACCAGATTGATTTGATAAAATTTCAACACCGTTCAAAAACATTCCAACAGGTTCATTCTGTAGAGTGACATCATATTCACTTGGCTCTGGTGTTACAGGAAATCTTCGTAAAAAGTTTTGATGTGTTACATTTTTGTTTGATAATTCACTTGGTATTAATTCAAAAGTGAATGCTCCAGTTGTTCCTACACCTGTAATATTAACTTCTTTACCAGCAGCTGCATCTGGTATACTTCTCGATAATTTAATTGTATCATTATCAATTTTTAAAACTGCGTATATAGATCCTGTATCTAATCCAACAACACTGTTAGCACTTAGAGTGCTTATACTTGAAGGAGAATATTTTACTAATTCACCATTAAAAAATTTATGATTCGGTATTGTAATTTGATTTGCTGTGTCTGCAATTCCAATATTTACATCAGTAAAAGTTCTAATTCTATTATTTGCACGAATTTCATAACTTGGCAAAGATCCAGAGGTTACATATATTTCTTGATTATTTCTAGTGATGTAACTATTTTGTATATCACTAACAAAATTAGATACTCCTAATTGATTATTAAAACTTTTAGCATAATTTAATTGTCTCTCAACAACATAATGTTTAGATTTATCTAGACTTCCACTAGTGATACTAATTTGAAATTGATTGGGATTACCTCTATAGTTTGCAATATTAATAACAGTGCCTTCAACATTATCAGGTTCTTGATCATCATTAGTAACATCACGTAATATGATTACGTCGTTGTCTTTTAAAGAATGAGGAGCTACGGTTGTTATAGTAGCATTATCAATTAGTGATTCATTAGTATTAGGATTTCTTGCGACATCAACTTTAATTTTTACATTATCAATCCAACTATTCAAGTGATAGTTTGATGCATCAGATACTTTTCCTATTTGTCGTGGTGTTATGACATCACCAGCATTTAAATATGCAACACCACTTAAATCAACATTGTGAGCTACATTTGTTAATCTAAAGAAAACTGGTTTACTAGCATCTCCATTTTCATAGGCAAATACTGTTTTAGATGATCTTACAAAATCAGTATCAGTATAACTTGAAGATATACCAGATACACCATAAAATTGTGTAGATGTTTTACTTGTATATGTTGCAATACCAACAGTTAAACCAGCACCAACATACAATTCTCCACTCTCAGGGAATCCAAGTGTTGAATCAACTGTAATGACTGTTGTTCCAATTGACACAGGATTGATTAAAGACGAAGATCCTGTTGGCTCAAATGTTCCAACTATTGACCCTTTACTTAAACTTACGATGTAATAGTCTCTACCATCTCTTGGAAAATACTGAACGTTAAAAATAGATCCACTTGTAGCTGCATTATCAGTTTGAAATAACGTTTGGCCAACTACGTTGTTAGCGTTTCCACTAATTCTCTCTACAATCAAATCATTAGTTATTACATAGTCGGCGTCTGATGGAGAGAATAAGTATTCTATTGGTTTTATAACTTCTGCACGACTATCAAATAAAACACCGAATAATATTTTTACAGCCTCATCAGTACCTTTTGACGCATAAAAATCTTTTGCTTGACGTAAAAAATTAGCCTTATCTACTTTTTCATGAAGATTTCTATCTTCAAATCCAGGCATAAACAATTCTTTAGTTTTATGCCAAAACTCTTGTAGAAATAGATTACTTAAGTTAACTACTTTTGAATTATTTTCATGTTTACTTGCATTTGATGTAGAGAATACTAAAGACTCAGGGTTAGTTGGTGACTTTAAATTATCAACTCCACAGAACCCTCTTACACATCCAGTAAATGATGTAGATGTAATACCAGTATATGTGATTATCTCATCGTCAATTTTAAGCAATCCATAATCAGATGGCCATCCGTCAGTCGAACTTACATTAATAGTTGCATCATATGAGTTTACAAGACTTGTGCATGTTGTAAATCCAATTAAGTTGTAAGTTTCTGAATATGTTTCGGCTTTCTGATACTCATTAAAATTAGTAATTAAATCTATTGACTTACCCTTACTTTCCTCACTTATATAATATTGTTTTAAAAAATCAACAAATAAAGGATTATCTTCGGCTACGAAAGATGGAACTTGACTATTAACAAGTTTATTGATCTGAACTTTTTTAGCTGCGGTGTCTATACCCATTATTGATCAGTTTAGTAACTAGATGAGGAAGAAGATGATGATGAAGATGACGAAGATGAACTTGTGGTGGATGACGAATATGTAGTGCCTGGAGTACTTACTATAGCTTGACTATCAGATGAGTGAGTGCTTCCTGTCATTTTTGAACCATCACTCATTACGTGGAAAGTTCCATAATACGCTTGACCGTTTACATATCCAACAAGAGTAGATGAATCGGAATCGGTTATAATATCACCACGAACCTTAGAACCATTTGTAAAACTAGACGTAGAAACATAATTAACACCAGATGTATCTGCACCTGTAGAAATAATGTCCTCAACAACACTAATATTACTTTCGGCAATAGAAAACTGTAAATAGAGATCTTTTAATCCAATAATATCATTAGAATCAGGAATTGCTTCAATCTCAACAACATTATCTGATTTAATAGTTGAAAGTATACGTATTGTATCTATAAGAATTTCACCAATGTCATATTTAACAGTTCCAGCGTTACTATTGACAATTTCTACAGCTCCTGTATTACTAAGTCTGAAAATAACCAATCTACCAGTTTTTTCATCAATGTAAGTGTCTGTAAAATAACAAACACCACGAATTCCATTAACTCTGAATCCTGTAGACTTTACATTGTAACCTTTGTTACGATTATGGAATTTATTTCCAAAACACAATTCATATTGAGCAAAATTAGCTGTATCAACATCTAGATTACGTCTGATGATGACTTTTGTAATATTTGACGTTACTGCAGAACTACTATCATCGATTATCTTCAAAACTTTACTATATTTGAATCTACTACCAAAAGAATTCAAATCTGATGAACTTGCATACGTTTCAAGTGAATTTCTAATCGTGGATCTTAAATTATTTACATTTGTAACTGCATTTGTGTTATAATAAACATTTGTGTTAATTTCAACATACAAATATTTCAAATCTATGAATTCTTGACGAATTCCAGCTACTGAATACCTTTTTAATTTGTCTAAAAGTTGTCTTTTATCAAAATCCGAGATAAATCGACCATTTTTGGGTTTTATTGACAAAAATACCTTTCCATATTGCGGTGGATTGGAATCTTCACCTCCATAAGCGGTTACACTCTCTGCATTTGGAAAAATTGTTGGAATTATTGCTTCATAATCATTAGCTGTGACTGCTCGATGTTGTGCCGAGTAAACTCTGGTAGCTAAATTACGAATTGTGTCAATACTTTCGACTTCAGCACCATTTCGAGAAACTTGATTTGTTATAATATCAGAAATTCCGCTTACAATGAGTCCTCCGTCGTTGTCAACAAGTTTTCCAGCGAAAGAAAATAGAGAAATACCGTTTCCACCAGGCCCATCGGTTACAATATATGATGAATCTATGACATTTCCGTTATTTAACTTCTTTCCAAGCACTCCATCACCAAAAAGTAGTTCATATTTCTCATCTTGCACCTCTTGAATCAAATATGTCTCAGAAGATGTTGAAATTCCGACTATATTATCGATTTGTGAGTAAGTTTGTCTTGAAGATGAACTAATTGTATCCCTAACTTCCACATTTAAGGTCGATGTATCAACATATGAGTTAGGAATTATGTATTTTTGGTTAGGTTGAGACGTATCTACGACAAATTCGTTGGTTATAAACGTTCCTTGCTTGATATCTATAGTAAATTCTGCAAATCCATCAGTTACAGGTGATGTAATGTCCTCTGAAGTGCAAAAAGTGTAGTTTGTATTCGCAAAATCACCTAATGCAACCAGTCCAGCCTTCAAAGTTACGAGTCTAGTGTCATTATCGAACATATCAACACTAAAATTAATGGTTGCCATCGCAGATCTACTAGATCTAGGCACATAACCAATATTTCTAGCGAG
>FUFK010051801.1_pt1 | contig 15477 bp, 15 predicted proteins | sample 1021851 | NCBI WGS metagenome assembly FUFK01 (sample SAMEA51879418, study PRJEB19060) | metagenome | reverse complement strand
GCAAGCACTGCAAATAAATATTTATAACCTTTAGTAAATAAAGATCTTGATGCACCATTAGCTTCAACCATTGGAACACCATATTTCTCTGTTACAGGCGCAATTGCTTTTGTTAAACCTGAACTGTATGGACCAAGCATAAACTCAACACCATCCTGTGAAATTAATCTTTCTGCAAGTTGTGCTGCTCTTTTTGGATTTGACTCATCATCGTAATAGATAATGTCAAACTTATAAGTTTTTCCTCCAACTTTAACACCACCCATCTCGTTAATTCTATCAACGGCCATATTATAACCGTTTTGAGTGTGAACTCCGTTAGATGAATATTTTCCAGTTAAAGAAATTGCGGCACCTAGGATAATTTTATCACCAACAACTTTTGCAAATGAAACAACTGAAGTTGAAAATAAAATTGCTATTGCAGAAACAAATGTAATTATAATGTTTTTAATTTTCATTTATCTCCTCTTATTAATTAATTAATTTAAACCTTATTAAACTAAGAAATCAGTTTTTTTTCAAGTAACAGTAGTATCGCATTAAGGGTCAATATTGTTGCATAAATGCAATTATGAGAGCTATAACAATTAAGACGCACGCAGAAATTGTGTTTATGACCTTTGCTTTTGCTTTAACCCACATAATCATTTTATTTGCTAAGACTGCATAACCAACTAAAGATAAAAAATCTAATATTACATAAGTTGTTATTAAAATTAAAAATTGTGCAACATAGTTTGAATTAAAATCAATGAATTGAGGAAAAATAAAAGGAAAGAACATCCAAGCTTTAGGACTTGTCCCCGCAACTAAAAAACCATCTTTAAAAAATGATAACGAACTTTTTTGCAAAGTTTCACCTGAGTTAATATCTTTAGGTTTAGATTTNTAAATATCGAATGCCAGGTAAAGTATATAAATTACACCAAACCATTTAAAAAAATTTAATAAAGTAGNATTATCAGAAATAAAAGAGCCGATTACAAAAATTACAAGACATGCTTGAATAATATTTGCGGTAACATCTCCTAATGCAGTCCAAATACAATTTCTAACACCATAATTCATGGAATATGAAATGATAACAATTCTAGGAGTTCCAGGAGTAATAAACATGAACAAAATAATTTGAAGAAAAAGGAAATAATTTAAAGGAAGCATGATGGATAGCCCTAAAAAACCGGGAGCTAAAGATGGCTAGATAGGACTATCTANTAGTGATAATATCATAAGTATATAAATTTGCATTATTTATTTATTTCAAGATTGCTGGAATTTTATGAAAAAAAGTCACAGGCCCACAACCAGAGTTAAAAATCCTGAACCAAAACCTGGTAGTCCAGACTGGGTCATTTGGGCAGCATGGGCAGATAGAATTACATTTGAAGATATAGAAAAAAAAACTGGAAAAACAGAGTCTGACGTAATTAAGATTATGAGAAGAAGTTTAAAACCTTCATCTTTTAGGCTATGGAGAAAAAGAGTAAATTCACAAAGCATTAAACATAGAAAAAAGTTTGAATATTCAAGAAAACAAATAAGAGTTAAGATAAAGAAAAATGAAATTCATAACTGGTAAAATCAAAAAATATAATTATATCTAAAGTATGAAAAATATAACAATGTATTCAGGACCAATGTGTGCATTCTGTGATGCTGCAAAAAGATTATTAAAAAGAAATAATCTTGAATACAAAATTATTGACGTATCTACGGGTCCAGAGCTTAGAGATGAAATGATTCAAAAAGCTAATGGAAGAAGAACAATTCCCCAAATTTTTTTTAACGATGAACATATTGGTGGTTATCAAGAACTTAGAGATCTTGAAAAAAATGGTCAATTAGAAGCATCTTTAAAATAAATTAATTCCAATCAACTAATCCTAATTGTTTTTTTGCTAATTCACTTAAGTCATTTACTGTGACTCTACCTTTATAATTTACTTCATAATCTTCAGGAGCAAAATCAGGTGGACTTTTACCTTCAATAAATTTTTTTGATTGTTTTTTTATATAATCAATATTTTTTTTACAATAAGGTGTTGCTCCAACATAAATAACGTTTGAGTAATTTTTNCCTTGATGTTTTTCCTCAACTGCATGTACTACATCTGGATGCCACCAAATAGTATCTCCNGGNTTCATTTTTGGAATTGAGATTAAACCNTCTANTAACAAACTATGATATTTTTCATTTATCGATAAAGCTTTTCCTGCTTTTGATCCACATAATTCATTTTCAGGAACATCATCTAATAAAGCTCTTGTTAAAACGTATGACATTCCTTTTGCAATAGGAATTAATTGTAAAGTTCCATCATTTGGACCTTGTTCTGTTAAGGCAGTCCATCCTTGAAATGTTCTAAATACATGTGCTACCGCAGGAGATTCAAATTCAATTGTTTCATCTCTATATTTAGCATCAAATGGATTAAAATTTTCGAAATTGTCTGAAAAAATATCATTNTAAATTTTTTGATATGCTTTATCTGTCCATCTTTCAATAGATCCAGCGTCACAATGTGGAGATAAACCTAAAGTATCATCTCCTGGTTCTCTTCTTCTTACTCGATCTGCATAAACAAGTTCTCTATTCGGATCAAATACATTTTTACCCTCATAATTATAATTCCAAAAATTGTTCAACCATTTTTTAACGGTTTCCATTTCTTTAGAATGTCTAATTTCTGATTGAGCTTTAGACCAATACAAACCAAAAATTTGAGGTTTTCCTGATTTTAGGTCACTAAAGTATTTGTCTATACCAATCTTTTTTTTTTGGTCTTCAAAATAATTATTTTCCAAGACATATTTATCTAAATCTTCATTTAAATCTTTCACCTTGTTTTTATCAAAAACGTTTCTAATAATAACGCACCCACGTTTGAATACTTTATCTTTTATTGTGGTTTGATCCTTAGTTGAAATATCCTCAAATTCTATTTCAGGAATAATTGTATCTTTTGACTCTTTAATTATTGTAACTTCTTTTTGAATATATTTTTCAATTTTTTTAAAATTACTAACAACGTTTTTTGATTTTTTTCTGAGCTTAATTTTTTCAGAAATAATCTTATTTTGTATTTCAATTAAATTCATTAATTGAAATCGATTATTTTGGTTTAAACACTAGGCACACTCCGTTATTACAATATCTTTTACCAGATGGCTGTGGTCCATCATCAAATATATGTCCATGGTGCCCACCACATTTTTTACAGTGATATTCGGTCCTAGCATATCCAATATGATGATCAGTTTTAGTTTCAAATACATCAGGAAGAGACTCGTAAAATGAAGGCCATCCTGAACCACTTTCATACTTGGTATTAGAATCAAATAATTTTGTTTCGCAATTTGCACAATAATAACTACCCTCTCTCTTTTCAAAATTTAATTCGCTAGAACCNGGAGCCTCTGTTGCTTCTTCAAATAAAACTTTTTTTTGTTGATCTGATAAATTTGGGTTATTTTTTGTCATTTAAATATTTTGCACAATTTTTATGTAAACTTGCNTGCAATTCAANAAGTTTTTCAAANTCTTTATTATAACCACCNCCTAAAACNCCACAAATAGGAATTCTTCTNTCAAAAAAGTTTCTAATAACCATNTCNTCTCTNNTATTNATNCCNNTATCAGNTATTTTTAACTTGCCTAATCTATCGCCTAAATGAATATCAACACCTGCAATATAAAATACAAAATCAAAATTAAAATCGTTCAAGAAAATTAAATTCTTTTTTAAAATATCCAAGTATTGCTCGTCTTCCATGTCTTGTTCAAGCTCAACATCTAAATCACCTTTTGATTTTATAGGAGGGTAATTTACTTTNGAGTGCATGCTAAATGTAAAAACATTATTTTCNTTTTTAAATATTTCTGCATTTCCATTTCCTTGGTGAACATCAAGATCTANAATGAGAATTTTATTAGCTAGNCCTCTATTTAAAAGATATTTNGCAGCAACAGCTACATCATTAAAAACACAAAATCCTGCTCCCTCNTCATATATTGCATGNTGGCTTCCACCAGCAGTATTACAAGCTATTCCATANTTAATGGCCAATTTAGAAGCTAACACNGTTCCACCTGTTGCAACTAAAGATCTTCTNACGACACTATCAACTAAAGGAAAGCCTATTTTTTTAACTAGTGTTTCTTCTAATGTTTTATTTTTAATTTTTAAAATATACTCCTCCGAGTGAACCTCTTTAAGTGTATCGAATGAACATGGCTCAGGTTTATAAAATTTTTTAACTACTTTTTCTTTTTTAAGAAAATTTGCTAATTCACCAAATTTTTTAATTGGAAATTTATTATCATCACCAATCTTTGCTTCATAATCAGGATGATTTACAACTGGTAATTCCACTTTACTTTATTTCTCTTATAGGCTTACCGGCAACACAAGCTTCTAAATTTTCAATCATTTGTGTATAAAAAATAGAATAATTTTCAGCTGTTACATAACCTACGTGTGGAAGTAAAAGTGCATTAGGTACAAATCTTAATTTGTGACCAGCAGGCAAAGGCTCTTTATCATAAACATCAATTCCAGCACCAGCGATTACATTAGTTGAAAGTGCTATAATCAAATCATCTTCATTTACAATTGGACCTCTTGAGGTATTAATCAAAAAGGCTGTTTTTTTCATTTTATCAAACTCAGCAAGTTTAAAACAATCTTTATATCTTTCTCCTCCTTGTACATGAATTGATATGAAATCNGAATTTTGGATTATATCTTCTTTGCTTGAAGGCAAAACATCAAGCTCTTTACATTTATCTAAGCTAAGATTTTCACTCCATGCCATTACTTGCATACCAAANGCTTTTCCAATTTTGGCAACTTGAGATCCAACTTTTCCTAAACCAATAAGACCAAGAATTTTTCCTTTTAATTCAACTCCTACTGTTGTNTGCCAATAGCCTTGGTACATATTATCAACTTCCACTTTAATATTTCTAGCTAGTCCTAAAATTAAGGCCCATGTTAATTCACAAGTAGGATTTGAGTTAATTTCAGTACCTGTAACAACAATTTTAGCTTTTTTAGTTGCTTCAAGATCTACTGCTTTGTTTCTCATTCCACTTGTAGAAATATATTTTAGTTTCTTCAAACTTTTAATAAGATTTGAAGTAATTGATGTTCTTTCTCTCATTATAAGTAGAGCTTCAAATTCTTTTAATTTTTCTATGGCATCGTCCTCGTTTTCAAAAGGTTCNCTAAAAACCTCAATATCAAATTTTGATGAAAGATTTTTCAAATCAATAAATTCTTGAGCAACNTTTTGATAATCGTCTAAAATAGCAACTTTAAGCATTTTGANNTTTTTTATTNGAGATTGTNATACCAGCAATAATAAAAATTGCACCTAAGAAATGATAAAATAATATTTTCTCATTGAAAATTATCATAGCCATTANAGCACCTANNATNGGCATCAAATGTAAAAAAACTCCAGATCTATTTGCACCAATTAATTTTACACCCTTTATCCAAAATAAAAACGAGATTAAACCAGGAAAAAAAACAACATAAAATAAAACTAAATAAAAAGAAGATTGTAATTTTATTGTGCTTCCTAAACTATAGTCGATAAAATACATAGGAATTAAAAAAATAACTCCAAAAGTAATAACGACCTGTAATAAGGAAATTGGAGATAAATTAAACTCCTTTTTTTTTAAAAGAGTTGAATATAGTGACCAAGCAAACATAGCAATCAACGCAAAAATATCTCCCTTATTAAAAGATAAATTTAATAAATTGTTTAAGTTTGCCTTAGTTATTATAAACAAAACACCTGTAAGTGAGAGGAATACACCAGTTATTTGGAAGAAATTTGTTTTCTCAATTTTAAGTAAAAATGAAAACAATATTATCATAACTGGAACTGTGGATATCATAAGTACTCCAGTTATTACTTGGGTATGCCTCAATGAATAAAAAAGGGCAGAATTAAAAACACTAACAGCCAATATCCCTAAAATTGAAAATAAGAAAATATTATCCAATATAATTTTTTTCTTACTAAGCAATTCCTTATAAGTAAATGGTAGTAGGACTATCCAGGCCAAAAACCATCTATAAAAATTTAATGATACTGGAGGTATGTCAATAATACTTGCTGCTTTACCNACTATAAAATTTCCAGCCCANAATAAACATGCTAGCACTAAGTATAAAGAAGCTAAATATATTGGGCTAGATGTTTTCATGAAAAGAATTTAGTAAATCTGTTCTATTTTTTATAGCTTCTTTTATATTCTTTTCCTTAACATGTCCAAATCCTCTTATTTGATCAGGTATTGATGCTATTTTAACAGCTGTATCATAGTTTGATTTATTTATTTTTGATCCAATATCAACAATGGTTTGCTTATAATCTCTTATTAACTCTCTCTCTTTTTTTCTTTCATCTAAATAGCCAAATGGATCAAATTTTGTACCCCTTAAAAATTTAAATTTTGAAAGCAATTTAAACACATTAAATAACCAACCACCAAATTTTATTTTTATTAATTTACCATCCACTTTGCTTTTTTTGCTGAAAATTGGTGGAGCTAAATAAAAATTATAATCAAAGTTTCCTTCAAAGTTTTTATTTATATCATCTACAAATTTTTTATTTGTCATTAATCTAGATACTTCATACTCATCCTTGTAAGCCATTAATTTAAAATAATTTTTTAAGACTGCTGTTGAGAATTGACTTCCATTTCCAACATTTTTATCTATCTTTTTCGCATAACTAACCAAATCGCCATATTTTTGAGCATATTTTGTGTTTTGATAGTCTTCTAAAAATTTTAATCTATTCTGATATTTGGCATCAAAACCCTCTAAGATCTCAGGTTCGTCTTTAATTATACTATTTATTTCTTCTTTTAAATTTTTGTAGTGTCTACCAAATCTGAAGGCATCTATATTATCTTTTACGCTTGCACCATTTAATTCAATTGCTTTTTCAATTGATGAAGCTGAAATTGGTATTAGGCCTGATTGATATGCAACCCCAACATTAAACATATTTGATAATATTGAATTTCCTAAGATCTTAGATGTAATTTTATTTGATGATATAAATTTAATATTCTCTAGTCCTACTATATTAATTAAATTATTTCGCATTTCCTCAAATGGNAAATAAAAATCTTTATCCCGTGTAAAATCTCCTGGCATTACTTCATCTGTATTNANTATNAGTTTTGAAATTTNTTTATCCAAAGTTTTTATTATTTCTAAATCATTTGAAACAAGTAAATCAAATCCCAAGAGTAAGTTTGTATCCCCGTAGGATAATCTAATTGCTCCAACGTCTTCTGGTTTTTCAAAAATTCTTAAGAAACTTTTTACAGCTCCACCTTTTTGTGCTAGNCCAGTCATATCAAGAACACCAGATCCTCTACCATCTATTTGGGCAGCTGTTGCAAGTACTGCTCCAATTGTAACAACACCAGTTCCTCCAATACCAGCGATCATTATTCCATAGGATTTATTTATTTTAGGTAGTATTGGTTCTTCAATTTTTGAATTTATCTTATTTATAAGTGTTTCATCGTAATTTTTTTTAAGNGATATATCACCCTCAAGACTTACAAAGCTAGGGCAAAACCCATCAACGCACGTATAATCTTTGTTGCAAGATGATTGGTCGATTTGTCTTTTTCTTCCATACTCAGTCTCAACTGGTGCGATTGAAACACAATTAGATTGTATTCCACAATCTCCACACCCTTCACATAAATCTTTATTAATGAAAATTTTTTTCTTTGGTTCCTCTAATATACCTTTTTTTCGTCTTCTTCTTTTCTCTGCTGCACAAGTTTGATCATAAATTATTACAGTTGTTCCATTAATTTTACTTAATTCAATTTGTACATCTATAATTTTTTTTCTGTCATAAACTTTTGAATTCTTAGCAAAGCCTCCCGTGTCACCATACTTTTTAATTTCATCTGTAATTATTGCTATTTCTTCAACTCCTTCTGCCTCAAGCTGTTTGGACATTTGAGCAACTGTTGGTAAACCATCTAATGCTTGTCCTCCAGTTAAAGCAACAGCATCATTGTATAATATCTTAAATGTCATTTTAGTTTTTGCTGCAACCGCGTGTCTAATTGAGAGAATTCCGGAGTGAATATAAGTTCCATCTCCCATATTTTGAAAAACATGGTCAGTATTACTAAAAACTGACTCTCCTACCCAAGTAGCTCCCTCAGATCCCATTTGTGAAAAACCCTCGTTATCTCTTTCCATATGTTCGACAAGATAAGCACAACTAATACCCGTTATTGCTCTACTTCCCTCAGGAATTCTAGTTGAGGTATTATGAGGGCAACCTGAACAAAAATGTGGGATTCTTTTTAAGGAAATATTTGAATTAGTTGACTCAGTTAAATATTTCAATTGCATTGAAAAATAAGTCACATCCTTAGGTAATTGTAGATATTTTATTGTTTCATAAATTTTTAAGCCAATCTCTCCCGGGTCTAAAGCTCCAGACGAAACAAACAGATCGTTACTTTTCTCATCTTTTTTTCCAATTACTTTTACTTTTAGGTTTTTATTAAATAAAATTTCTTTTACTTGTGTCTCAATAATTGATCTTTTTTCCTCAACTACAATGATCTTATCCAAATTTTCTGCAAATTTTTCAATTACTGTTTCTTCTAATGGCCAAGGCATAGCAATTTTAAGAAATTTAATTCCTATATCATTTGCTACTTCTTTATTTATTCCAATTTTTTCAAGTCCTAGTTTGGTGTCTAAGAAAGATTTTCCNGTACTAATTANTCCAATTCTAGGTTNTTCCGAGTCAAAAATTAATTTATTTAGATTATTTAATTTACAATATTCTTTTACGTATTTTAATTTATGATGATGTAAGCGATATTCTTTTTCTTGAGCTGTATCTTTCAATCTAATATTTAATCCATCGGATGGATAATTTTCTTCAGAAATATCTTTAAGAACAACTCTGTTTTCATCTAAATCAACTGTTGCACCTGAACTGACATTGTCATGAACACACTTAATACCAACCCAACAACCACTTTTTCTAGATAATTCAATTCCTATNATCCCATAATCTAATATTTCTTGAACACCACTTGGNTTNAAAAAAGGTATCATTGCATCNATCATCGCAAATTCNCTTTGGTGNGAAGTTGTAGANGACTCGCAGATGTGATCATCTCCCATAAGAGCTATAACACCACCAAACTTCGAGGTTCCTGCTAAGTTTACATGCTTTAAAGCATCTCCTGCTCTATCAACTCCTGGTCCTTTGCCATACCAAATGCCAAATACACCATCATATTTATCTTTTTTTCTGAGATTAACTTGTTGTGTACCCCATAAGGAAGTTGCTGCGAGTTCCTCATTAATTCCAGGTTGAAAGAAAATATTATTTTCATTCAAGTATTTTTTATTTTTTATTATTTGTTGATCATAACCACCAAGTGGAGAGCCCCTGTAACCAGAAATATAGCATGCGGTATTTAGATTTTTTTTTTTATCTNTTCTAGCNTGAACGATAGGAACTCTAACNAATGCTTGGGCACCAGTTAANAATCTAGTACCTTCANTTAATTTATATTTATCCTCAAGTTTAATATCCACACTATATAACTTTACTATGCAAATCTGACTGAACTATATGGTTTTAAATCCATATTAGTATTTTCATTTGCAATCATCCCTGAAACTATTTTTCCAGATATTGCACCTAAAGTCCATCCTAAATGGTGATGACCAAATGAATAGTATACATTTTCATAATTTTTTGATGGTCCAATTACTGGCAGAAAATCTGGTAAAGTAGGCCTAAAACCTAGCCACTCATCTTTATGCTCTGGTAATCCATCTAGCATTTCTTTTGCATTTAAAATTAAATTTTTAATTCTATTTTTTGAAAGTGCGTTTTCTAAACCACCAAACTCAACTGTGCCAACTACTCTTAATCCTTGGTCCATTGGAGACATTCCAAAGCCTCTGTTTGAGTTCACAACTGGTCTAGAAATTAAATGATCAAAATCTTTGAAATGAACGTGATATCCTCTTTCAGTATCTAGTGGAATACTTTCATGCAGTTTATCAGTAAGTTTTTTTGAAAATGCTCCACAAGCTATTACTAATTTATCAAATACAAATCTTTGTGTTTCAGATCTTAATACTGGTTTACTTTCATCAAAGTTTAAATCTTGAATATTTAATTTGAGAAATTTTCCACCTTTTTTTACAAAATTTTCAAATAATTTTACTAGAATTTTTTTTGGATTCCTTGCATGTCTTGCATAATCATAAAATACTCCACCTGAGTATATAGGTTTTAAGTTTGGTTCTAAATCATGTATTTCTTTCTTATTTACAATTTTTTGTTTTACGCCTAGTTCATCTCTAATTTTGATTTCTAACTCTCTACTTTTTAAATTTTGTTCATTCCAAATATAAAGTATTCCATTGCTTTCTACCAAACCTTCTAGATCTATTTCATCGAATAATTCATCATAGGCAATTAATGATTGGTCTAAAATTTGATGCATATATTTTGCAGTATGCATCATTTTATCTTTTGTACAGTTAACCATGAATCTTGAAAACCATGGGATCATTTTTGGTACATAATTCCATTTTAAAGCGAGGGGTCCTCTTGAACTCATTAACATTGCTGGCACATCAGATAAAATGTCTGGTCTATTTAATGGCACTGAAGCGTAAGGTGAGAAGTGTCCTGCATTTCCATAAGATGCAGCATTACCAGGTTCATCTCTATCAAATAGTATTACTTGATACCCTTTTTTTTGTAGAAAGAGAGCATTGCAAACTCCTTGAATACCTGCACCAACGATACCGATTTTTAAATTTTTATCAGACATTGTATGAAATATAGATTGAGTTGAGTTAAATTATATATGATATTTGATCGCGGCTGATATAATAATAATATGAAATGAGTTTAATTTGATACTATTTCCTGGCTGTAAATTTTACAACTCATAACAATGCTTAACCCAATCATAATAGATAGCATTGATGAACCCCCATAAGACATAATTGGTAGAGGCGCGCCTACAATTGGAAGTAATCCTACAACCATAGCTACATTAACGAATACATATAAGAAAAGAGCTGACGAAAAGCCAAAACAGTATAATTTTGAAAAAAAACTTCTACAAGAAAATCCAATTTTGATAATCCTGTAAATCAATAAAGCATACAAAATTATAAGCAATATTGATCCCAGAAACCCAAATTCCTCTGAAAAAAGAGTAAATATAAAATCTGTATGTTTTTCAGGTAAAAATTCTAGATAACTTTGAGTACCTTTTAAAAATCCTTTTCCATACATACCGCCAGAACCTATTGCTATCTTGGATTGAATAATTTGATATCCAGCNCCTAAAGGGTCTCTTTCAGGATTNAAAAAAGTNAAAATTCTTGATTTTTGATATGGTTTTAAAATTGAAATTATAAATGGCAGAGANACGATAACCATTAAGCCAGAATAAATAAAATANTTNATGTTCAAACCTGCNAACCAAATAATAGCTATTCCGCTTCCTGCTATTAAAATAGCTGTTCCNAAATCAGGTTGNGTAATGACTAAATAACAAGGTATTAACAAAAGTATTATAGGTTGNAGCAAATATTTATAACTTTCGATATCTGCAGTTTGTATCCTATGGTAATATCTTGCAAAACTAACAATNACTGCAATTTTCATNAGCTCAGATGGTTGAAGATTAAATACAANTAAATTNATCCAACGTTTAGAACCTGAAGCTGAAATTCCAAAAAAAATNACTAGACAATAAAAGTAAAAGTCCTAATAAATAAAATGNATATGCCTGCCTNTACCAAGTTGAAACTCTTACAAATGACAAAGCTAAGAATAATAAAAAAAAAGNANNTAATCTTATNAAATGNTTTTTTGTATAAAANGAAAANTCTCCACTTTCTGTTGAATAAATTGAAAAAACACTAATAGCTCCAATTAATAAAACTAATAAAATTAAAAAATAATCAACAGATTTTAGTTTGTCAAAAAAAGAGTAATTTGAGGAATTTAAAGACGAGGATATCATTAGATACTCTTAATTTCCTTTCTTTTGATTTCTCTATCTTTGTCTCTATCAATTATTTTTTTAATCAACTTGTTAGCTAAAGGTGCTGCGGCTTTACTTCCAGATCCACCATGTTCAACTAAAACACTAATTGCATATTTTGGTTTATCATAAGGGGCAAATGCTACGAATAATGCATGATCTCTATTTTTGTACTCAATTTCAGATGTATCTAAATCTAGTTCTCTGTCCTTTTCTGTAATTCTTCTTACCTGAGAGGTTCCTGTTTTTCCAGCATATCTGTATTTTTTATCTTTATGTCTTGATCTGAATGATGTTCCAAATTGCTCATTTGTTGATCCATACATTGCATCAAGAACAATTTTTATATTTTTAGAATTTTTATATAATTTTTCATAAAGATTTATATCTCTTTCTTGTAATATGTTTGCTTCAATAGGTTTATTTTTCTCAGATTGTATCTTTGATAAAATTTCTTCATAATTAAAATTATTATTATAAATTATGTTTGGTTTTATTTTAAATCCACCATTTGCTAATTGAGCGGTCATCAAACAAAGCTGCAAAGGGGTTGTTTGTATATAACCTTGGCCTATTCCTGTTATTACAGTCTCTCCAAGATACCAAGATTGTTCAAGAACTTGTTTTTTCCATTTTGTCGACGGGACAAGTCCCTTTTTTTCCTCTGGGAATATATCTTCTAATACTTTTGAGCCAAGGCCATATCTTTTTGCTATAATTGATAATTTATCAACTCCAAGCAATCTTGCTACTTCATAGAAATAAATATCACATGATTGCTTAATTGCATTTCTTAAACTCATTATTCCATGTCCATCTTTTTTCCAACAATGATATTTTTGTCCATATAATTCGTATGGATGGTCATGTCCCTTACATTTNACTTTTAGTTTTGGATTTATAATGNCGTACTCTAAAGCTGCGAGNGCTACNAACGGTTTTATAGTAGATCCTGGAGANTATAAGCCNGCTATTGATTTATTNACNAAAGGTCTNAGTTNGTTNTTTTTAATTNCATTCCAATCTTTTTTGTTNATGCCATATGTAAATTTGTTTGGATCATAAGTTGGCGATGATGCGAGTGCAATTATTTCACCACTAAAAATATCCATAGCACAAATAGAGCCTGCTTTATTTTCAAGAAGTTTTTGAGCAAGTCTTTGAACCTCTATATCAATAGTTGTTCTAAGGTTTTCTCCTTGTGTTTCCTTTTTATAACTGATTTCTCTAATTTTTTTTCCCGANGAGTTTACTTCGAATCTTTTTATACCATAATTTCCAATTAATAGTTGGTCAGTTGAATTTTCAATCCCAATTTTTCCGACTTTTAATCCAGGAACAAAGTTTTCCTCGATTTTTTTATTCTTCGTGATATCNTCTGCGCTNGCTTCTCCGACGTACCCAATTATATGAACTAAATCATTTGAATAAGGGTAATATCTAGAAGTAGATAAAACTGGCTTAGCTCCCTCGATTTCGTGTAGATATAGATTTAATTTTGAAAATTTTTCCCAAGATAAATTTTCAGATACTAAAATGGTATCCCACGGTTTAATATTTTGTTTTTTTTCATAAATTTTATTTAATTCATCATTACTCAAATCAATTATATTTTTTAATTTAAATATTGAACTGTTAAAATCTTTTGTTTCATCTAAAGACAGATAAACTTGATAAACTCTTTTATTATCTGCAATTATATTATTATAAAAGTCTGTAATTACGCCGCGTTTTGGTGGTGTCTTCCATTCTCTAAACCTATTCTTATCAGACAAAATTTCATATTTTTTTTTTTCAGATATCTGAAGGTTATATAATCTTGAAGTTATTAATCCTAATAGGCCAACTTTGGCTGACCCAAGAATAAAAAGTCTTCTATTAATAGTTTTATTTTTATCTAAATTACTGGTTCTTTTTATCATAGATACTTTCTTGAAGAATATTATCAATCCAACTCAGTATTTTAGCAAGTACAGGATAAATTAGAAATGTTGCAAANAATCCTAATAACAAGCNGTTATATACGATNGGAATNTTAAATATGNATACTANTATAATATAATTNATNGATCCTACAATTAAAATTGAAATTAAAAAAAATACCCAATCATAAATTAAATTTTGTAATATTATCCTTCTTCTAACAAAAGCTGTTAACACACAAATTAATAGATATTCAACTGAGGAAATTCCTAAAGGATTATTTTGAATTACATCATTCAATATACCTGCTAAAAAAATAAATCCATATCCAAAATATTCAGGTCTTTTTAAGCTCCAAAAAAAAACTATTAAATAACTTATTTTTAAACTTAAAAAATTTTCATCATAAGTAAAATTATATGTTGAATTTGAAAGTACAGATATAAATAAAATTATGACTGGAAAAATTGCTAGAAACTTTGAATAACTTTTATTTATAATGCTCACTTTTTATAATAAACCTTCACAAAATTAATTTGGGTAAAATCTGTAAAGTAATCTACTTTAATAAGATTATTTTCCACAATTATTTTTCCAATAGGTATGCCTGATGAAATTACTCCATCTGATCCAGACGTATAAACTATACTGCCTTCTTTGATCTTATTATTTTCAGGCAAATATTCAATTTCACCTAATTCATTATTTCCAGTACCTGATAAAATTGCACTTATTGAACCTGGCTCAATTATAACAGGAATTTTACTATTTAAATCACTTATGAGTAATATTCTTGAAGTAAGATAGTTTGAGTCTACTATCTTTCCTATAAAGAAAGAGTCACTTCTAACCGCAGCGCCTAACTTTATTCCATGTTTAAAACCTTTATTTATTAGCAATGATCTTAAATATGGACTTTTCTGATCTAATAACACTTTGGTTATATGAAATTCATCATTATAAAGATTTTTTTCATTTATAAGTTTTTTTAATCTTTGGTTTTCTTCTTTAAAAAAATTATTTTCTAACATTAAGTTTTGTTTTTTTATTTCTGATTTTTTTAACTTTTCATATTCCTCGTACAGATTGAAATGATTGATTGCTGTGGAATATATTTTTGAAATAGATTTGAAAGGTACAGAAGCAACATATGAAGATTTTATAATAATATCTTTAGTAATCATCCTTACCTGGTTTACAGGACCAGATTTAAAGTACTCCAAAGAGAGAATAACTATTGATATTATAATAAGAGTTAATAAAGAAAATTTTTGTCTATTCCCTTTATTTAAAAAGACAGAACGGGCAGATATAATGAAATCATCTCTGCCCATCTCTCTAGACATTTTAATTAATACTCAGATAAGACTGATGAAAAGGTTTCCTCTTGGTCTAATGCTTTGCCAGTTCCAATTGCAACACAAGATAAAGGATCA
>FUFK010038596.1_pt1 | contig 15477 bp, 35 predicted proteins | sample 1021851 | NCBI WGS metagenome assembly FUFK01 (sample SAMEA51879418, study PRJEB19060) | metagenome | reverse complement strand
TTAATAGCTTTACAAGAAATTGGTTTGCATATCCCAAGAAATGTAGTAACATTACCTGAAATATTAGAGTTTTTAGGTACATCAGATATTAAATTCTTACAAGGAGATGATGAATGAGAAGTTTACTTTTAAAGTATATTCGCTCTAAAACATTAGAAAATGCTAAAGCAGTACAAAAGTATGATTACTACCACCCTTATTCGGTATGTAATCTTAGTGAGTATTTCTATGCAGCATATCTTGATGCACTAGAATATTCTTTAAAGTCTAAGTAATTCCTTAGAGATCCCATAGAGGTTATGATGTAAAACTAGCCCTCTAACTTATTATTGGTTAATAGTATCGAGGAGAAAAAGAATGAGTTTAGTATTATTTTACGACAGCAAAAAGCAGTTGAAAGAAAACATTGGTAATCGTTTAAACTTTGATGATCCAAGTATCTTTGGTTCAGATTATGTTAGCACTGGTGTAGTTTATGGTTGTAATAGACCACATATTACTGGAGCTAAAAGAGAATTTTTTGCACAAATTACTTTAAAAGATGATATAATAGTTAAAGTAAAATAAGTATTCTCCGACATCCTGAGTAAGATGTTAAACTGCTCATTAATATAAAGTAAGTCTAAGTACAGTTGAACGCCACGACCCCAGAAAGCAAATGAGTTCATATAGAAACAACAGTTCCTTATGTTCTTTGAGATTAGTACGGTGAAAGTATCTGATCAATACTTAATAGGCTTAGACTTACTTTATATTAATTTTAATTACAGGAGAATAATTATGGGATTTTTTAGTTGGAATACAATAGATACTAATGAAAGTATACCCAGTAGGTATTCTAAAAGAGGAACCTTTACAGTCTACATGGTTGATGATAACAATCATGTATGGCAAGAAGATAACTATGAAGGTTATGGGATCTTTGGTGGTAAAGATTTCTATGAGTTACTTGCTGAAATGAATGGTTTATCTGATAGAGATGAAGGTATTGAATTGTTTTTTGAAAGAAAAAATATAATTCATCCTAATCTATGTAGATATAAACCTTTAGAGTGGGTAAATAAACCTATTAAAGATTGTGACTATCAAGGTTACTTCTATGATTAGGGTTATATATCCTTCAAAAAAAGTAAATTTAATTTAAAGGTATGGTGGTGTGAAAAAAGTTAAAAGAAGAAACCCGTTAGCTAAAGTTTTAGCAAGCCCTTTGTTTCGTCAAAGGGTAGTTAAAAGTAAGAAAGTTTATTCACGAAAAAATAGGAGAAATAATGATGAAACGTAATGGATTGGGCGAACCTGCACCAAGATATGTATACTCTNATATACCTAATGANGAAGAAGGTAGGGAGTTTGTAAGACTTCTTAGGAAGTATTTAAACAATGATAGGCATTACATGAGGGTTAGAGGTCAGTACCTTAAAGATGATTTAAGGGCAGCAGGACTATGGCGTAAGTATGAAAGAGAAGTACCTATGGATTGTGCTAAATGCTTACGAGTATACACTTACGATAGACTACGAGGAGATAATTCNTATGAATTTANAAAGTCATAATTTAGTAGGNNAAGCTATAAAACTAATACAAGAGGGCAAAGAAGATGATGCTTTAGTAGCATTTCAANAGTCCATAAATGTTTTAGAAGAAGATAAAAAGGAGAAAGAGAATGTACAAGAATCACGGAATTGCTTGTCAAGAATACTCTATGCAATCACCCGAAAAACTAAGTGATACTTTTACTATGGATTTATTATCTATTCGACAATCATTTAAAATTGTAGGTACAGAACTACGTCATGTCAGGAGGCATGGCGTAGGTAGTTACTTTTTATTTGGCTATAAACGTAATGGATATAAATATATTCAAAGTAATAAAGGTTTATTGTACGGACAGTCAAGAGCTATTATTAATTCTAATAAATCTAAAGATGATAAAGCTATAGAGCTAATGAAATTATATCTTAAGATAAATGGTTTTAGTTTAGCTAAAGCAGGTTTTGCTTGTCAATTAGTAGCAGGTTTAGTTGGCTGTATGGATTCACATAATATAAAATANTATAATGTTAATCCTAATTCTTTAGAGTATAATAAAGATGTAAAGTCTGAACGTGGTAGANAAACTAATCGCAAGAAACTTACAGACTATGTAGAGTTATGTCACAGTATAGGTACAGAAACTTTATGGGATAAATGGTGCGATAATCTTGCAGCTAAAGATAAGTATTGGAAAGATGGTAATCATGTCAGCCAAGCACATATAGATTATTTAAAAGGAGAAACAGTATGAGTGGTAGAGGTATACATCGAGTAAAAGAAGTAATTGTGGATATTAGTAAAGACTATGTTGATATTAATATATTAAAAGATGAAAGACATTTTAGTTCAGCTACTACAGCTTTGGATATTGAAGATCAATTTCCTAATGTAGATTGGACAGTTATTAGAGATATTATAGATGCTGCTGATGCTGCTAGTTTAACTGAAGAAGAAGTTGATACACTTTTTTATCATAGTGATGGTTGTAATATTAAAGTTACTAAAGACGATGAGACTTTATTTACTCACGGTATTAATTTTAAAACTAAATTGGAGGTAGTAAAATGACACCCGATGACGTTAATGAAAATATAGGTGAAAGAATTGCTGATGAAGTTTGGGAAATGACTGATGAAGAAGTATCAAATGAAATTATGCGACTTGATCCGTTAAGTAAATGGAGACAGTTTGATCACGGATCTTTAGAGCAACAAAGAATTTACTTAAGTGTATTACTTGTAGATGAATATAGTAGTAGATATTAGGAGGAACAAATGATGAGTGTATTAATAGGCTGTGAAGAAAGCGGTACTATTAGAAGTAGAATGAGGTCAATAGGTATTGATTGTTATAGTAATGATATACTTCCTGCTGATGACGATAGCCCTTATCATATTCAAGGAGATATTATGGATGCTATTAGTTCTAGACATTGGGATCTTATTATTATGCATCCACCTTGTACAGCACTAGCAGTAAGTGGCAATGCATGGTACGGTAGAGGTATGCCAAAATATAAACAAAGATTAGAAGCTATCAGTTGGACTAGCCAACTTTGGGCTTTGGCTAGAGCTAAATCTTATTATGTATGTATGGAAAATCCAGTAGGAGTTTTACCGTTTAAACCTACTCAATATATACAGCCTTGGCAGTTTGGACATCCTGAGTCTAAGAAAACTGGTTTGTGGTTACATAACTTACCGCCNTTAAAAGAAACNAATAATGTTAAAGAAGAGCATGATGCTTTACCTCGTAACAAAAGGATGCGATTACATTACTTACCACCTAGTAAAGATCGAGCTAGGATAAGATCTAAAACCTTTGATGGTATTGCTGACGCTATTGTAGATCAATGGTGTGACTTACCTTTAATAAATTACGGAGCATAGTTATGGATAATTGTTGTAGCGGAGATAATGGGTTTTATATGGAGGATCACTTTGATCTTGTAGATTATGGTGATCAAAAAATACGGATGGAATATAAAACTTTTCATTGTAATGTTTGTGGTAAAGAATTAGAATTAGAGGAGCTAATAAATGAAAGTTATAATTGAATTACAATTTGATGAAGAGCCAACTAAAGAAGATGTATATAATTATATAGATCAACTAATATGGGATGAATCTTTAGAGTATACAATTGAGGAACAACGTAATGAAATATCAAGTAAAAGTTGAGCTAAGTCTTAGTGAATATTATGATGTTACAGCCGTTGATACAAATGAAGCAATATCTAAAGCTACAGATTTATTCTATAAGTATTTAGATGTTTTTAGAAGTGGCAGTTTAAATTTTCAAGTTAGAGAAATAAAAGGAAAAGTGGAGGATAATAATGCCTAAATATAAAGTAAAAATTAGATTAGATACTTGTGAGTATTATGAGATAGAAGCACCCAATCAATCTATGGCAGAGGCTGAAGGGTGGGATAAATTTTCTAAACAATATAATGACTGTATTAATCATTACGCTATTGATATTAGTAGTGAGCTTGCAGATCCTGATGATGATCCAACACAATATATAGGGCATCACTAATGACTGAGTGTAATGTAAAATCATGCAATAAAAAAGCAGATGTAAAAGATAAAGGTACTTATTACTGTGCTAAATGTTGGATTAAATTTAGATATCAATGGTTTAAATATGAAATAACTAAAGAAGATAAAACTAGGAGAACTTATGGGTAAATACAAAAAAAGAACTTTTAAATTTATAGGTAAACATGATTATTTAGTTAGCGGTAAAGAATATACACTAAGAGATTATTCTAATGCATTAGCTGTACCTGTAAAGTTAATTAAAAAGCAATTTAAATTTAGAAATCATTATAATGTTATTACTAATGTAACTTTATATCCTTTTAGACTTGCAACTAATTCAAGATTAGAAACTAAAGCGGAGGCATTGAGTCAAAAATGGTTAAGAAAAAAACTGGTATAAAAACTTATATTCATGTTAATCAACATAAGATTAGATCAAACTTAAAGAATAAAGTTAAAGAACCTGTTATAACTGTAAAACGTGGTAAAGAAAATATATATTGTCACAGTGTTAAGATACTGGGAGAATGTGAAGTCATTTCTAGCAAGACAGATAAACCTATTTTATCTTGTGGTGCTAGAGTCGTAATCGTAACTAAAGGAGATGTACTATGTCAAATGTAATAACAATGTTTAATAATACCTCACACATCAATGCACTTAGAGCTAATGGATATGGAGATGCAGGTTTTAATATTAACACAACACCTCTTTATTATAGTGTAGAATCTGATAACGGTATAACTACTGATGATTGGATCTCTAGTAAGTATGCTACCTACCGTACTGATACAGGTGAAGAGTTAGGTATTCATGGTGAAAGTTATAAAGCAGTACGTCCTGCTAGGATGATAGATACTTGTCGTAATATTCTTGAGAGATCAGACTTCAATCTCAAAGGAATTATAGAAGATATACAAACAAGTCATAACGGATCTAGGACTTTTGTAAAATACACTTTACCTGAGATGGCGTATAAAACTGGTGATGGTGATAAGGCATCTCTAAGTTTATTAGCTATTACTAGCTTTGATAGCACTTGGCCTTTTATGATTAGTGCTGCTGCCACACAGTCTGCCTGTTTAAATCTTCAAGTTTTTACTACTGGCGAAGTTGCATTATATAAATCTAGACATACTGTAGGTTTAGATCTTGATGCAGGTTCTAGGATTATAACTAATGCTCTTGATATATTTCAGAATGAAAGAGATCTTTGGGTAACTTGGCAGAATAAAACCTGTACAGATAACGAAGCATTTGTACACTTTGCTTCAGCACTTAAATCTAATACAGCTTTAGATTGTTTTCAAGAAGAGCCTACTATCGGTGCAGCTTTTGAAGCTATGCCTCGTACAAATAATTCTCTTANTTATCTGTGGGATNTGTGGCAAACTTATAGTAAAAGNTTAGGTCGTAANTATTGGGCTTTGTATAATNCNTTTACTGATTGGGCAACTCATGCACCAGCTTCTACTAGAAGTAGTCACAATATAGCGGCTATAAAAACTAGTAGGCANACTGTTGTACGAAATCANATACAGAGTTTTACGAGGAAAGCAGCGTAATGACAATAACACTTTTTGGTATGCACTTAAGCATCAGCATGAGAAATGGAGTTGGCTTCGATATTGAAGCCACTTCATCTCGTCCAGTGTGGGTAACTAGTAATACGTTTGTTGGGACAAAAGCCTGTTGTCTTAATGGTCTTGTATTATTATTACCTTTTATTATTATAACCTTTGGAAGTATATATGATTTAGAGGAGGAGTATGAGTAACAGTAAAATTGAAACCGCAATTAGTTGGACATTATTTGGATGTATTGCAATTGGTTTTTGGGTTAGCATGGCAGGTTTATTATGAGTGTATTTGGAACTTATCTTTGTGCAGACGAACCTTGTGTCGAAACATTAAATACGGCAGAAGCAGCACTACAAGTAACAGAAAAAGGCATGGCTTTAAACGAAGCTTGTAAACTATATAAAGTAGATGAACGTAATGTAATATCATTCATTATAGAAAAGACTGAGTATGATACCACTATGGATATTATAGATCAGAACGAAAAAGAAAAGTTGGGAGAAGATTTTTATCCTCTTCCATGAGAAAGAAATTAAAATACCTTTGGCGAATATGGGCTTTGTCACTAGGAGATCGTGCATCTGATAATAATAGAGAGGCAGATCTTGTAGCTATGATAAGGACTATATTCGCCATTATTAATTTGGGAACTTGTATTTTAATAGGATCAAATATTCTATATGGGTGGGAGGTTTTATGAAAGAAATAACTTGGGAAATGGTAGATAACTTTTGCAACGAATATGATTTTTATATTCTTCATGTTTGGTTGGCAGCTATCATCCATGAAGATTTTAACATTCAACTTCTTAAAAAAGCAATTATAGCTTATAGTGATAAAGACTTTAATGCTTGCCAAAAGTTTATAGATAAATTATTTGATGAAGTTAATATAGATCCTGACGGAATTGGAAACAGACTGTAGTAGGTCTTATTCAATGTGAAGTAGTAAAACTAAACTTAAACTAAAATGAGGTAAAAAGATATGCCAGTATTAAAAGGTACAGCTTATTGGGCTAGTGTTACAACTCCTAACACAAAGTATGAGCCAGTGTATTCGGTTAACTTAGTTCCAGAAGATGAAAGTCTTGCGGATGAGTTTAAATCTAAAGGCTATAGTGTTAAAGAAGTTGAAGGACAAAAAGCTATAGTCATTAAGAGGAAAGTTAACGGCCCAAATGGTATGGTACGAGAGGCTCCAAGGCTTGTAGATAGTAGTAAGAAGCCTTTAGATTGCATGGTAGGTAATGGGTCTGAAGTTAAAGTACAATATAAAGAGTGGGAAACTACCAATAAATATGGTACTTTCAAAGGGTTAGACTTCCAAGCTCTACAAGTTCTTAGCTTAGTCGAGATGGGATCTCCTGACGGAGCAGAGTTTGATGCTGAAACTAGTGTGGAGGATGAGTTGTAATGACTAGAAGGTATACTAAAGATAATGTGACTTATGATGTAGATAAGCTATCTGCTGAAGGTGTAAGTCATTTTGAAGTTTTAGTTGCCGCTAAAAGAAAAGTTGAAGAAGCCTCGTTAGACTTAGCTCTAGCGAGGGCTTCTGTCATTACTTTAGTTAGTGGACTAGATAAATATTTAAGTGAGGAAGCCATTATAAGTGAGGATTAATTATGACTTTTATCAAAACCAAACTTCCCTGCCCAAGTTGCGGTGGAAGTGATCCTGTTGGACTGAATTCAAACGGTTCAGCATGGTGTTTTAGTTGCGCCACATATTTTCCAAAATATAGTACATCGGAAGTACAACCAGATACAGTAACGGATTTTAAAACGTATCAGAAGAATCAAAAATTGGATGATAGTAAATTGGAATTTTCAGATCAAGAAACTATAAAGAAAAAGTTTAATGCTCTTACTGATAGAAAAATTAGTTTAAATACTGCTAAAAAGTATGGTGTTAAATCTACTATAGTTGATGAAGATATAGATAAACACTACTACCCTTACTATAATGGACATGAGTTAGCTGCCTTTAAAATAAGGGATAAAAATAAATCTTTTGTGTGGAAAGGTGATACAAAACAAACAGGTTTATTTGGTGAGAATCTTTTTAGAGAAGGTGGTAAGTTTATAACCATTGTAGAAGGCGAGTGCGATGCTATGGCAGGTTATGAATTACTAGGATCTAAATGGCCTGTTGTTTCTGTTAAGAATGGTGCGGCAGGAGCAGAAAGAGATATTAAAAATAGCCTTCAATTTTTAGAGACATTTGAATCTGTAGTTATAAATTTTGATAACGACAAACAAGGCAAAGAAGCTGCACTTAAAGTAGCTAGATTGCTCACTCCCGGTAAAGCTAAACTACTTACACTCCCCGAAGAATTTAAAGACGCTAATGATGTACTTCGTCAAGGCAGACATTCTATTTATGTTGATTCTTTTTGGGACTCTAAAGTATATACTCCTTCTGGTATTGTTAATCTTTCAGATCAGTTTGAGGAGTATTGTAAGTATCTTAATAAATCTATAGTTTCAGTTCCTTATCCTTGGAAAGGTTTAAACTATAAACTAGAGGGTTTAAGACAGGGAGAGTTAGTTACTCTTACTGGTGGCACTGGTCTAGGTAAATCTTCTGTAACTAGAGAGCTAGAGTATTGGTTAATAAAAAATACAAAAGACAATATTGGCATTATTGCTCTTGAAGAAAGTAAGTTTAGGACTGCTGAAGGTTTAACTTCTATTGAGGCTTGTGCTCCACTTCATAAGAATAGTATTAAAAACAGTATATCTCAAGATAAGGTTAAAGATTTATATAAGAAAGTTTTTATGGATGATAACAACGGTAGAGTTTATATCCATGCTCATCATGGGGTTACGGATTTAGATGAAATCTTTAGTAAGTTAAGATATATGATTATCGGTTTAGATTGTAAGTGGATAGTCGTAGATCACCTCCATATGTTAGTTCTTTCTAAACTAGATAACGATGAACGTAAGTCTATAGACTCTATTATGCATAAGCTTAGAACCTTAGTAGAAGAGACAGGCTGTGGTATGATATTAGTATCGCATTTGAAGCGGTTAGAGGGCAATAGAGGGCATGAGAACGGCATGGAAACAGGGCTATCTCACCTTAGAGGATCTCAAAGTATAGCTCAGTTAAGTGACTGTGTTATATCACTTGAAAGAAATCAACAGGCTGAAGATCCTATTGAAGCCGCAACTACTAAAGTAAGAGTTCTTAAGTCTAGATACACTGGAGATGTAGGAGTAGCTACTCATTTATTTTATTGCAGTAATAGCGGCAGGCTAAACGAAGTAGATCATCAAACTATAGATGAGTTAGAGCTATGAATATTTTATTTGATGTAGAAGCTGATGGGTTAGATCCCACTAAAATATTTTGTATTGTTTGCATGGATGTAGATACTAAAGAAATATATTCTTTTGATGTTGACAATATAAACTCTGGTCTTAGTTTTCTAGGTAAAGCTACTAAACTTATAGGACATAATATATTAGGATATGATTTACCTGCTATCCATAAAGTAACAGGTGTTGACTTATCTCATATTAAAGTTGTTGATACTCTTGTTCTTTCTAGATTATTTAACCCAACTAGAGAGGGTGGTCATGGTCTAGAAAGTTGGGGCTATAGACTTGGATTTCCTAAAGGTACTTATGGTAGCTCAGAAGGTGCTTGGGAAAGATATACCCCGGAAATGTTAGAGTATTGTATTAATGATGTTAAATTAAATAAAAGAGTTTACAATCGGCTCAAGGTTGAAAGTAAAGGTTTTTCTGCGAAAGCAGTACAACTTGAACATAGTGTTGCTAAGATCTTACAAGAACAAAGATATCACGGCTTTGTACTTGATCAACGTAAAGCTATGTCTTTAGTGGCAGAGTTTACAGAAAGACTAAATGCTTTAGAAAAAGAAGTGCATAAAGAATTTAAACCTAAAATTAAAACTACAACTTTAACTCCTAAACATACTAAAACTGGTAAGTTAGCTAAGACTGCTTTAGATAGTGAGGGTAATGGCGTTAGACTTAAAGACGATGAATATTCTCTAATGTTAAAAAATAAAGTTGTTACAAGAGAAATAAAAATTCCTTTTAAGTTAGGTTCTAGAAAACAAATAGGAGAATATCTTATTGATTTTGGTTGGAAGCCAAAGAAACATACTCCTACTGGACAACCTATAGTTGATGAAAGCACTTTAAGTAAAGTAAAAAATATACCACAGGCTGCTATGATTGCAGAGTATTTAATGTTGCAGAAAAGAATAGCACAAGTTAATAGTTGGCTAAAAGAAATTAATGAAGATACAGGTCGAGTTCATGGCTTTGTAAATCATAATGGTGCAGTTACTTCTAGAATGACACATAGCCACCCTAATATGGCTCAAGTTCCTAGCAGCAACTCTCCTTATGGTAAAGAATGTAGAGCTTGTTGGACAGTCCCTAAAGGTTATAAGCTTGTAGGTATAGATGCATCTGGTTTAGAGCTACGAATGTTAGCACACGAAATGAATGATAAGGATTATACAAATGAAATACTTAACGGAGATATTCACACCGCCAATCAAAAACTTGCAGGACTTGAATCTCGATCTCAAGCAAAGACATTTATATATGCACTCCTCTACGGAGCAGGAGATGCAAAGCTTGGGACAGTGGTTGGACGAGGCAGAGAAGCAGGTAAAAATCTTAGAGAATCATTTTTTGCTAGTCTCCCATCATTTAAAACTCTTAAGAACAGAGTATCAAGAGAAGCTGAAAGCGGATACATTAAAGGGTTAGATGGGCGAAGAATTACTGTAAGGAGTGAACACGCTGCTTTAAATACTTTATTGCAGGGTGCAGGTGCTATAGTTATGAAGGAAGCACTTACTATCTTTGATAAGAAAATAAAAGATAGAAAATTAAACGCTAAATTTGTTGCTAACGTACATGATGAATGGCAAGTTGAAGCAGAAGAAAGTCAAGCTGAAGAAGTAGGCAGACTTGGGGTTCAGTCTATTAGAGAAGCGACTTGTTCTCTAGAACTAAAATGTCCTTTAGATGGAGAATATAATGTTGGAAACAACTGGAGTGAAACCCACTAGACAGTATGAATTATTCGATGAGGATTTAAATTATAAAGGTGAAGGTAAAGCTTGCAATAAATGTAAGATACTTCAGCCTTTATCTAACTTTGGTTTAGACTCCGGGGCTAAATATTTAAAATCTTTATGTAGATCTTGTGAGAAAAAACAAGCAGATATACGAAGAGAATTGCGTCAAAAATATGGTGATCCCCCTTCAGACTATCAATGTCCTATATGTCTAGGAACAGCTACAGATGTAAAGTTTAATGAAAAAAGCTCAAGGACTCCTTGGGTTGTAGATCATTGTCACTATACAGAAACCTTTAGAGGATGGCTATGTAATAAATGCAATCTTGCTTTAGGTAACTTTAGTGATAATATTGACAGATTAAATAGAGCTATAAAATATCTTAAAAAAGGAAACTAAAATGGAAGAAGTAATTATTAGAATAGATAGTGAAACTATAGGTACAGATGGGCCAGATAAACAGCTTTTAGGTAAGCTTAGTATACTTAACTACCATGAAAATAATTTTCAAGAAAAACTTAGTGCTGTCACAGAAGCATTAAAAGGTGTTTACGAAGATTATATAGATGGTTCAATTACTATAACTGTTATTACTAAGTTTGAACACGTTAATGTTTAAAAGAAGATTCTTATGGATATAAAAACTTTAGTACCAGATATATATAAAGAACTAGAGGATTTATCAAAAGGTGAGCCTCTTCCTTTAACAAAAGATAATATTAATAAAACTGTAGAGGGTATAACAAATGCTATTCTTTCTTGGGCTACTCCCTCTGAAAGAAATAAAAACTTTACTGTAAGAATGTCTAATATTGGAAAACCTGCTAGACAATTATGGTTTGAAAAGAGAGATGAAAGTGAATCAAATATAAATGCACCAACACAAATTAAATTTTTATATGGACATTTATTAGAAGAAATTTTGCTAATGTTAGCTAGAATGTCTGGACATAAAGTTACTGATGAACAGAAAGAAGTTAAAGTAAACGGCATCATGGGTCATATAGATTGTAAAATAGATGGAGAAATAGTTGATATTAAAACTGCATCTAAGTTTGCTTTTAAAAAGTTTAGTGAAGGTACACTCCCTGAGAATGATCCTTTTGGCTATATAGGTCAACTAGCTTCATATGAAACAGCAGAAAAATCTAACAACGGAGGATTCTTAGCAATTAATAAAGAATCTGGAGAGCTTTGTTTTTATCAACCAGAAGACTTAGATAAACCTAATATGAAAGACAGGATAAAGACTACTCTTGCTGCTATAGATGCTGAAGAAAAACCTGAACTTTGTTATCAACCTGTAAGTGAAGGTTCAAAAGGTAATATGAAAATACATAAAAATTGTACTTGGTGTAAGTATAAATATGAGTGTCATTCAGATTCTAATGATGGTGCAGGTCTTAGAACATTTAAATATTCTTCAGGTCTTGCATACTTTACTAAAGTTGTATCAGAACCTAGAGTACAAGAAATATTATGAACAGAAAAAAATATAAAAAGATAAAGCATCAGGCAGAACTTATTGCTTTAGAGTGGTTAAAAACTTTAGTTACTAGTGAGGAAGCAAGTAAGATAACATTAGAAAATCATGTTAAACTTATGCCTTCGAGAAGCTACTACAAAAAACGGAGAACCACGTATATAACCCACTATCATCCTAAGTGGATTAGAAATCAAATAAAAAAGTTATTACGAAGTNATCCCGAATTAAAGTTAAAAGATATTAATTTGGAGAAAGTGCAGTGGAATATGAATCGCTATCTGAGCTAGAAAAAATGATTATTTTTGCAGGAAGCTTTTTCCTTAGTAGTGGCACAGTTGCAAATATTGATAAAGAATTTTTATATGATTTAAATGATTTAATAGTTGCAGAGTTAGAACGAAGAGAGGCCACAATACATTGACAGTAGTAAAAATAAAGAAAGCTAGAAAGCCTAGAGTTCCTAGACCTAAAAATAAAAATCTTTCTTCTGCTTATGATTCTACTTTTGAGTATGAATTACATACAGGTATTTTGGATAAGTGGTCACACCATCCACATACCGTTGATTATGTAGTTGAGCATAAGTATTATCCAGATTTTGTTAAAAAGATAGATGGAAAAACAATTTTATTAGAAGCTAAAGGTAGGTTCTGGGATTATGCAGAGTTTAATAAATATGTTTGGATAAAGAAAGCACTTCCAAAAGATGTAGAATTAGTATTTCTATTTGCTAATCCTAGTGCTCCAATGCCTCAAGCTAAAAGACGTAAAGACGGTACTAAACGTAGCCACGGTGAATGGGCTACTGCTAATGGGTTTGCTTGGTATAGTAGAGAAAGCATACCTGATACTTGGATTAACTTAAAAAAGAGAGAAAACTTTAATGAAAAATAACTTAACATTTACACTTGCAGAAGATCTTCCTTTAACTTCAGGGAATTCAGTTAAAACTGATAAGATGTTATATGCACATACTGGGTGGGATAAAGCTTCAGACGCTATTACAGAAGCTGTAGATCATCCTCCTCATTACAATAAAGGTGATATTGAAACTATAGATTATATAGTAGATGTATTAGATACTCATGGTGCTTTAATGTATTGTCACGGTAATGTATTAAAGTATACTGGTTCAAGATTATTTAGTAAAGGTAAAGCTAAAGAGGATGCTAGAAAAGCTATATGGTATTTAAATAAAATTGTAGAGTTATTAGAAAGGAGTGATAATGGATAAGTACCAACAATTTATTCACAAGAGTCGTTATGCTCGTTGGATTCCTGAAGAGAATAGGCGAGAAACTTGGAGTGAAACAGTCAATCGATATGTAACTTTCTTTGAAGATAGAGGGCAGTTATCTAAAGAAGATGCAGCCCAATTATACAATGCTATACATAATTTAGATGTTATGCCTTCTATGCGATGTATGATGACNGCNGGTGAAGCTCTTAAAGNGAGATAACGTAGCAGGNTTTAACTGTAGTTATTTACATATAGATAGTCCTAGAGCCTTTGATGAGTTGATGTATGTTCTTATGTGTGGTACTGGAGTAGGTTTTAGCGTAGAAAGAAACTTTATAAATAAACTACCTACTATAGCAGAAACATTTCATGAGACAGCTACCACTATAGTAGTTTCAGATAGTAAGATAGGGTGGGCATCTGCCTACCGGGAACTAATAAGCTTGTTATATGCAGGTAAGATACCTAAGTGGGATATGTCAAAGATTAGACCTGCTGGATCTAGACTTAAAATATTTGGAGGTAGAGCTAGTGGCCCTGAACCTTTAGATGATCTCTTTCAATTTACTGTAGGAATATTTCAAAAAGCAGCAGGAAGACAACTTAATTCTATAGAGTGTCATGATGTTTGTTGTAAGATAGCAGATATAGTTGTAGTAGGAGGAGTAAGACGTTCAGCCCTTATAAGCTTATCAAACTTATCAGATCCTCGCATGGCTAAAGCTAAATCAGGTCAATGGTGGGAAACAGAGGGGCAGCGTAGGCTTGCTAATAATTCTGTAGCTTATACAGAGAAACCAGACTTTGAAGCTTTTCTTAGTGAGATGCAAACTATCTATGAAAGTAAAGCAGGTGAGCGAGGTATCTTTAGCAGGATAGCTGCACAAAAGATTGCAGGAAGAAATGGACGTAGAGATCCTGATAAAGACTTCGGTACTAATCCTTGTTCTGAGATTATACTTAGATCTAATCAGTTCTGTAATCTATCAGAAGTGGTTGTAAGATCTAAAGATACTACAGCAGATCTAAAAGAAAAGGTTCGTATAGCTTCTATTATAGGTACACTACAAGCTACACTTACTGACTTTAGATATCTTCGTAATATGTGGAAACGTAACACAGAAGAAGAAGCATTATTAGGGGTAAGCCTTACAGGTATTATGGATCACCCGGTATTAGGAGGAAAGAATCCTCAAGCATTAGAAAGAGTATTAAAGGAACTTAAAGATGTTGCAATCGCTACTAACAAAGTATGGGCAGATAAGCTTGGAATTAATCAATCAGCCGCTATTACTTGTGTTAAGCCAAGTGGCACTGTCTCTCAGCTTGTTAATTCTGCTTCTGGCATACATCCTCGCTTTTCAGAACATTATATTAGGAGGGTACGAAGTGACAGAAAAGATCCTCTTGCTATGTTTATGGCTACCTCTGGCTTTCCTTTTGAGCAGGATGTTCATTCACCCGAATCTTTGGTATTTTCTTTCCCTGTAAAATCGCCTAGAAAAAGTGTTACAGTAAAAGAAGTAGGAGCTATGGAACAACTAGAACTTTGGAAAGCTTATCAAAATCATTGGTGTGAGCATAAACCAAGTATAACTATATACTATACAGATGATGAGTTTCTTCAGGTAGCTCAATGGATATGGAATAACTTTGATTTATGTAGTGGTATATCTCTTCTTCCCTATAGTGATCATGTATATCAACAAGCTCCCTATGAAGAGATTGATAGGGATAAATATACAGAGTTGCTTAAAGGTATACCTAAAGATATTAATTGGGAAAATTTAAAAGACTTTGAAGCTGAAGATAATACTACAGGTTCGCAAGAGTTTGCTTGTGTGGGAGGAGCTTGTGAGCTTTAATACTATTAAATATTATCTTACAAGTCCTTGGGCTGTAATATTTTATGTTTTTATTTTAATTTTATGGCTTACTGATTCTGCTGCAAGTAGCAGTTTCTTTTTATAGAAGATCCTAAAGCCTGTTGACACCAATCTAACTCTTGTATAAGACGAGT